>Ga0213875_10000102_pt1 | contig 96815 bp, 88 predicted proteins | sample BarmaccomBMRX_R8_FD_160105 | JGI IMG/M metagenome (GOLD analysis project Ga0213875, IMG submission 160105) | Root-associated microbial communities from Barbacenia macrantha in rupestrian grasslands, the National Park of Serra do Cipo, Brazil - RX_R8 | ecosystem: Host-associated > Plants > Roots... | reverse complement strand
CACGCCGCCGAAGGTCTTGCCCTTGCCTTCCCGGGCGCGCGGGTTCTTCGAGCGCGGGTCGGACGGGCCCTTGTGGTCCTTGTACTCCCAGTGGTCGCCGACCTTTTCAAACATGTGCTTGACCGCGCCCCAGGCGACCCGGTTGGCGCGCTGTTCGTCCCCGTACTGCTCCAGCGCGCTGTCGTGCGCCTGAGCGAACGTGTCCTGAGCCTTCTTCGGTGAGCGGCGCAGCGTGCCCGGGAGTTCCTCCGGCTTGGGCTCGCCGCTGCTGGTGGTCTTGGGCATAGCAGGTAACTGCCCACTGGGCGGTGCCGAAACGCCCCCGAAATATTGTGATCGTTTAGCGTCATACGCCTGGAATATCCGCAGGTTAGGGTGTTCATGTGGCGGACATCTTCGACGGGTACCAGCCCGCCGAGGCGTGGGACGAGATGTTCTCCGGACCCGGCGAGCCCCGTTCGTCCTACGCCGGGCTGATCAGCGCCCTGCAGCCGATGGACCCCGGCGAGCTGCGGTTCCGGGCCGACCAGCTGGCGCGGGTGTTCACCGACCGGGGCGTGACCTTCGACCTCGGCGGCGAGGAGCGGCCATTCCCGCTCGACCTGGTGCCGCGGGTCATCGATGCGCTCGAGTGGGACCTGATCGTCCGCGGGGTCCGGCAGCGGGTCCGGGCGCTGGAAGCGTTCCTGGCCGACGTGTACGGCGACCGGCAGGTGTTCAAGGACGGCGTGGTGCCGTGGCGGGTGCTGCTGACCTCCTCGGGTTTCCACCGCGAAGTGTCCGGGCTGGCCCCGCCCAACGGGGTCCGGGTCCAAGTGGCCGGCATCGACCTCATCCGCGACGAATACGGCCAGCTGCGGGTGCTGGAGGACAACGTCCGGATCCCGTCCGGGGTCAGCTACGTGATCGAGAACCGGCTGGCCATGACCCGGACGTTCCCGGGGCTGTTCGCCGAGCAGCGGGTCCAGCCGGTCGACGAGTATCCGGCCCGGCTGCTGGCGGCGCTGCGGGCGGCCGCCCCGGCCGGTGCCCAGGACCCGGTGGTGGTGGTGCTGACCCCCGGCGTCAACAACGCGGCCTACTTCGAGCACGCGCTGCTGGCCCGGCTGATGGGCGCCGAACTGGTCGAGGGCCGGGACCTGTTCTGCACCGGCAACCGGGTCTACGTGCGCACCACCCACGGCCAGCGCCGGGTCGACGTGATCTACCGGCGCGTCGACGACGACTTCCTCGACCCGGTACTGTTCCGGCCGGACTCGGTGATCGGCTGCGCCGGGCTGATCAACGCGGCCCGGTCCGGGAACGTCACGATCGCCAACGGGGTCGGCAACGGCGTGGCTGACGACAAGCTGATCTACACCTACGTGCCCGACCTGATCCGCTACTACCTGAGCGAGGACCCGGTCCTGCCCAACGTCGAGTCCTACCGGATGGACGACCCCGACGTGCGCACCTGGGTGCTCGGGCAGCTCGGCAGCCTGGTCCTCAAGCCGGTCGACGGGGCGGGCGGCAAGGGCATCGTGATCGGCCCTCACGCCGACGAACGGACCCTGGCCGAGCTGCACGTGGCGGTGGCGGCCGACCCGCGCGGCTGGATCGCGCAGCGGCCGGTCAGCCTGTCCACCTCGCCGGTACTGATCGGCGAGCGGCTGGAGCCCCGGCACATCGACCTGCGGCCGTTCGCGGTCAACGACGGCCACGACGTGTGGCTGCTGCCCGGCGGCCTGACCCGGGTCGCGCTGCCCGAGGGGGCGCTGGTGGTGAACTCCAGCCAGGGCGGCGGCTCCAAGGACACCTGGGTGTTGGGCGGCGACGGCCAGGGCGCCGAACGGCCCGAGGCGGCCTCGTTCGGGCCGGCCCCGACCGCCCCCGTCGGCCTGCTGGCCGACCGCCAGAACACGTCCTGGCAAGGTCAGGAGCAGCAATGAGCGGGGAAGACAGTGAGTGACTCGCTGCTGAGCCGGATCGCCGAGACGCTGTACTGGACCGGCCGCTACGTGGAGCGGGCCGACGACACCGCCCGGATGCTCGACGTGTACGTGCACTACATGCTGGAGGACCCCAACGCCGACGAGGACGCCGACTGCCGGGCGATGCTGGCCATCCTCGGCGTGCCCGCCCCCGAGGACGAGCTGATGGACATCGGCCTGGCGCTGTCCAAGCTGGCCTACGACCCGAAGAACCCGAGCGCGATCGCGGGCGCGATCCGGGCGGCCCGGGCCGGGGTGCGCAGCGTCCGCGACGTGGTCTCCAGCGAGATGTGGGAGTGCCTGAACGTCACCAGCCTGGGGCTGTCCGGGCAGCGCCGGTCGGCCGACCGGCTCGGGCCGCACGTGTACTTCCGGTTCGTGCGCGAGCGGGCGGCGCTGTTCTTCGGCCTGGCCGAGTCGACCATGAGCCACGACGACGCCTGGCGGTTCCTGGTGCTGGGGCGCTGCCTGGAGCGGGTCGACATGACCGCCCGGCTGCTGCTCGCGCGCATGAGCGGCACCCGCCACCAGCTCGGCTGGATCACCGTGCTGCACGCGACCGGGGCGCACGAGTCGTTCATCCGCACCCACGGCTGGGCCAGCGACCCGGCCTGCGTGGCCGAGTTCCTCATGCTCGACCGGCTGTTCCCGCGGTCGGTGCTGCACGCGCTGACCGACGCCGAGGAGGCGCTGCTGGCACTGGACCCGGGCGACGCCGACCGGTCCGGCACCGGCGACCCGGCCCGGCGGCCGATCGGGCAGCTGCGGACCCGGCTCGAGTACGCCGACCCGGCCCAGATCGAAGCCGACCTGCCCGAGCTGGTCGGGTCGCTGCAGGCGGCCTGCCGCCAGGCCAACGAGGCGATCACCAAGCGCTACTTCGCCTACTCGGCCCCGGTCGCCTGGGCCCAGGAGGGCTGAGATGAGCTGGCGGGTCGGCATCGTCCACACCACCCGGGTGGCCTACAGCGGGGCCGCCCGGGCCTCCTACAACGAGTGCCGGATGACCCCGCCGACCCTGCCCCGGCAGATAGTGCTGGCCACCTCGGTGCGGACCGGTGCCAACGTGCCGATCTGGTCCTACCGGGACTACTGGGGCACCACCGTGAGCTCGTTCGACATCCAGGAACCACACGAGGAGCTGCTGGTCAAGGCGAGCGCGACCGTGCAGACGAGCGCCGCCCCGGCATCGCCGGCGCCGCTGCCGTGGCCCGAACTGCACGAGCGGGCGGCCGCCAGCTCCGTGCTGGAGTACCTGGCCGCGACCCCCCGCACCACCATGGACGACGGCGTGGTCGCGGCGGTCGCGGGCCGGGTGGCGGGGGCCGACCCAGCCGAGACGGCCAGCGAGATCATCACCTGGGTGCGCGAGCAGGTGTCGTACGTGCCCGCCTCGACCGGCGTGCAGACCACCGCCTCGGAGGCGTGGGCGGCTGGCCAGGGCGTCTGCCAGGACATGGCCCACATCACCGTGGCGCTGCTGCGGGCGGCGGGCCTGCCCGCCCGCTACGTGTCCGGCTACCTGCACCCCGACCCCAAGGCCGAGCCCGGCCAGGCGGTGGCCGGGCAGAGCCACGCCTGGGCCGAGTACTGGACCGGTGACTGGGTGGCCTGCGACCCGACCAACCTGGCCCCGGTCGGCGAACGGCACGTGGTGACCGGCCGCGGCCGTGACTACGCGGACGTGTCGCCGCTCAAGGGCATCTACAGCGGGGCGCCGAGCGTCGCCATGGAGGTGACGGTCGAGGTCACCCGCCTGGCCTAGGAGCCGCCGGCCGGCCCTAGGAGTTCGCGCCCTGCGCGGTCTGGGCGCCGGTGAACGAGCGCTGGTCGGGGTGCGGGATCCCGATGGCCAGGCCCAGGGCCTGCCACAGGGCGGTGCTGGGCTCGACCCGGCGGGGCTGGCCCAGGCCCTTGACGATCGAGCAGCCGGACGCCTCGGCGGTGACCGGGGTGAACTTGGTGCTGCCCTCGACGAACGTGAGCTGGTAGCTGACCCCGTTGTCCATCGGGCAGGTCACCGAGCCGCCCTGCTGGGGCAGCGCGCACAGGCTCTTGGCCACCGTCTGCACCTGGGTCGCGCTGGTCACCGCTTCGGTGGCCGGGAACACGAACTTCAGGTGGTTCTGGGGCAGGTCGTTCATCCGCCGCACGGTCAGGGCGGTCAGCTTGGGCACCGACGAGCACACGCCCGAACTGGCCTGCAAGGTGGCGCCGCGGCTGGGCGTGGCGGACCGGCTCGGCGAGCTGCCGCTGGCCGACGGGGCCTGCGTACTGCCGCAGGCCGCCACCGCCACCGCGACCGCGGCCGCTACCGCGGCGGCGCCCGCCAGGGCGAGGCGGGTGCTGGCCCCCGCGGTGTGGACGTGGTCGGTCGTGCGCTGGCGCACGAGCATGGGTCTGCTCCGTTTCCCGGCCATGGGCGCTGGTCCCGGCCCCCCAGATGGCCGTCTTTGGGGTTGGACGCCGCTCCCCAGGGCTACGGTTCCATATCTGTGCGTCATTGATGCCTCAGATGAGACATCGGCACCGTCTCGCCTGGCGCAGCGCCTGCCGCCCAGATCCCGTTGCCTGTAAAGGGAGACAACGGTGACATGGAAGGCGGACGAGATGGCGATGCTGGTGACGGAACGCTGGCCGCAGCTGACCACCGGAGCCGCAACCGAGGCCCATCGGACCGCGGACGCCGACGGCGGCGACAGCCGGGACGCCCGGCAGTTGCTGGCCGAGATGACCGCGCTGATCCGCGACACCCGGCCCTACCTGGTCGTCAGCGGCGCGGTGGCGGCCGCGGTGCTGATCGGGCTGGCCACCGAGGCGGCGCTGGTGCCGGTCGGCGGCCCGGGGCCCGGGGTGGTCGCGGCCGGCGGGCTGTACGTGGTGGTGGCGCTGTGCCTGCTGCGCACGCTGCTGCTGATCGTGCTGGCGGGCCTGCCGCTGAGCCAGGCGCTGTCCCAGCAGCGGGTGTCGTCGGGGGCGCCGCTCGACCCGCGGGCGCCCTGGGCCAGCGTGCCGCCGCCGGGCACGTTCGCCGAGCCGTGGGGCTGGACCCGCGCCCACCTGCTGCTGAGCCAGGCCCGGTTCCGGGCCGAGCGAATCCAGTCCGCCACCACCTGGGCTTTCATCACCACGGTGGCGTTCCTGGTCTGCACGGCGGTGATACTCCTGGCCCGGTGATCGCGGGGGCCACCGGGCCAGGTTCCCAGCCCGATCCGCGTTCGTAGGGCAGATTCGCCCATTGATGGGCAATCTGCCACATTCTTCGCGACGGGAATTGTGGTGGACGGTGCTGGGAGTCATGGTGGAGAAGAGGGTTCGCGTGTGGTCCACGGGTAACCGGGGGCCGCACTGATGGCTGGGAAACATGGACGAAGAACGACCCGGGTTCTGGCACCAGCTCAGCGTGGGCGACCAGGGCCGGCTGACCGCCGTGGGCCGGATCGCCAAGTACGCACCGGGCGCGACCATCTGCCGGCAGGGTGAGCCCGCGACCTTTCTGTTCGTGCTGATCGGCGGCTGGGTCAAGGTGGTCACGGTCAGCCGCGACGGCGACGAGGCGGTGCTGGCGCTGCGCGGCGACGGCGACGTGGTCGGTGAGTTCGCCGGCGAGCTGGGCGGTTACCGCACCGCCACCATGTACGCCCTTGACGACGTGGAGGCGGTGCTGGTCCAGCACCGCCGGTTCTCGGCCTACCTGGACGGCTGCCCGCCCGCCGCCCAGGCCTACCGGAAGGTGCTGGTCCAGCGGATCAGCGAGACCGCCGACAGCCTGCACGCCCAGGCCACCACCAGCGGCCCTCAGCGGCTGGCGCGGCTGCTGATCACGCTGGGCCAGCGGCACGGCCGCCCGCCCGCGGACGGCGCCAGCGGCCCCGAGGTCGTCATCGCGCTGCCGCTCACCCAGGAGGAACTGGCCGACCTGGCGCAGGTGTCGCGGGCGACCGCCACCCGGGCGCTGGCCGACTGGCGCCGGCGGGCCATCATCGCGACCGGGCACAAGCGAATCACGATCATCGACCCGGCCGCGCTGCACCGGCTGGCCGGTCCCGACCCGCAGGGGTGGCGGCCCACTCCCTGAGGGGCGCCGCGCGCTAAGGGGCGTCGGCCAGGCGGCTGAGGATGCGGTCGAGGGCGGCCAGGTCCTCGGCCGGCAGCTCCCGCACCGGCCGGGGCGGGGCGGCCAGGATCTCGTCGGCCAGCCGGGCCTGCTCCAGGCCGGCCGGGGTGATCGAGACCAGCTTGGACCGGCGATCACCGGCCCGCACGGTCCGTACCACCAGACCGCGCCGCTCCAGATCGTCGACCGCGACGGTGGTGTACGGGGGGTCGGTGCCGAGCCCGGCCGCCAGCTCGCGCATGGTCATCGGCCCGGCCGCGATCCGGCGCAGCGCCTTGGCCCGGATGAAGCTCATGCCGAGCGCGTCGGTCACCTTCTTGCGGCGGTCGTAGCGGTCGAGCACCAGCGTGCGCATGGCCTGCCAGGCCCGGGCGGCCACCTCGTCGTCGGATGCGGCAACGGCTGGAGCCGGGGCGTGAACTTTCGAGGCTGGGGCAGGTGTGGTCATGGCACGCTCACCGGTGACCTTTCGTCGGCAGGCGACAGCAGGCTGGCGGTCCGGGCCGCCGTCCGCTGGGCCCAGGCGCCCGTGGTGACGACGGCGAGGATGAGCCCGACCACCCCGCAGACGGCCACGATCCACCACCCGGGGCGGCTGGCGGCCACGAAGCCGGTACTCAGCCCTCCCCTGAGGTTACCGTTCAGCACCGACCCCATCACCGCTACACCGAGTGACTGACCGATCTGGCGGCTCGCCGAGGCGCAGCCGGCCGCCACCCCGGCCTGGTCACGGGGCATCCCCGACACCGCCGAGTTGGTGATGGCGGCGTTGACGAAGCCGTTCCCGGCCCCGAAGATCACGTAGGCCAGGAACAGGTAGCCCAGCGAGGTGGTGGCGGTCAGCCGGGTCATCAGCAGCCCGGCCGCGATGATGAAGATGCCGGACAGCACCATCGGGATCCGGGTCCCCCGGTTGGCCACGATCCGGCCCGACAGCGTCGCGCACACCGCCAGCACCAGCGCCATCGGCAGCAGGTAGAGCCCCGCCGTCAGCGGCCGGTAGCCCCGCACGTCCTGCAGGTACAAGGTGTTCAGGAACAGGAACCCGCCGAGTGCGGCCATCGCCGTGACCGCGGTCGCGGTGGCGCCCGAGAACGGCGCGCTGCGGAAGAACCGCGGGTTCAGCAGCGGCTCGTCGCGGCGCAGCTCGTAGTACAAGAACCCGGCCAGCCCGACGACGGCCACCGTGAACAGCCCGATGATCAGCGGCGAGCCCCAGCCGCTGGCCGGGCCCTCGATGATCGCGTAGGTGAGCGAGGCCAGCAGCACGATCAGCAGCACCTGGCCGACTGGGTCCGGCCGCCGGGCCTTGGGGGCCCGCGACTCCGGCACAAAGGCGGCACAGAGCACAATCGCGGCGATCCCGATTGGGATGTTGACCCAGAAGATGCCCCGCCAGCCGACCGAGTCGACCAGCGCGCCGCCCGCCACCGGGCCGAGCGCCATGCTCAGCCCGAACACCGCGCCCCAGATGCCGATGGCCTGGGCCCGCTCGCGCTTGTCGGTGAACGTGTTGGTGATGATCGACATCGCCACCGGGTTGAGCATCGAGCCGCCGACCGCCTGCAGCATCCGGAACCCGATCAGCCAGCCTGTGCCGGGGGCCAGGCTGCAGGCCAGCGATCCGATGCTGAACACGGCCAGGCCGGTCTGGAAGGTGCGGCGGCGGCCGATGCGGTCGGCGGTCGAGCCGGAGAACAGCAGCAGGCTGGCCAGCACCAGCGTGTAGGCGTCGATCGTCCACTGCAGGCTGCTGACCGGCGCGTGCAGCTCACGCGAGATCGACGGCAGCGCCACGTTCACGATCGTGCTGTCGAGGCCGACGATGAACAGGGCGCTGCAGCAGATGGCCAGCACCAGCAGACGGCGCTTACGGCTCAGATCCGGCACAGCGGCTCACCCCAACAAACGTTGTGCTTCTACAATCATTGTTAGATTACAACCATCAACCCGGGCGATCGCCCACGTGTTCCCGCCGGTCTGGGATTGCATGAATTACGGCCGTTCTTTTCGGACAAAACCGGACACCCTGGGCCGTTTTCCTGCGATGAGACGGGTCCAAGGTCTACATTTGTCCCACCTGTAAGGCGCCGATCTCCCTGGCCACGGAGCCCGCGGAGCCGCAGGCTCTAGGTGCCGGGGGGTGAACGATGAGCCGCAGACTTCTCCAACTGGTCATGCCGGTCTTCCCGGACCGCCGCATGTTCCGGCTGCACGATTCGGCCGTCGACCCGAACGCGCCCGGCGCCCCGCTCCCCCCGGTCGGCTCGCTGATCAGCGTGAACCGCGAGCAGCTGTGGATCGGCAGCCTGCAGGAGCAACTGGACGTGCGGGTCGTCATCGAGGAATGGGACGGCGCGCCGCCGCCGATCGGTGACACCTGGCAGGAAGAGGCCAAGTGCCGCCTGTACCTGCGCGGTTATCTCAGCATCGACGCGGGCGCGGTCGGCAAGGCCATCCACGGGCTGCGGCTGGCCAGCGGGGTGGGCGACTACGCGGTCCGGGTCTACGCCAGCAACCGCGAGGAAGCCGCCCGCCGCTACGCCGAGCTCTACAACTCCTTCCGTAACCCCCTGGCCGACGAGTTCCAGCAGGCCAAGAAGCAGCTGGAAGGGCTCGAGCGGTACCTGATCCAGCTCTGGCGCGAATACTTATCACCGCGGCGGCCGGGGCCGCCGGGACAAGCGAGTCAGCGGCTGGCCGCCCCCACCCGGGTCACGGTGCCCGCGCCCCGGCCCGGTGAGACGGTCAGGGGCCGGTGAACTCGGTCGGGACCGCGGCCGCGTGGCTGGCCGAGGTCTTGCCGGTGGCCGAGGTCGTCTGACCCGTTGCCGTCTGGGCCGCTGAGCCCTGGGCGGCCGACGCGGTATCGGGCGGGGCGCTGATGCGGGCCGGGCCGGAGTTGGTCGACGAGGTCGTCACCGGGTGATTGCCAGTGGTCCGCGCGCTGGACCGAAAGGGCAGCATCGCGTAGACCAGCAGCGACACGGCGGCCACCACCACCACGGTGAACAGCGACCCCACCACCCGCGCCCGGGTCGAGCGGAGAAAGCCGAGGCGGCCCGGCTTGCGGAACGAGGTCAGGTCCGAGGCCAGCCGCGGATCCTGCGCAGCCAGCCGCCGCTCAATCTCGGCGAGCATGCGCTGCTCGTCCATCGACAGCGCCATAGCGCCAACCTCCGCGTCGAACGCCCGGTGGATACCCCTTGATTGTCCCCCGCCACAAGATCTTTATCCAATTGTTCCGGATTTGCCGTGACCCTGTTTCTGGGGGTTGGCCGGGGGCCGGGCTGGCCCGGCCCGGCATCAGATCAACTGCGCACCAGCGTGTCGAACAAGCGATCGATTTCGGCGGCTGGATCAGTGGTGAGGCCGGTGTGGACCGGACCGGGCTGGACGATCGTGCTGCGCGGGGCGGTCAGCCAGCGGAACCGCTCCCCCAGCGGCCGCCCGGCCAGCGGTCCCTCGGTGCAGGCCTTGGTGAACGCCCCCAGCGCGGCCCGGATCGCGTCGCGGTCGGCGGCGGGGGCCAGCGCCCGCAGGCGGCCCTCGTCCAGCTCGATCCGGGCGCGCAGGTAGCGGAACTGCTGGGAGTAGACGATCACCCCGGCGTTGATCGCCTCGCCCCGCTCGACCCGGGGCACCACCCGGATCAGCGCGTACTCGAACACCTCGCGCTGGTCGGCGGGCGTGGTCATCGGCGGATCACCTCCGGCAGCACCTGCACCCGGGCCAGCAGCAGCTCGACGTAGGCGGGGCCGGCCCGCTCACCGAACCAGCCGGCCGGGACCAGCTCGGCCACCTCGGCCAGCAGCGCGGTGGTGATCAGCGGGGCCAGGTCCGCGTGGGCCTGCTCCAGCGCGGTGGCCCGGTCGATCAGCACGTGCTCGCGCGCATCGTAGGGCCGGTCGGGCCGGGCGGTCGGCCAGTTGTGGTGGAAGTACAGCGCCGCCCCGTGGTCGATGAGCCAGATGTCGCCGTGCCAGACCAGCAGGTTCGGGTTCCGCCAGGTCCGGTCGGGGTTGCTGACCAGCGCGTCGAACCACAGCAGGCGGCTGGCGAACTCGGTGTCGGCCGTCCACCCGAGCGGGTCGAAGCCGGCCGACCCGGGCAGGAAGTCCACCCCCAGGTTGAGGCCCGGGCTGGCCTTGAGCAGGTCCTGGATCTCCGGGTCGGGCTCGCTGCCGGGGATGCGCGGGTCGAGCTCGGCCAGCACCAGCTCCGGCACCCGCAGGCCGAGGCGGCGGGCCAGCTCCCCGGCGATGATCTCGGCCACCAGCGCCAGCGGCCCCTGACCGGCGCCGCGGAACTTCATCACGTAGGTGCCGAGGTTGTCGGCCTCGACGATGGCCGGCAGCGAACCCCCCTCGCGCAGCGGGGTCACGTACCGGGTGACCGTGACGTGTTCGAGCATGGCGATCATTATCCCGCCCGCTCGATTCGAACATACCTTTGATAACCTCGAACACAGGTTCTATGCTGGACGTATGCGATGGGACCACATGCGGCTGGACGAGTCCGAGGAGTCGGCCGAGGCGGGCGGGTGCGGGACGCCGGGCGGGGCGCTGTTCGAGCGGGGGGCGATGGCCCGCACGTTCGACACCCCGGGGTTCCGTGGCATGACGTTCTATGAGATCCACGCCAAGTCGATCGTGAATAGGGTGCCGGCCACTTCGCGGATGGCGTTCACCTGGACGATCAACCCGTACAGGGGATGCCAGCATGCGTGCACCTACTGTACGGCTGGCGGGACGCCGATCTTGATGGCCGACGGAAGCACGAAACCGCTGGTGGACGTGCGTGTCGGCGACAAGATCTACGGCACTGAACGTCGTGGATATTACCGGCGCTACGTGATCACGACGGTCCTGGCGCACTGGTCGACGGTCAAGCCCGCCTACCGGATCACGCTGGCCGACGGGACCCAGCTGATCGCCAGTGGCGACCATCGGTTCCTGACCGAGCGCGGCTGGAAGCACGTAACCGGGGCTGAACAGGGCCCGCTGCAGCGACCGTTCCTGACCGTCAATAACAAGCTGATGGGGACGGGTGAATTTGCCGAGCCCCCCAAGGACACCGCCGACTACCGGCGCGGCTATCTGTGCGGCATGATTCGCGGCGATGGCCTCCTGCGCAGCTATCGGTACGCGCGCGGAGAAGTTCACCGGTTCCGCCTCGCGCTGGTCGACGAGGACGGGCTGAGCCGGGCCCGGGACTATCTGGGTGGCTTCGGCATCGCGACGACCGAGCGAGCCTTCACCGAGGCCCACGGGCAACGGAAGGCACTGCGAGCGATCTACGCATGGTCCCGTGGCGCGATGAAAGCGATCAGAGACCTGATCGCCTGGCCCCAGGTGCCCACCCGGAAATGGCAGAAGGGCTTCCTGGCCGGGATCTTCGACGCCGAAGGCAGCTACAGCCAGGGTGTATGGCGAGTCTCCAACACCGATCCGGACATGATCGACGCGACGATCCTGGCCCTGGCCGCCTTTGGCTTTGACTACGCGCTGGAGCCGCTGGATCAGCCGAACGGGCTGGAAGTCGTCAGGTTGCGCGGCGGCCTCAAGGAAGTTCTCCGCTTTTTCCACACCACCGATCCCGCCATCATGCGGAAACGCTCGATCGACGGGGTCGCGCTCAAGAGCAACGCCCAGATCCAGGTGGCGGAGATCAAGCCGCTGGGCTTCGAGATGCCGATGTACGACATCACCACCGGGACCGGCGACTTCATCGCCAACGGGGTGGTCAGCCACAACTGCTTCGCCCGCAACACCCACACCTACCTGGACCTCGACGCCGGGCATGACTTTGATTCGAAGGTGATCGTCAAGGTCAACGCGCCCGAGTTGCTGCGCAAGACGCTGGCCTCGGCGCGGTGGCAGGGCGAGCACATCGCGATGGGTACCAACGTCGACTGCTACCAGCGGGCCGAGGGCAAGTACCAGCTGATGCGGGGGATCATCGGGGCGCTGAAGGACGCGGCGAACCCGTTCTCGATCCTGACCAAGGGCACGCTGATCCTGCGCGACCTCGACCTGCTGACCGAGGCGGCCCAGGTCACCGACGTCGGGCTGAATTTCTCGGTCGGTTTTGTCGATAAAGAGCTGTGGCGGACGCTGGAACCGGGCACCCCGAGTCCCGAGCGGCGGCTGGACGCCGTGGCCACGCTGACCGGGGCCGGGCTGCGCTGCGGGGTGCTGATGGGGCCGATCGTGCCGTTCTTGTCCGACTCGCCCGAGCAACTGGAGGCGGCCGTGCGCCGGATCGCCGACAGCGGCGCCGCCCACGTCACCCCGATCGTGCTGCACCTGCGGCCCGGCACCCGCGAGTGGTACCTGCAGTGGCTGCAGGACCACCACCCCGAGCTGGTCCGCCGCTACCTGCGCTTCTACGGGCGCGGCGCCTATGCGCCCAAGGCCTACCAGACCGAGATCTCCCGGCAGGTGCGGGAGCTGGCCCAGCGCTACGGGGTCGGCGCCAGCAGCCCGGCCGCCAGCCGCCGGATCGGGCCGCCGGTGGCGGAGGACGAGCCGCCGGCTCGGGCCCCGGAGCCGCTGCAGCTGAGCCTGCTGTAGTCAGCGCGGCGTCACAGCCGCAGCGCCTCGGTCCACCGGATCCGGGCGCGGACGGTGTCCAGGTAACCGTCGCGGACCCAGGTCGCCTGGGGCTCGATGCCGCGGCGAGCGAGGTCTGCGCACCGGTCGAGGACGAAGCGCTGCTGGGCCGCGACCTGGCCGACGATGCCGTCCGGGACGCCGACGCCGTAGGCGGCACAGAAGATCTCGATCCGCCGCCGCCGGTCCGGCGGCTCCGGGTAGCGCAGCCAGTCCGTACACTCCCGGTCGTCGCGGAACGGGGCGGCGTACTCCAGCGCGTAGGCGATGTCGAACCACGGGGACGCGGGCCGGGCCTGGTCGAAGTCGATGAGCCCGACCGGGTCATCCCCGCGCCAGACGCCGTTCCAGGGCCCGAAGTCGCCGTGGCAGATGATCTCACCGGCGGCGCAGGTACCCGGCCCGCTCGACCAGCGGCTGGCGGGCGGCGGCCGGTAGCCGGCGACCGCATCGTGGTAGCGGCGCAGGAACCGGGCCCAGCGCCGCAGCCCGGGCTCGGGGACGATCTTGGCCCACCCGGCCGGGCCCGACTCGCCCGGTAGCCAGCTGAGCGTCTCCTGACCGGCCCCGGCCGCCAGCAGCCGTGAGGCGGGAAAGCCGACCCGCTCCAGGTGGCGCAGCAGGTCGTGGACGGCCGGGGACCAGAAGGCGGTGGGACGCCGAACGGTGTCCCCGACCCGCCGGGCCCGGTCCGCCGGCCGGCCCGGCCCGGCCGGAAAGGCGGTCAGTTCTGGCTGGAGGCGTTCCACGGGGAGCGCATCAGGCCCATGGCGCCGATCTTGTAGCCGCGGGTGGCGCCGAGCGGCGGCGAGTACACGTGCACGCTGACCGCGGGGGCCAGCGAGACGTTGGTCAGGTTGTGCACGCCGCGGCGGCCCATCCGCCGGGCGGCCCCCTCGGGGATGTGCCGGACCTGGGTGAGCACCCCGTTCAGGACCGAGACCCGCTCCTCCAGCTCGCCGCGCGCCACCACCAGCACGCCCGAGGTGCCGGCGTGGTCGTGCCAGCCGGTGTCCTGGCCGGGCAGCCACGACTCCAGCCACACGTCGTAATCGGCCGCGCTGTGCAGCCGCTGGTGCCAGCGGGTGGCCGGGTCCATCCGCACGATCGGCTGCCAGAGCCCATGGTTGGCGGCGACGGCGCGGGCGATCTCCTTCATCCGTGACCGGCTGAGCGGTTCGGACGGCGGCCGCGCCGACGGCACGCTGACGGCGAAGTCGGCTGGGTCGGGATCAGAGCGCATCGGGATCCAGTCTGTCTGCTAAAAAGCTATAAATTTAGTCGGATTAATAGAGATCAGATATCAAGCCTAGTTTGCGTTACCGCACAGTCAACCCCCCACAGTCTTGCAGTCAACCCTGCCCGACCAGTGAGATTTCCGCCACTTCAATCTTGGCCACCCGGCCTTTCCTGCCCTGACCGGCGCCGTTCCGGCCGCTCAGGCCGGACCGCCGCCAATAGCACCGCAACCGGTTCGCTGCCCGCCCTGCCGTAAACTCGGCTGGCGTGACGCGCAACCCCGGCACCGGCCACGGAGACCTTGTGATGCCCGGTGGCCCGCGTCCGGAAACCCGCCCGGATTCGGGCGAACCGGGCGGCCTTACCGTCCGCACCGTGCCGATCGACGATCCCGGCGACCTGCTGGCCGGACTGCCGGACGCGCCGCTGGTGTCCTGGGTGCGCCGCGGCCGCGGCCTGGTCGGCTGGGGTGAGATGGCCCGGGTCACGCTGTCGGCCGGCGAGGACCGGTTCACCGCCGGCGAGAAGTGGCTGCGTACCCTGTTCGAGGACGTGACCTGCGTCGACCACGTCCAGGTGCCGGGCACCGGGCCGGTCGCGCTCGGCAGCTTCACCTTCGACCCCGCCTCCGACGGGTCGGTGCTGATCGTGCCGCGGGTGATCGTCGGCCGCGACGGCGAAGGGACCGCCTGGCTGACCACGGTCAGCGACGGCCGCGAGCCGGCCGGCCGCCAATCCTGGCCGGGCGCCGACGGACCCGACGAGGAGCCGGACCGGCCGTTCGGGACGCTGCGGTGGCACGACGGCAGCCTGACCGCGCCCGGATGGGCCCACGCGGTCGAATTGGCGGTCGAGCGCATCACCGCCGGGGCCGGCGATCCGGCCGCCCTGCGCAAGGTGGTGCTGGCCCGGGACCTGTTCGCGACCGCCGCCAAGCCGATCGACCCGCGGCTGGTGCTGCGGCGGCTGGCCGGCCGCTACCCGGACTGCTACACGTTCGCGGTCGACGGGCTGGTCGGTGCCACCCCCGAGCTGCTGATCCGGCGGCAGGACCGGGAGGTCACCGCGCTCATCCTCGGCGGCACGCTGCCGCGCGGGGCCCAGCCCCGCGAGGACCAGGAACTGGGGGCGGCGCTGCTCGCCTCGGCCAAGAACACCGAGGAGCACGCCTACGCGGTCGACTCGATCCGGGACGTGCTCACCAGGCTGTGCACCGACCTGGAGATCCCGTCCCACCCGTCGCTGCTGAAGCTGGCCAACCTGCACCACCTGGGCACCGCCGTGCGCGGCACCCTGGCCGCCGACCAGTCGGTGCTGTCGCTGGCGGACGCCGTGCACCCGCCCGCCGCGGTGTGCGGGACGCCGACCGAGACCGCGCTGGAGCTGATCCGCGAGCTCGAGCACATGGAACGGGGCCGCTACGCGGGCCCGGTCGGCTGGGTCGACGCGGCTGGCAACGGCGAGTTCGGGATCGCGCTGCGCTGCGCCGAGCTGGCTGGGCCGCGGGCCCGGCTGTTCGCGGGCTGCGGCATCGTGGCCGGCAGCGACCCGGCCGCCGAGGTGGCCGAGACCGAGGTCAAGTTCCTGCCGATGCGCCAGTCGCTCGACGGCTGACCACCAGCGCGGCCGTCGCCGCCTGCTGGAGCCGGGTGCGCAGGGCGGTGCCGGCGTCGCGGCTGGTCCGCACCTGCACCATCCGCAGCCCGGATCCGGTCAGCGCCTGGTCGAGGTCCGCCAGGTCCACCAGGGACTGGTAGGGCCAGCCCGCGGCGGCCGCCAGCGCGGCCACGTCGGCGCCGTGCGGGGTGCCGAAGACCCGCTCGAACGAGTCCGGGAACGAGGCCTGCTCGAGGGTGGAGAAGATGCCGCCGCCGTCGTTGTTGACCACGACCAGGCACAGGTCGGGGCGGGGCTCGCCGGGGCCGATGAACAACCCGGCGCTGTCGTGCAGCAGGGCCAGGTCACCGATCAGGGCGACGGCCGGCCCGCCGCCGGCCGCCTGGTGGGCCAGGGCGGCGCCGATCGCGGCCGAGGTGGTGCCGTCGATGCCGCTGGCGCCCCGGCTGGCCAGCACCCGGACCCCGGCCCGGGGGGCCATCTGCTGGTCCAGGTCGCGGATCGGCATGCTCGAGGCCACCCACAGCAGCGCCCCGTCCGGCAGCGCGGCCGCCAGGTCGCGAGCGAGCCGTGGCTCGCTCAGCGCTGGTTCGTGGCCGGCAGGCTCAGCCAGGACCTCGCCGACGGCCCGGCGGGCGGCGGCGTCGGCGGCGCGCCAGGCCTGCCGCCAGGTCGTGGCCGGCTGGGCCGGGGCGGTCCCGGCGGCCAGGGTCACCGCGGCCGCCACGTCGGTGGCGGTCCGGGCCGGGTCATCCCAGCGGCCGGGCTGGGACGCGATCACCACGTGCCGGGCCGGGCCGCCGGCGGGGCCGCTGGCCCCGCGCAGCAGCGCGGTCTGGGCCCGGGACAGGCCGGGCCGCCCAGCGGTGACGATGACGTCCGGCCGGTGGGCGGCCAGGAACCCCGGTGCGGCCAGCAGGTACTGGTAGGCGGCCAGCGCGTCCGGGCCGCGCCGGGCCCCGGACGACGGCTCGGCCAGCACCGGCCAGCCGGTCGCGGCCGCCAGCGCCAGCAGCGAGTCGGCCTGGCCGGTCTGGGCGGCCCCGTCGCCGCAGACGACGAGCCCGCGCTCGGTCCACGGCAGCTCCAGCCGGCCGGCCGTACTGGTCGTGTCGGGGGCGGCGAACCGTACCCACGGTGCTCCCCCGGGCCGCCCGTCCAGCTCGGCCAGGTCGCCATCCGGCCCGCCCGAATCAGGGACCAGCGGATCGCGGAACGCCAGGTTCAGGTGCACCGGCCCGGCCGGGCCGCCCGCCGCCGCGGACGCGGCCCCCCAGGCCCGGCTGGTCAGCGACCGCCAGTAACCCGCCTGGGCGGCCCGGCCGGAGCCGGTGCCGCGGTCTTCCGGCACGCCCACCTCGCTGAACCAGCGGACCGCGTCGCCGTACAGCTTGAGCTGGTCGATGGCCTGGTTGGCGCCGGTGCCGCGCAGCTCCGGGGGCCGGTCGGCGGTCAGCACCAGCAACGGCACCCCGGCCTCGCTGGCCTCGATCACGGCCGGGTGGAAGCTGGCGGCGGCGGTCCCCGAGGTGCACAGCACGGCGGCCGGCCGCCCGCTGGCTTTGGCCAGCCCGAGGGCCAGGTAGGCGGCCGCGCGCTCGTCGATGCGGACGTGCAGCCGCAGGCCGCCGGCGCTCGCCCGGCGGTGCCACTCCATCGCCAGCGGCGCGCTGCGCGAACCCGGGGCCAGCACCGCGTCGGTCAGGCCGCAGCGGATCAGCTCGTCGGTCAGCGTGACGGCCAGCGCCGTCGACGGGTTCATCCGCGCGGAACCTCTCCCAGGTACCGGGCGGCGGCTGCGGCCCGGTCCCGCCACGGCCCCGGGTCGACCTCGTAGCGGGCCAGCGCGGCCGGGTCCACGGCCGGCCGCCGGACCGGCAGCGCGCCGTCCTCGGCGGCCAGCGGTTCGGCGGTCACGTCCCCGCTCAGCAGGCTCATCGTGCCCAGCCCGCAGGCGTACGGCAGCTCCGGCAGAGCCGCCGCCAGCGCGACCCCGGCCGCCAGGCCGACGCTGGTGTCGACCGCGCTGGACACCACCACCGGCAGGCCGCAGGCCTCGGCGATCCGCAGCGCGGGCCGGACCCCGCCCAGCGGCTGGACCTTGAGCACGACGATGTCGGCGGCGCCGGCCGCCCGGACCCGGAGCGGGTCCTCGGCCCGCCGGATCGACTCGTCGGCCGCCAGCGGGACCGGGGTCCGGCGGCGCAGGTCGGCCAGCTCGTCGAGGGTGGCGCAGGGCTGCTCGGCGTACTCCAGCCCGAACCGGTCCAGCTCGGCCAGCATCCGGGTGGCGTGCGCGACGTCCCAGTGCCCGTTGACGTCGACCCGGACCCGGCCGTGCGGCCCGAGGGCGGCTCGGACCGCCTCGACCCGGGCGATGTCGTCGGCGTCGGCCTGGCCCGGCTCGGCCACCTTGACCTTGGCGGTCCGGCAGCCGGAGGAGGCGGCGATCTGGTGGGCGCGCTCGGGCCCGACGGCCGGGACGGTCACGTTGACCGGTACCCGGTCGCGGACCGGGGCGGGCCAGCCGCTGGTGGCCGCCTCGATCGCGCTGGCCAGCCAGCGAGCCGCCTCGCGGGGACCGTAGTCGGCGAACGGGGAGAACTCACCCCAGCCGGCCGGGCCCGCCAGCAGGGCACCCTCGCGGACGGTGACGCCGCGGAACTTGGTCGGCATCGGGATCGCGAACGCCCGCAATGACCCCAAAAGCTCATCCAGCTGGTCGCTGGCCTGGCCGGTCAGCTGGGCCGCCGCCTGGTGTCCCGTCGTCCCGCCTGCTGCCACGGCATCTAACCTTACGTGCGTGGTTGAGCGTCCTTTGCATGCGGTTGTCCTGCCCGCCACCGACGCCGGCGGCCGGCTGCTGGAGCTGCTGGCGGCCGCGCTGGACGGCACCGGCCCGGCCCTGCTGCCGCTGGACGCGGACCTGCCGGCCGCCCGGCGGGCGGCGATCCTGGACACGTTCGCGCCGTCGGCCGTGCACACCGCCGACGGGGTGACCGCGCGGGCCGGGGGCCGCCCCGCCGGGCCGGACACGGCGCTGGTCATCGCCACCTCGGGGTCGACCGGGCAGCCCAAAGGGGTCGAGCTGAGCGCGGCCGCGCTGCGGCACTCGGCCCGGGCCACGCTGGACCGGGTCGGGGCGACGGCCGGGCAGCGGTGGCTGCTGTGCCTGCCCGCCACCCATATCGCCGGCCTTCAGCTGCTGATCCGCTCGCTGGTGGCGGGGACCGAGCCGGTACGGGCGGCCCGGGCCGAGCCCGAGGTGCTGGCCGCCTCGGGCGCCGCCCACGTGTCGATCGTGCCGACCCAGCTGCGGCGGCTGCTGGAGGCCGACCCGGCCGCCGCCTGGGCCGCCGGCTTCACCTCGGTGCTGCTGGGCGGGGCGGCCGCCCCGGCCGCGCTGGTCACCGCGGCCCGGGCGGCCGGGGTGCCGGTCATCACCACCTACGGGATGAGCGAGACCTGCGGCGGTTGCGTCTACGACGGGGTGCCGCTGGACGGCGTGATGATCGCCACAACCGGCGGAGGGAACGGCGGCGGCGACCCTGGCGGCGAACCCGGCCGCGGCCGGATCCGGATCAGCGGGCCGGTGCTGTTCTCCGGCTACCGGGGCCGCCCGGACCTGACCGCGGCGGCCATGGACGGTGCGTGGTTCGTCACATCCGACCTCGGCCGCCTCGACGACGCCGGCCGGCTGACGGTCCGCGGCCGGGCCGACGACGTGATCATCACCGGCGGCCGGAACGTGGTCGCGGGCGAGGTAGCGGCCCTGCTGGAGACCTGCCCGGGGGTCCGCGAGGCGGCCGTGGTGGGCCGCCCGGATCCCGAATGGGGTGAACGGGTCACTGCGGTGATTGTTCCGGACAACCCGGCTCAACCACCGACCCTCGATCTGTTGTGTCGGCATGTGCAAGAGCGTCTGCCACGTTACGCTCTCCCGAGGGAGCTCGTTCTGCGGGCGGCGATGCCGATGCTGCCCAGCGGCAAACCCGATCTCGAAACGCTCCGCCGGGAACAATCTACGGCCGGGAACGTTAGTAGATAGTGCCCGCACGGACGCCGCAACGAGGGTGCTGCGCAGTGCAGCGGGCTCCTAGACGAAGGCGCTCGCGGGCGTCTTGAACGCACGGTGAACGGCACGCCCATCGTGCCCGTGTCAAGAGGAGAAGGAGGGAGGTGTCGCATGCCACGGACCGCAGTCGCCACACCGGTCGAGGCCAGCTCGACGGGGAACGGTGAGGCCAGCAAGATGCGCGTGGACGACCTGATCGAGCGAGGGCGCAAACAGGGTCAGCTGTCCCTCTCCGAGCTACGTACTGCCTTCGAGCAGGCGGGCATTGCCCCTGCCGAGGGCCGTTCCATCCTGCGCGAGCTCGCCGACGCGGGCGTTCGCATGGCGAACGAGCCGGCTAAGGGCAAGCGCACGGTGAAGGACGCGACCGCCAAGGCCAGCACGGCCAAGGTCACGCGCCGGGCCAAGACCACCGCCAACAAGGACGCCGACGCCGCTCCGGCGGCGAACGGTGCCCAGGGCGCGGTCGACGCCGACGACGACGCCATCGAGGCGGAGGCCGAGGCGGTGGCGCTGGCCGAGGCGACCGACAAGTTCGCCGAGGCCGACCTGGACGACCAGGGCCCGGCCATGGGTGACTCGGTGCACACGTACCTCAAGTCGATCGGCCGGACCAGCCTGCTCACGGCCGAGCAGGAGGTCGACCTGGCCAAGCGGATCGAGGCCGGGCTGTTCGCCGAGCACAAGCTCGAGACCGAGCCTGACCTGGACGAGGACTTCCGCCGGGACCTGCAGCTGGTGGCCGAGGACGGGCACCGGGCCAAGGCCCACATGCTCGAGGCCAACCTCCGGCTGGTGGTGTCGGTGGCCAAGAAGTACACCGACCGCGGCCTGTCGCTGCTGGACGTGGTGCAGGAGGGCAACCTCGGCCTGATCCGGGCCGTGGAGAAGTTCGACTACACCAAGGGCTACAAGTTCTCCACCTACGCCATGTGGTGGATCCGCCAGGCCATCCAGCGCGGCTTCGCGGACTCGGCCCGCACCATCCGGCTGCCGGTCCACGTGCTGGAGATGCTGTCGAAGCTGTCGCGCGTCGAGCGGGACATGCACCAGCGTCTCGGCCGCGAGCCGACCCCGGAGGAGCTGGCCGTCGAGCTGGACCGGACCCCGGACCAGATCGAGGAGCTGCTGCGCACCAGCCGCCAGCCGATCAGCCTGGACTCCACCATCGGTGAGGACGGCGAGACCAGCATCGGCGACCTGATCGAGGACGTCGACGCGCCCGAGGCCTCGGAGATGGTGGACCGCCAGCTCATGGCCGAGCAGCTGCGCAGCGCGCTGGACGCGCTGACGCCGCGTGAGGCCACGATCATGTCCATGCGGTTCGGCCTCTACGACGGCAACCCGCACACTCTGGACGAGATCGGCCGCGCCCTCGGCCTGACCCGGGAGCGCATCCGCCAGCTGGAGAAGCAGTCGCTGTCCAAGCTGCGTCACCCGAGCCGCGCTCAGCCGCTGCTCGACTTCGCCAGCTAGACCGCACCACGAAGTCCCCGTCGCCTCTGGGCGGCGGGGATTTTTCGTTTCCCGGGCTGGCCCGCGCGGACGATACTCGGGCCATGACGGATTTTCCCTACGCGAGCCTGCTGCGGCCGGTCACCGCCGAGGACCTCCCGTTGCTGCGGCGGTTCCAGGTCGAGCCGGGGCTGGTCGGGCTGGACTGGGCCGGGTACCGCGATCCCGGGGAGATTGACCGGCGGTTCGCCGAGGACGGGTACCTGGGCGAGCGGGGCGGGCGGCTGATGGTCGACGACGGGACGGCCGGGACGGCCGCCGGGTTCGTGTCCTACACCGCCCGGCGGTACGCCAACATCAGCCACTGGGAGATCGGGATCGCGCTGCTGCCGGAACGCCGCAGGCAAGGTCTGGGCTGGCGGACCCAGGCGCTGCTGTGCGACTACCTGTTTGAGCACACCCCCGCGTTCCGGATCGAGGCGGCCACCCACGAGGAGAACTTCGCCGAACAGCACGCACTGGTCAAAGCCGGCTTCAAACTCGACGGCATCGTCCGCGCGGCCGAGTACCGGGACGGCGCCTACCGCAACGGCTACCTGTACAGCCGCCTGCGCACCGACCCGGCCCCGGACCTGCCCTGAAGCCCAAGACCCAGGGCCTAGGGTTCGGGCCGGCCCCGCACGAACTGCAGGAACCGGCCCGCGGCCGGCGACAGCGCGCGGTCGGTGCGCCAGGTGAGGCCGACCACCCGCTCGGCGCCGGCCGCCGCCAGCGGGATCCCGGTGGTCCCGGACAGGCCCGCGAACTGGTCGGGCAGCACCGCGACGCCGAGACCCGCGCCGACCAGGCCCTCGATCGTGGCCAGGTCGCCGATCTCGAACGAGATCCGCCGCGGGGTGACGTTCTCGCTGGCCAGGAGCTCGTCGACCAGCGACCGGATACCGAACCCGGCGGGCACGGTCACGAAATCCTCCCCCGCCAGCTCCGGCAGCCGCACCTGGCGGCGGGCGGCCAGCCGGTGCCCGGCCGGCACCACCAGCACCAGGCGCTGCCGCTGGACCGGCTGCCAGCCGTGCGGGCCGCCCGGCCGCGGCGAGGTGACGGCCAGCTCGCACTGGCCGGCCGCGAGGTCGCGGAGGATCTCGTGGCCGGTCTCCTGGCGCAGTTCGACCTGGACGGCCGGGGCCCGGAGGCGGAAGTCGTGCAGCAGCTGCGGCACCAGCGAGGTGGCCATCGAGTTCAGGAACGCCAGCCGGACCGTGCCGGTGCCCGGGTCGAGCTGTTCGGCCAGGTCGGCTCGCAGCCGCTGGTACCGGCGGGTGATGTCGGCCGCGGCCGCCAGCACCAGGTCGCCATAGGGGTTGGGCCGCACGCCGGCCGCGTCCCGTTCGAACAGCCGGGTACCGAGCTCCTGCTCGGCCCGGGCCAGCGACCGCGACAAGGTCGGCTGGGTGGTCCGCAGGGCGGCGGCCGCCTCGGTGACCTGACCGTGATCAGCCAGCGCCAGCAGCCGGCTCAGATCATCGATGTGCACAGTTTCCCATTATACGTTTTCCGTATTTCCAATATAGATCTCATGCATTTGACGCATTGCAGCGGTGGGCTCAGCCTGGATGCATGCGAACCGTGCGGGACCCGGCGGGCGGGCCCACCACCGGCCGCGGCGGGCACGAGGGGTACCGGCCGGGCCAGCCCGGCTACCGGCGGATCGCGGTCGCGCTGTTCGCGGCCGGGGTGGCCACGTTCGCGCTGATCTACAGCACCCAGGCGCTGCTGCCCGAACTGGCCCGCGCGTTCTCGGTCTCGGCGGCCGACAGCACCGTGTCGCTGTCGCTGACCACGGCCGCGCTCGGGGTGGCGCTGCTGCTGTTCGGCCCGGTCGCCGAGGTGCTGGGCCGCACCCGGCTCATCCACAGCTCACTGCTGGCGTCGGCGGTCGTCGGGCTCGCCTGCGCGGCCGCGCCCGGCTGGGACGCGCTGCTGGCGCTGCGGCTGGTGCAGGGGGTGGCGCTGGCCGGGCTGCCCGCGGTGGCCACCGCCTACCTGCGCGAGGAGATGCACCCGGGCGGCTACGCGCGGACCGCGGGCCTGTACGTGGGCGGCACCGCGCTGGGCGGGATGTCCGGCCGCCTGCTGACCGGGGCGGTCGCCGACGCGGCGGGCTGGCGGTGGGCGCTGGCCGCGGTGGCCGGGCTCGGCCTGGTCTGCGCGCTGCTGGTGCTGGTGCTGCTGCCCGGCTCGCGCAACTTCGTGCCCGCCCCGGCCCGGCCCCGGCAGCTGGTCACGATGACCGGGCGGGCGCTGTCCGACCCCGGCCTGCTCGCCCTGTACGGGATCGGCGCCTGCGCGATGGGCGCGTTCGTGGCGGTCTACAACGCCCTCGGGTTCCGGCTGACGGCCGCCCCGTACCACCTCAGCCTGGGCGCCGCGGGGCTGGTGTTCGGTGTCTACCCGGTCGGCACCGTGACCTCGGCGCTGGCCGGGCGGCTGGTCGAACGGTTCTCGCGCCGGACGGTGGTGCCGACCGGGGCGCTGATCACGATGGCCGGGGTGGCGCTGACCCTGCTGGGACCGCTGTCGCTGGTGGTGCTGGGGGTGGCGGTGATGACAGCCGGGTTCTTCGTGGTGCACGGGGTGGCCAGCGGCTGGGTGCCGGTCCGGGCGGCGGCGGGCGGGGTGGCGGCCGCCCAGGCCGCTTCGCTGTACCTGTTCGCCTACTACCTGGGCTCGTCGGTGTTCGGCGGGCTGGCCGGCCGGGTGTGGGCGCTGGGGGCCTGGCCCGCGGTGGTGGCGATGACCCTGGCCCTGCTGGCGGTGGGCGGGGGGCTGACGTTCTGGCTGCGGCGGATCCCGGCGCTAGCATCGAAGACGTGAGCACCAGGACCCAGCGGCGGCGAATCCAGCGCATCTCGGTCGCGGACGGCGGTGTTGCGGACGGCGGGGCCGCGGTCGCCCGGGCCGATCTGCTGGCGGTGGAGGAACCGCTGGAGATCCGGATCGGCGGGCAGCCGCTGACCGTGACCATGCGCACCCCGGGCGACGACCTCGACCTGGCGGCCGGGTTCCTGTTCACCGAGGGCCTGCTGTCGCCGGCCGTCGACCTGCGCCAGATCCGCATGTGCGACGAGAACGTGGCCGACGCGACGCTGGAGCCGGCCGACCTGCCCTCGCCCGCCGACCTGGACCGGGCCACCGATGCGCGCCGGGCCCAGAAGAACGCGCAGCGGAACTTCCTCACCACCAGCGCCTGCGGGGTGTGCGGCAAGGAGAGCATCGACGCGATCCGGGTCCGGTCCCGCTACGACCTGACCGCCGACTCCGTCCAGATCGACCCGGGCGTGCTGGCCGCGCTGCCGGGCCGGCTGCGGGACGCGCAGCGGGTGTTCGCCAGCACCGGCGGCCTGCACGCGGCCGGGCTGTTCGCCGCCGACGGGACGCTGGCGGTGCTGCGCGAGGACGTCGGCCGCCACAACGCGGTCGACAAGGTGATCGGCTGGGCGCTGCGGGCCGGGCGGCTGCCGCTGTCCGGCCACATCCTCATGGTCAGCGGGCGGGCGTCGTTCGAGCTGGTGCAGAAGGCGGCGGTAGCCGGCCTGCCGGTGCTGGCGGCCGTGTCGGCCCCGTCCTCGCTGGCGGCCGACCTGGCCGAGGAGACCGGCATGACGCTGGTCGGTTTCCTGCGCGGCCGCTCGATGAACGCCTACACCGGCCTGCACCGGCTGACCGGGGTCACCGCCCCGGCCTGAGCCTGCAACTGCTTTGCACCCCGGCGGTAACGGAATTCAGCCAATCCAGCAATGAACTAGTACACGTAACTGTTCAGGGCGGCCGGGATAAGCAGAGGGCAAACCACGGCCGTCTCCCGCGGGAGGCACCGGTGCGGAACGAGATCTCGGAAACGCTGTACAGCAACCACTACCGGTCGCTGGTGCGGCTGGCCGGTCTGGTGGTCCGGGACGAGCCGACGGCCGAAGAGGTGGTGCAGGAGTGCTTCATCGCCTTCCACGACGGCTGGCACCGGCTGCGCGACGAGACCAAGGCGCTGGCCTACCTCCGGCAGGCGGTGGTCAACCGGTCCCGCTCGGTGCTCCGGCACCGTGGGGTGGTGGAGCGCATCGCGCCCCAGCCCGGGGCGGACATGCCGAGCGCCGAGCACGACGCCATCACCCGGCTGGAGCACGGCGAGGTGGTAACCGCCCTGCGGTCGCTGCCGGACCGGCAGCGCCAGGTCCTGGTGCTCCGGTACTACGGCGACCTGACCGAGACGCAGATCGCCGAGACGATGGGGATCAGTAAGGGAGCGGTGAAGAGCCACACCTCCCGCGGCATGACCACGCTGCGTTCGGTATTGGAGGTGTAACGGACCGCCGGGATGGGGACGCTGGTAGGCGTACGCGCAGTGCTCACGGCCCGGGGGGAGCGGCCATGAGAATCACGCAGGTAGCGGCGGTCGCCGCGGTGGCGTTCGCCAGCGGCGGCGTCGGCGCGCTGAGTGTGTTCACGCTTGGCGGCCACGACGGCCACTCCGGGCCGGTGGCCCTGGTGGTGGGCAACTACGACGGGACCAAGCCGTCCGTCATCCAGTTCTCGGCCGACGGCGGCGACGTGGTGACCGGGATCCAGTGGTCGAGCTGGGGCAGCCGGTCGGCGACCGGCCACGGCACCGTCGGCTGGGACAACTGCACCCCCAACTGTGCCGCGGGCAGCACCCGTGACCTGCCCGCCACGATCACGCTGTCGGCCCCCGACGCCCAGGGCCAGTGGACGGTGATCACCGAGGCCGAGCACGGGCGGACGACCACGTTCTCGCTGTCCGGGCACTGGGCCCAGGGCGCCACCCCCTGACGGCCGGGCGCCCGCCGGCCGGCGGCTCTAGCTGGCGCGGCCGGCCGGCCGGTGCTGGCCGCCGGTGTTGTAGATGACCTGGCCGGTGATGAACCCGGCCTCGTCGCTGGCCAGGAACGCGACCACGGCGGCGGTGTCGGCCGGTTCCCCGATCCGCCCGAGCGCGAACGAGGCTCCCAGCTCGGCCCGCCGCTCGCGGCTCAGGTTGGCCAGCCGCCCGGTGGCCGAACTGCCCGGGGCGACCGCGTTGACCGTGATCCGGCGGGGCGCGAACTCCAGCGCCGCCACCCGGGTCCCCTGCTCCAGGAACGCCTTGGTGGCTGCGTACAGCCCGCTGCCGGGCAGCGGGGTACTGGTCACCGCGGAGGAGATGTTCACCACCCGCCCGCCGTCGGCCAGGTGGCCGGCCGCCGCCTGCATGACCAGGAACGGGGCGCGGGCGTTGACCGCGACCAGCCGGTCGAAGTCGGCCAGCGCGATCTCCGCCAGCGGGCCCCAGTAGGTCACCCCGGCGTTGTTGACGAGGATGTCGAGGCGCCCGAACTCGGCGACGGCGGCCTCGGTGACGGCGGCGGCCGCGTTAGGGTCGGCCAGGTCGGCGCTGATCGTCAGTGGCTTCTGCCCGAGGTCGCGGACCTGGGCGGCGACCGTCTCGGCCTCGGCCTGACCGGTGTGGAAGGTGAACGCCACGTCGGCGCCGTCGGCCGCCAGCCGCTGGACGATCCCGGCCCCGAGGCCGCGGCTGCCCCCGGTGACCAGGGCGACCCGGCCTGCCAGCCTCTTGCTGTTATCAGTCATGGGCGAAGACCTTTCTGGGAGTTGTGGTGACCGGAGCCAGTCCAGCAGCCCGCTGACCAGGGACGGAAAGACACGTTCGCTCTGGTTCCATACACTCCCGATATGGATGACGTGGAGGTGCGCGAACTGCGCTACTTCATCGCGGTGGCCGAGGAGCTGAACTTCACCCGGGCGGCCGAGCGTCTCGGCATCGCCCAGCCACCGCTGTCGACCGCGATCGGCAAGCTTGAGCGCAAGCTCGGGGTGACGCTGCTGGACCGGACCAGCCGCCGGGTCGCCCTCACCGCGGCCGGGGCCACCCTGCTGGACCAGGGCCGGGTCGCGGTCGAGCAGGTCGGCGCGGCGGTCGAGCGCACCGGCCGCCGCGGCGCCCAGCCGGAGCGGCTCACGGTCGCGCTCAAGGCGGGCGGCGGCACCGAGCTGATCAGGGACATCTGCGACCGCTGGGCCCGCCAGCCGGGGAGGCCGCCGGTCCACCTGCTGTTCGGCCACCCGGGCGGGCCGGCCGCGGCGCTGCGGGCCGGGGCGGCCGACGTCGCCATCGTGCGCAGCCCGTTCGACCAGGTCGGCCTGGACTGGGAGGTGCTGCTGACCGAGCCGCGGGTAGCGGTGCTGCCCGCCGGTCACCGGCTGGCCGCCCGGCGGCGGCTGACCCGGGCCGACCTGGCGGGCGAGATGATGCCACGCTGGGCGGGCCAGTCCAGCCCGGCCGCGGCCGCCTTCTGGACCGGCACCGACGGCCCGCCGATGGCGCTGCCAGTGGCGGAGCCCTCGCCAGCCCCGTCAGCCGGCCCGGAGATCAGCGACCTGAACCAGCTGCTCGACGTGGTGGCGCTGGGCCAGGCGGTGGCGTTCGTGCCGCAGTCGGTGGCCGACCGCTACGGCCCCGCCGACCTGGTGTTCATTCCGGTCACCGACCTGGCCGCGACCGAGGTGGTGACGGCCTGGCCCGAGGTGTCCCGCTCCCCCGCGGTGGCCGCCTTCGTCCGCGTCGCCGCCGACGCGGCCGCCGGTCGGCCCGGCCAGGCCGCTGCCCTGGCCTGAGCTGGCCCGCGGCTAGCCCCCGCGGCCAGCCGCGGATGCGCCACGGTTAGCCGAGGATCCGCGGGAGACCGAACTGCGGCGCCACCGCGGTCTCGAACCGGGTGATCGCGCTGACCCGGTCACCGGCCAGCGTGATCACCTCGATACCGCTGAGGCGCACAACCCCGGTGGTACCGTCGCGCCGGTACTCTCCCCAGGCCGGATGGCCGTTCGCCCGGACCGGCACCGTCCGCGCGGTCTGCTGCCGGTGGGCGGCGGTGGCGGTGAAGAAGCGGTGGGCGGCCGCGAGCCCCCGGTACTCGAACGGCAGCGGCGGCATCCGCACCCACACGTCGTCGGTCATCAGCGCGATCAGCGCGTCGACGTTCAGGTCGGTGAAGGCGGCGACGAACCGGTCGACCAGGGCGCGCTCCCGCGGGCCGCCGGGTGGCGGCGGCGGCCGCCCGGACGGGCGGGCCGCCTGCATGGTCGCGCGGGCGCGCTTCAGCGCGCTGGTGACGGCGTCCTCGGTCAGCGCCAGCAACTCGGCGGTCTCGCGGGCCCGGTAGCCGAGCACGTCGCGCAGCAGCAGCACCGCGCGCTGGCCGGGCGGCAGCAGCTGGACGGCGGTGACGAACGCGAGCGAGATCGCCTCCCGGGACTCATACCGGGCCTCCGGGCCGGGCGCCTGATCGGACAGCCCGTCCAGCAGCACGTCGGGATAGGGCTGCAGCCACAGCACCTCACCCATGCGGCTCGGCTCGGGTGGCTGGACCGGCAGCGGAGCCGCGGCCACCGGGCGCCGCCCCGATGACCGCAGCACGTTGAGGCAACGGTTGGTGGCGATGCGGTACAGCCAGGTGCGCACCGACGAGCGTCCCTCGAAGCCGTCCAGCCCGAGCCAGGCCGACAGCAGCGTCTCCTGCAGCGCGTCCTCGGCGTCCTGGAGGGAACCGAGCATGCGGTAGCAGTGCACCTGCAGCTCACCGCGGTGCGGCTCGACCAGGGCCGCGAACGCGTCCCGGTCCCCGGCTCGCGCCCGCTCGAGCAGATCGGCCGCCATATGGCCACCTCCATAGTCCATCGTTCCCGGCACCGGTTACCGACACCAGCGGCGGGCGGAACTGGTCGCGGCCGGCCGACCAGTTCCCGTAACGGCCCGGGGTCTGCCCGGATGACGACATTCACCGCCGCCGAGGGCGGCAGAACGGAGAACCGACATGTCCCCATCAGTCCTGGTGACCGGAGCCAACCGCGGCATCGGGCACGCGCTGGTCGAGGAGGCCCTGGCCCGCGGGGCCGCGCGCGTCTACGCCTGCACCCGGCAGCCGCTGAGCCACCCCGACGGCCGGGTCACCAACCTCGTGTTCGACCTGACCGACGGGGCCCAGATCCGGGCGGCCGCGGCCACGGTGGAATCGCTCGACATCCTCATCAACAACGCCGGGGTGGCGCGCTACGACGATCTCGGCGACCCGGCCGCCATCACCGAGCACCTGGCCGTCAACCTGTTCGGCACCTACACGGTTACCCAGGCCCTGCTGCCGCAGCTGACCCGCTCGCGGGGCGCGATCGTCAACGTGCTGTCGACCGGGGCGCTGGCCGCCATCCCGGTCATCCCGGCCTACTCGATCTCCAAGGCGGCCGCGTTCTCACTGTCCCAGTCGTGGCGGGCGCTGCTGGCGGGCCGGGGCGTCCGGGTCCACGCGGTGATGACCGGCCCCACCGACACCGACATGTCCCGCGGCCTGGACATCCCCAAGGCGTCCCCGCAGTCGGTCGCCCGGGCCATCTTCAACGGCGTGGAGGCCGGCGCCGAGGAGATCTTCCCCGACCCCATGTCGGTGGCGCTGGAGCCGGATTGGACCGGCGGCGCGGTCAAGGCGATGGAACGCCAGAACGCGGGCCTGGTGGCCGGCCAACCGGTCGCTTCCTGAACCACCATTTCCTGGTAAATGGTTGAACGGGGTTGTGCGACCCAACCAGGTATGGCTGCCTGGTTGGGGGCGGTCCTCCTGGCTGGCGCGGACGAGCGACGCGGCTCCGCGCCAGCCTCCCGCTGGAGGTGCTGGTGAGTGACAAGATTCCGGAAGATCAGGCCAGCGAGCTGGCCAGCTGTTTCATCCGCTACGCGGAAGGGCTGTTCAGGCACGCGTGCGTGCTGACCCGCGGCGACCGGGCGCTGGCCGAGGACCTGGTGCAGTCGACGTTCGTGGCCGCCGCCAGCCAGTGGGCCATGGTCCGCGACCTGACCGAGCCGCAGCGGCTGGCCTGGTTGCGGACCACGATCGGTAATCAGGCGGTCAGCGCGTTCCGCCGCAATTCGGCTTTCCGCGCCCGTTACCTGCAGCTGGAGCAGATGTACCGGCCGCCAGCGGCCGACACCCACACCGACGCGCTGGCTGCGGCGGCGCTGGACCGGTGCTGGCAGGCGATCCTGGCGCTGCCGCCCCAGCAGTATCTGGTGGCGGTGCTGCGCTGGCTCTTCGCGATGAAGAACACCGAGGTCGCGGCCACGCTGGATATCGCCTGCGGGACGGTCGCCAGCCACCTGTTCCGGGCCCGGGCCACGCTGCGAACTGAGCTGGGGCCGTTCGATCCGTTCGGCGACGACGAGGACGGAGGGCCGGTGTGACGGCGGGCGGCCACGACGTCGACGGCGTCCAGGACACTGGTCGGCAGGCCGCGTGGTACGCGCACGCTTACGACCTGGACGCGGGCCTGACCCGGTTCGAGGCCTGGCTGTCCGAGCACACCGTCCCGGCCGGGACCCTCACCGCCGACGAGGCGGTGACCCAGCTGTACAGCAACCACTACCGGTCGCTGGTACGGCTGGCCAACCTGCTGCTCCGGGACGAGCCGGCCGCCGAAGAAGTCGTGCAGGAGTGCTTCATCGCCATGCACGACGGCTGGGGCCGGCTGCAGGAAGAGGACAGGGCGCTCTCTTACCTGAAGCAGGCGGTGGTGAACCGATCCCGCTCGGTGCTGCGGCACCGCAGCGTGGTGGACCGGAAGCCCGCGCCGGACCAGCCCAGCGCCGGGGACGACGCCATCGCCCTGCTCGAACGCAGCGCGGTGATCTCGGCCCTGCGGGCGCTGCCCGACCGGCAGCGCCAGGCGCTGGTCCTGCGGTACTACGCCGACCTGTCCGAAGCCCAGGTCGCCGAGATGATGGGCATCAGCAAGGGCGCGGTCAAGAGCCACACCGCCCGCGGGATGTCGTCGCTGCGGAGGGCGCTGGCGCAGGCGTCCGCCTGACCGGGCCAGGTAAATACCCGGGCGGGGTTGTGCGATTTGCGCGGATATGGCTGCCTGGTAGGGGACGGTCCGGCCGGTTGGCGCGGGTGAGCGAGGGCCTGCGGCAACCTCCTGCTGGAGGTGCAGGTGAGTGACGGCAAAATTCCGGCCGATCAGGCCGGGGAGCTGGCCGACTGCTTTGCATGCTGCGCGCCGGGGCTGTTCGGCTACGCCTACGCGCTCACGCGCGGCGATCGCGCGCTGGCTGATGGTCTCGTGCTGTCGGCGTTCATGGCCGCCACCGGCCAGTGGGCCGAGGTCCGGGACCTGAACCAGGCCCAGCGCCTGGCCTGGCTGCGGGCCACGATCGGCGCCGGTGACGTTGACCGGCAGGCCTTCGACGGGCAGGCCGGCCGCTACGACCTGGAGGGCGGCCGGGCGCGGTTCACGGGCTGGCTGCGCGAGCGCACCGCCGGCGGGCTGGACCCGGAAGCCAGCGGGCCGGACCCAGCGGGGGAGCCGCTCGCGGGCGACCTGGCGGCCGCGCTGAGGACCACGGCCGAGCAGATCATGGTCATCGCCCAACCCCTGCCCGACCAACTGGCCCAGCACGCCGACGAGGTCGTGATTCAGCTGTACCTCAACCACTACCGGTCGCTGGTGCGGCTGGCCACCCTGCTGGTGCGCGACGAGCCGGCCGCCGAAGAACTCGTCCAGGACTGCTTCATAGCCCTGCACGACGGCTGGCACCGGCGGCGGGAGGAAGGCAAGGCGCTGACTTACCTGAAGCAGGCGATCGTTCACCGGTCACGTTCGGTACTCCGGCACCAGCCACGCCAACCCGACGGCCGGCTGGAGGGCGACACGGTGATCTCGGCCCTGCAGAACCTGCCCGAGCGGCAGCGCCAGGCGCTCATCCTCCGCTACTACGCCGACCTGCCCGAAGCCCAGATCGCCGAGATGATGGGCATCAGCAAGGGCGCGGTCAAGAGCCACACCGCCCGCGGGATGTCGGCCCTGCGCGCCCGGCTGGAGCAGACCGCCTAGGCCGCCCGGACCGCCTAGCCCGCGAACGTGCCCAGCGGCAGGCCGCGGACGCCTGGGTTCACGTGGAACAGCGCCCCGGCCTGGGGCTCGGCGTCGTCGGGGAGGTTCTCGCGGGAGGTGGTGATGTAGAGGTCGGCCAGGCCGGGGCCGCCGAAGGTGCAGGCGGTGACCTGACTGGGACCCACCTCGACCACCTGGTCCAGCTGGCCTTCGGGAGTGTAGCGGTGCACGGCGTGACCGCGGTGCAGCGCCACCCACAGACCGCCCTCGGCGTCCAGGCACATCCCGTCGGGAGCGCCGGCCGGGGAACCGTGATCGGCATCGATGTACACCAGCGGCCGCCGCCCGGACGGCAGCCCGGAGGCCGGGTCGTAGTCGAACACGTCGACCCGCTGGGTCGGGGTGTCGATGTAGTACATGGTGTCGCCGGCCGGGTTCCAGGCCACCCCGTTGGAGATCGTCACGTTCCCGAACACCTCGGTGATCGTGCCGTCCGGGTCGAACCGGTAGAACACCCCGCGCGGGCCGCCCTGGTCGTACGGCATCGACCCGCAGAAGAACCGGCCCTGACGGTCGACGCCGCCGTCGTTCATGCGGATGGTCGGATCGGTGAACGCGGTCTGCACCGGCCCGGCCTGCCCGTCCGCGTCGAGCAGGACGAAGCCGTGCTCGATCCCGACGACCAGGCCGCCGCCGGCCCGGGGCCGCATCGCGGCCGCGATCGTGTCGACGTGCTGGCGGCTGATCGTGCCGTCGGCCGCCATCGCCATGATGTCGCCGTTGAGCATGTCCACCCAGCGCAGCTGGCCGGCCACCGAGTCCCAGATCGGGCCCTCGCCGTGGTAGGTGCAGACGTCGGTGAACTGTTCCGCCTTCATGACTCTGCCTCCACGAGATCAGCTGGCCTGCGAGCTGGACCGCGCCGCGGCCGACAGGATATCGGCCAGCCGCTCGCGCATGAACTCGGTCCGGCGCAGGAAGCTCCTCTCCACCTCGGATGGAGGCAGGGCTGACGGTGCTGGCCACCGAGGGCATGGCATACCATCCCGATATATTTCGAGCGCCGTTTCCGATATTCAACCTTTCCACCCTCGCCGCTGGCCGTCAATGAGTCCGGCACGGCATGATGGCCCTGGACAGCACCCAAATCCGAAAGTTTCGGCTAGGCGGAGGTGAGATGACCGCAGCGGAGGGGACGGACGTGTTCGCCCGGTACCCGAGCCTGTCCGGGCGCACCGTGTTCGTCACCGGCGGGGCGACCGGCATCGGGGCCGAACTGGTGGCCCAGTTCGCCCGCCAGGGCGCCCGGGTCGGGTTCGTGGACCTGCAGGAGCGGGCGGCCGCCGACCTGGCGCTGGAACTGGAGGCGCTGACCGGTACCCGGCCCTGGTTCCAGGCCTGCGACGTGGCCGGCATCGGCGAGCTGACCGCCGCCATCGAGGCCTGCGCCCGCGCCCTCGGCCTGGTCGACGTGCTGATCAGCAACGCCGCCGTCGACGAGCGGCGCGGGGTCGACGACATCACCGAGCAGTTCTGGGACGAGATGCTGCGGGTCAACCTGCGGCCTCATCTGTTCGCCGCCCAGGCGGTCGCGCCCGGTATGCGCCAGCGCGGCCGCGGGTCGATCATCAACCTCGGCTCGATCACCTGGCGCGCCGGATTCGCCGACGTCGCCGCCTACTCCACCGCCAAGGCCGGGATCGAGGGCCTGACCCGGTCGCTGGCCCGCGACCTGGGCCCGGACGGCATCCGGGTGAACTGCCTGATCCCCGGCTGGACGATGACCGAGCGCCAGCTCAAGCACTGGATCACACCCGAAGCCGAGGCCGAGATCGAGCGCCGCCAGTGCCTGCCCGGCCGGGTCGAGCCGGCCGACGTGGCCCGGCTGGCGCTGTGGCTGGCGGCCGACGACAGCCGGATGTGCACCAGCCAGACCTGGGTCGTCGACGGCGGCTGGACCTGACCGCCGGCCGGGGCTGGACCTGACGATCGACGCTGTCTAACCTGACCGCTACGCTCCCGATGAGAAAAGAAAGCCGAAAAAGACAACGATGCCACGGTCTCTGGTCCTCAGCGGGGGCGGCGCCTGCGCCGATCCCTGGCACCCGTTCGCCAAGACCTCGGCCCGGCTGGCGCACATCCTCTGGTCGCTCGGGCACCAGGTCGAGGTGACCGACTTCGTCGCCGAGCGGGTGGCCGACCTGTCCGGTTTCGATCTGATCGTGGTCAACGCGGCGGGCGGCCCGGGTGGGGCGCCGGCCGCGCTCAAGGCGCCCCGGGACGGGCTGCGGGCGGCCCTCGACCGGGGGGTGTCGGTGCTGGCCGTGCACACCGGGGTGTGCACGCTGCTGCGGCTGCCGGACTGGGAGGCGGTAACCGGCGCGGTCTGGATCGAGGGCCGGTCCGGCCACCCCCGGCTGGGGCCCGCCCACGTGCAGCTGCACCCGGACCGGCACCCGCTGGTGGCCGGGCTGACCAGCTTCGACCTGATCGACGAGCGCTACGTCGGGCTCAAGCTGGCGCCCGGCATCGTGCCGCTGGCCTCGCACCGTCACGACGGCCGCCAGTACCCGCTGGTGTGGGCGCGCGAGCGCGGCCGGTCGCGGGTGGTGGCCGACACCCTCGGCCACGGGGTCGAGTCGTACGAGTCGGCCGCCCACCGCCAGCTGCTGACCCGGGCGGTCGAGTGGCTGACCGAGGGCCGCTGACTCAGGCCGGCGCCCAGGTCACGCGGGGCATCCGGTTCTCGTAGGCGCGCCCGAGCAAGGCGATGAGGTCAGCGGCCGGCACCGATCCCCGGAAGCCGCCGGCGACGTCAGTGACCTGGATCCGGTCGCCGGCCAGCTCAGCGTCTCCGAGGACGGCGATGAGGTGGTCACGGCGCTGGCGGCTGGCGCGCACGCGGGCGCCGACCGATCCAGCGGTTTCGCCGCGAGCCCGTAGCCCGGCCGCGATCAGGCCGTCCACGACCCGGCGGGCGGCGGCGTCGTGCTGGGGGCCGACCGGCAGCACGCACACCTGGACCGGGGCCAGCCATAGCGGTAGCCGGCCCTGGTAGTGCTCGAGCAGCGCCGCGGTCACCCGCTCCATCGAGCCGACCGTGCCCCGGTGGATCATGACCACCCGCGGCCGGGTGCCGTCGGCGGCTTGGTAGGTCAGGTCGAACCGCTCCGGCTGGTTGAAGTCCAGCTGTACGGTCGCGATGCTCTCTTCGTGGCCGCGGCCATCGCGCACCTGCAGGTCGAGCTTGGGCCCGTAAAACGCCGCCTCACCCGGGGCATCCACCAGACGCAGCCCCCGATCGGCCAGCCCGGCCGCCTCCGCCGCCGCTCCCAGGGCCGCCTCGGCCGCCTCCCACTGCTCCCGGCTGCCCAGGTAGACCGGGCTGTCGTCGCGCCGCGAAAGCCGCACGTAGCCGACCGGCAGCCCGAGGATCTCCTGGGCCCGCAGCGCCGACCGCAGCGCCCGGGCCGCTTCGGCGGCGACCTGGTCGGGCCGGCAGAAGACGTGGGTGTCGTCGAGGTTGATCTGCCGGACCCGGGTCAGGCCCGACAGCACCCCGGACCGCTCGGCCCGGAACATCGCGGCCAGCTCGTTGAGCCGGATGGGCAGCTCCCGGTAGGACCGCTGCTGCGAGGCGTAGATCAGCGCGTGATGCGGGCAGTTGGCGGGCCGCAGCACCAGTTCGTCCCCGCCGAGCGCCATCGGCGGGAACATGTCGTCGCTGAACTTCGCCCAGTGCCCGGACCGCTCAAACAACGCCCGCTTCCCCAGCACCGGCGAGTAGACGCCCACGCACCCGTCGGCCCGGGCGAGATCCCGGGCCAGCCGCTGCAGCTCATCGCGGATCACCGCGCCGTCCGGCAGCCACAGCGGCAGCCCCGCGCCGGCCAGCGGGTCGGTCGCGAAGACCGGCAGGTCCCGGTTGATGTCACGGTGATCCTGATGCACAGGGTGCTCCCTAGGTTTCAGAGCCCGGGAAGCCAGACGCCGCGGCACAGTTCCCGGAGCCTGACTCCGGGAGGGCTGGGCGATTTACCGCAGCAGCCAGGCGCCGGAGCTGTCCGGCGTCGTGGTGGCCAGCGAATGCTGCATACCGCGGACGCTACCGCAGCGCCCCGCCCCTGCCCACCGATTATTTTCCCCTCCCGTGACCGGCCAGCATCCCGCCGTACTCCGGTCCCCGCTCCGGTACCGGACCGCTCATCACTGCCCGGCCGGACGGGCGCCGGTGACGGCCGCCCAGCCGGCCAGCCCCAGGTAGGCCAGTCCTTCCAGCCGGGGCTGGGCGGCCTGGATCCGCGGCCGGGCGGCCAGCCAGGTCCCGATGGCGCCGGAGGCGGACGCGAAGGCCAGGTCCCAGATCGCCCCGATGACCCAGAACAGCGCGCCGAGGACGAGCATCTGCGTCACCCGTGATCCGTGGCCGGGGTGGACGAACTGGGGGAAGAACGCGAGGTAGAAGATGACCATCTTCGGGTTGCCGAGGCCGACGATCAGCCCCTTGCGGGCCGAGCGCCCGAACGGGACCGGCCGCCCCGGCCCGCCCGGCACCGACCCGGCCGGGTGGCTGCGGAACGCGCGGACGCCGAGCCAGGCCAGGTAGGCGACCCCGGCCCAGCGGATCAGGCCGAACGCCAGCGCGGAGGCGGCCAGCACGGCCGACAGCCCAGCCGCGGCCAGCAGCACGCGGATCGCCGCGGCCGCCTCGATCCCGGTCATCGCGGCCAGCGCCGACCGGCGGCCGTGCCCGATGCCGTGGGCCAGCAGGAAGAAGTTCGACGGCCCGGGGATGACCATGATGCCGGCGGCGACGAGGGCAAACGCGAGCAGGGTCTGCTGGGTGGGCACGGCAGGCTCCCTTCACAGCAGCGCGGACGGCGGGCGCCGTCATCTCCAGGGTGGCGTCCGGAACCGTGAAGGACAAGCGAAGATTCGTTCAGCACTATTAAGCATCGCTGTACAGTGAGATCATGCTGGATCTGCGGCGGCTGCAGGCCCTGGCCGCGGTGGTGTCGACCGGGTCGGTCAAGGACGCCGCCGCCCAGCTCGGGTACACCCCCTCGGCCGTCAGCCAGCACATCGCCGCCCTGGAGCGGGACACCCGGACCGGGCTGCTGGAACCGGCCGGCCGGGGCGTGCGGCCGACCGCCGCTGGGCAACTGCTGGCCGAGCACGCCCGGGCCCTGCTCGACCGGGCCGCCGAAGCCGAGGCGGAGCTGGCCGCGCTGACCGCGGGCGAGACCGGGCGGCTGCGGATGGCCTCGTTCGCCACCGCCGGGTCCGAGCTCATCCCCCCGGCCCTGGCCCGCGTCCGCGACCGGCTGCCCGGCCTCGACATCAGCCTGCGGGTGGCCGATCCCGGCGAAGCCCTCGGGCAGCTGCGCAACGGCACGCTCGACCTGGCCGTCATCGAGGCCCACACCACCCCCACCGACGACCGGGGCCTGATCTACCGGCCGCTGCTCACCGACCCGTTCCGGATCGTCCTGCCCCGCCGCCACCGGCTGGCCGCCCGGCGGGTCATCACCCTGGCCGATACCGCGGCCGAGCCCTGGGTCGACATCCGCTGCGAAATCGGCTGCTGCCGGGACGCCACCACCGCCGCCTTCCAGCGGGCCGGGTTCACCCCCCGCCGGGTGGTCGAGGCCGACGACTACTGGCCCGCCCAGGGCTTCGTCGCCGCCCAGCTCGGCCTGGCCCTGATCCCCGCCCTGGCCCTCGGCGTCCAGCACGACGGCGTCGCCGTCCGGCGGCTCCGGCCCGCCAGCCAGCCCGAACGCCACGTCCTGGCCGTCACCCGCCCCGCCAGCGCCGCCACCGCCCCGGTCCAGGCCATGCTGACCGCGCTGGCGGCCCAGGCCGGCGCCCGCCCCGCCCGGGACGCTAGCCCACCTCGGTCTCGGTGATCATGCGGCGGACACCCTCGAGGACCCGTTCCGGGCCGGTCAGCTCGACCGGCAGGGTGACCGGGGTGCCGGTGCTGGAGCGGCCCAGGCGCAGCTCGATCCGGCCCGGCTCGACGATCCGCTGGCCGCGGCGGCCGGTGAACGAGGCCAGGTCGGCCGGGAGCACGAACCGGACCGGGCGGGCCTGGCCGGGGGCCAGGTCGACCCGGGCGTAGCCGGCCAGGTAGAGCGCCGGCCGGGTGACCTGGGCGACCGGGTCGTGCAGGTACAGCTGGACGACCTCGGTGCCCGGCCGGCCGCCGGTGTTGCGGACGGTCAGCGTGATCTCGATCGAGCCGCTGGTCGGCACCTCGGCGACCGGCCGCCCCAGCGACCCCGGCCCGTCGGTCCACTGGTGGCCGCCGTAGCGGATGTCCTCCCAGGCGAACGAGGTGTAGGTCAGGCCGTGCCCGAACGGGAACAGCGGGGTCGGGTCGATCGAGCTGACCTTGCTGCGCTGGGCCAGGGCCGAGCCCAGGTAGGTGGTGGGCTGGGCGCCGGCGTGCCGGGGCACGCTGACCGGCAGCCGCCCGGACGGATTGACCGCGCCCGACAGCACCCGGGCGAGGGCCGGGCCGCCCTGCTGGCCGGGGAAGAACGCCTGCACCAGGGCGGCCGCGCCGGTGAACTCGCCCAGCGCGTACGGGCGCCCGGCCAGCAGCACCACGATGACCGGGGTGCCGGTGGCCAGCAGCCCGGCCAGCAGGTCGCCTTGGAGGCCCGGCAGGGTGAGGTCGGCCGCGTCGCACCCCTCCCCCGAGGTGCCCCGCCCGAACAGGCCGGACCGGTCGCCGACGACGGCCACGCACAGATCGGCGCCGCGGGCCGCCTCGACCGCGGCGGCCAGTCCGGACGGGTCGGGGTCGTCGACCCCGCAGCCGGCCGCGTAGTCGATGCGATCGGCCGGGAATTCCGCCCGCAGGGCGTCCAGCACGGTCGGGATCTCGACCCCGATGTCGAGGTCCGGGTACTTGACGCCGACGTGGCTGGGGAAGGAGTAGCAGCCCAGCATGGCGTGCGGATCGGCCGCCCGCGGGCCCACCACCGCGATCCGCCGGCCGGGCGTCCCGCTCCCAGCGGCAGGCCCCCTTTCAGAATTTTCCTGGCCGAGCGGCAAGATCCCGTCGTTGGCCAGCAGCACGACCGACTGCTCGGCCAGCCGCCGGGCCAGGTCGCGGGCGGCGGGCGGGGCGAGGTCGATCTCAGCCCCATTGGCCAGGGCGGCCGGGGCCGGGTCCCAGCCGGGGTCGAGCAGCCCGAGCTCGCATTTCTGCCGCAGCACCCGGGTCGCGGCCCGGTCGACCAGCGCCTCCGGCACCGCCCCGGCCTCGACCGCCCCCAGCAGCGGGGCGCCGTAGCAGCGGACGGTCGGCAGTTCGGTGTCGACCCCGGCCGCCAGGGCCAGCCCGGCCGCCTCGGCCGGGGTGGCCGCCACCTGGTGCAGCAGTTCCAGGAAGCTGATGCCGAAGTAGTCGGCGACCACGGTGCCGGTGAAACCCCACGTCTCCCGCAGCAGCTCGGTCAGCAGGGCCGGGTCGGAGGCGGTGGGGATGCCGTCGAGGTCGGTGTAGGCGTGCATCACCGACCGGGCCCCGCCCTGCCGGATGGCCATCTCGAACGGCGGCAGCAGCTGGTCGGCGAGCTGGCGGCCGGTCACCGCGGCCGGGGCCAGGTTGCGGCCGCCGCGGGAGGCCGAGTAGCCGACGAAGTGCTTGAGCGTGGCCACCAGGCCGGCCGACTCGAGCCCGCGCACGTAGGCGGTGCCGACGGTGGCCACCAGGTAGGGGTCCTCGCCGATGGTCTCCTCGGTCCGGCCCCAGCGCGGGTCGACGGTGACGTCGAGGACCGGGGCCAGGCCCTGGTGCACCCCGACCGCGCGCATGCTGGTGCCGATCTGGGCCGCCATCTGCTCGACCAGGTCCGGGTCGAAGCTGGCCCCCCAGGCCAGCGGCACCGGGTAGATCGCCGCGGTCCAGGCGGTGAACCCGGCCAGGCACTCGTCGTGGGCGATGGCGGGGATCCCGAACCGGCTGGCGGTCACGATGTCGCGCTGCCGCCGCGCCAGCAGCTCGGCGCCTTCCCGGCCGGTCAGCGGGCGGGTGCCGAACGGCCGGGTCAGCTGGCCGAGGCCGTGGCGGATCAGCTCGGTCCAGCCGCCCGGCGCGGCATCGAGGTCGTGCTGGTGCGGAGCCACTGCGTCCTCGCTGCCGTCACCATCCAGCCAGACGCTGACCAGCTGAGCCACCTTTTCGGCCAGCGTCATCCGCGCCAGCAGGTCGGTGACCCGCTCCCCCGGCGGTCGCATGGGATCACGCCAGCGTGGCAGGTCACGGCCGTTACCGGCTGGATCCGGACCCGGCGTCGCGGAGGCGACTACGCGATCGGTCAGCGAGTCACCGGGCCGGTCCTGATTCACGGGCATCTCCTTGTTCGGCTCCGGAACCGAGTCCTCGGCGCCGGTCCCTGCTCGGAGTGAATCGAGCCACGCCAGCCCTGTCAACATTCTTTCGGAAACTTTCGACCGCCGCCCGGACCATGGCCCCCGGCTCGGCTGGGCCCGGTCGGGGCGCGGTCAGCGGTCGGAGCGGGCGGTCGACTCCCGGATGACCAGGTCAGTTGACAGCTCGACGCGACGGCTGGTCGGCGCCCGGCCGTCGATCAGGTCGCTGAGCATGGCGGCGGCGGTGCGGCCCATCTCGGCCAGCGGCTGGCGGACGGTGGTCAGCGGCGGGGAGACCCAGCGAGCCACCGGCAGATCGTCGAAACCGACGACGCTGAGATCCTGCGGGATGCGCAGTCCCCGCTGCCGGGCCGCCTCGAACACCCCGAGGGCCTGCTGGTCATTGCCGGCGAAGATCGCGGTCGGCGGCTCCGGCAGGCCGAGCAGCTCGCGGCCGCGCTGGAATCCGCCTTCGTGATGGAAGTCGCCGTACCTCACGTACTCGTCACGAACCGGCAGCTCCGCCCGGTCCAGGGCGGTGCGGTAGCCGTCCAGCCGGGCCCGGCTGCACAGGTAGTCCGGGGGGCCGGCGATGGTGGCGATGCGCTGGTGGCCGAGCGTGATCAGGTGGTCGGTGGCGGCCAGGCCGCCCGCCCAGTTGGTCGCACCCACGCTCGGCAGCTCGGGGTCCGGCAGATTCACCGGGTCGACGACCACGAGCGGGATGCCCTCGCCGCGCAGCTGCTGGAGCTGGGGGGCGGTCAGCTCTGAGGTCACCAGGATCACGCCCTCGGTGTCGTGGCCGGCCAGCGCGCTCGTCCAGCTGGCCGGGCGGGCGCTGCCGTGCCGGACGGCGGAGACCGCCGCCCCGGTGGCGTGCTCCGCGCACCACTCCTCGACCCCGCGCAGGATCTCCACCGCCCACGGACTGTCCAGCCCGTTGAAGATCAGGTCGATGAGACCGGACCGGCGGCCGCGGCGGGCCACCCGGCGCGTTCCCGGGCGGCGGTAGTCGAACTCGCTGAGCAGGCGCTCGACCCGGGCCCGGGTGTCCGGGGCGACATCGGGGCGCCCGTTGACCACCTTGGAAACCGTCGGCAGGGACACGCCGGCCTCAGCGGCGACGGCGGCCAGCGTGGCCCGGCGCCGCGGTGCGGCCGGCGGTACGTCCGGAAGATCTTGCGCGCTGGTCAGGGCCGTCTCACCTCTTCGGCACGCTCGCAGCTCGTGGTTCGGCGGCCGATCATCGAAACCTTCGGCCGCTATCGTAGCTCACCCTCACTCGGACCATCGCAGGCAACGCCCCCATCATCGGTGCGGTTTTCGAACACGACGCGCCCGGATCCGTTCAGACCGCAAGTAACAGGGTGGAAACAAAGGGTTGAAACCCGAAAAGACACTACCTAGTATGACCGGCAATCCGAAAACTTTCTAAACGTTTCGGAATCCCTGCGCCGGGCCAGGAGGAAATCATGTCTCCGTCAACCAGGTCGAAGCTGAGAAGAATCCGCCGGCGGTGGCCCCTGGTGGCCGCTCTGACCGCGGTCGCCCTGGTCGCCGCCGCGTGCGGATCGGCCTCCGGGAGCGGCAAGGCGGGCGGATCGGCGACGGCGGGCGGGACGTCGGTCACCGCCTGGATCGTCACCACCGGGCCGAGCCCCGTCAACACCAAGATCAATCAGGCCGTCGCTGACTTCGAGGCCGCCCACCACGGTGATCACATCACCGTCGACTACATCGAGAACCAGTCCTACAAGCAGAAGATCCAGCTGGCCATGGGGGCCGGGAACCCGCCGACGATCTTCTGGACCTGGGGCGGCGGCCCGCTCAAGCAGTACATCGACGCGGGCGACGTGCAGCCGCTGGGCCACCCCGGTTACGCCGCGAGCTTCCTGCCGTCCTCGCTGGGCGCGGTGACCTTCAACGGGAAGCTGTACGGGGTGCCGATCGAGGGCACCCAGCCGGTCTACTTCTTCTACAACAAGAGCGTCTTCGCCAAGGCCGGGCTGTCCGGCTTCCCGTCCACCTGGAGCGGGCTGCTGGCCGACGTGCACACGCTCAAGGCCAAGGGCTACACCCCCATCTCGCTGGCCGAAGGTGACCAGTGGCCGGGCCTGATGTACCTGGAGTACCTGACCGACCGCATCGGCGGCCCGTCGGCGTTCACCGCGATCCAGCAGGGCAAGGCGGGCGCGTGGTCGAATCCGGCCGTCATCGCGGCCCTCACCGACATCCAGGACCTGGTCCGGGCGGGCGCCTTCCAGAGCGGCTACGACTCGCTCAAGTTCAGCGGCGGCGGTTCGGACGCGCTGGTCTACAGCGGCAAGGCGGCCATCCAGCTGATGGGCGACTGGGACATCTCCCAGGTCCTCGGCCTGGACAAGAGCTTCGTCACCAGCGGCCAGCTGGGCCTGGCCAAGTTCCCGACGGTCGCGGGCGGCACCGGTAACCCGGCCGACCTGGCCGGCAACACCGCCAGCTACGTGGCCGTGGCCAGCCACGCCACCGCCAAGCAGAAGGCGGTCGCGGAGGCGTTCTTCGCTGACGAACTGGCGACCACCGCCTACGCCAAGGCCTCGGTCGGCGCGGGCGAGGTGCCGGTGACCAAGGGCGCGGCGCCCATGTTCGCCGGCCAGCAGCTGGCCGCCTACGACCAGACCATCTACTCCTCGGTGGAGGACGCGCCGAGCTTCCAGTACTCCTGGGACCAGTCGCTCAGCCCGTCCGAGGCCACGACCATGCTCACCAACCTGGCCCAGGTGTTCGAGCTGTCGCAGAGCCCGCAGAAGTTCGCCTCGGTCATGAACAGCGCGCAAGGCGGATCGTGACGGCGGGCGCTGCCACCCGGAGGACGGGCGCCCGCACGACGGCCGCCCACCGTGGTTCGGCGCTGGCCGACCTGGTCGGGCTGGCGCCGGCCATGGCCCTGTTCGGGATCTTCATCGGAGTACCGCTGCTGGGTGCGGTGGTGCTCAGCTTCTTCCACTGGAACGGCCTGGGCAGCCCGCACTGGGCGGGCGGGGCCAACTGGGCGCAGTTCGTGCACGACCCCATCGCCGGCCAGTCGCTGGCGGTCACGGCCAAGGTGGTCGCGCTGAGCTGGGTGGTGCAGACGCCGATCTCGATGGCCCTGGGCCTGTTCACGGCGGGCCGGGCCCGGTACCGGTCGGTCTACGCGACGCTGTACGTGCTGCCGCTGCTGCTGTCGACGGCCGGGATCGCGCTGATGTGGGAGGCGCTGCTGGACCCCAACTTCGGCGGGGTGGCGGCGCTGGCCCGGTCGGTGCACCTGGAGCTCCTGCGGCAGAACTGGCTGGGCAGCGCCAACCTCACCCTGTACGTCATCGTCGCCATCATCTCCTGGCAGTTCATCCCGTTCCACACGCTGCTCTACCAGATGGGACGGCGGCAGATCCCGGAGGTGCTGTACGAGGCGGCGACGCTGGACGGTGCGACCGGCCGGCAGCTGTTCTGGCGGGTCACGCTGCCTCAGCTGCGCTACACGATCGCCACCTCGAGCACGCTGATGGTGGTGGGCGCGCTCACCTACTTCGACATCATCTACATCATGACCAACGGGGGCCCCGGCTACACGACCCGGGTGCTGTCGCTGGACATGTACCAGGCCGCGTTCCTGCAGAACCAGTTCGGCTACGCCAGCGTGCTGGCGGTGGTGCTGGGGGTGGTCGGGGTCGGGATCGCGCTGGCGCTGGTCCGGTTCACCGGGTTCGGCTCCATGGGCAGCCAGCAGGAGGGCGCCACGTGACCGCGCCGGCGGCCGCGACCGCGGGCGACCGCCGGGCCGCCCCGGTGCGCTCGGGGGCCGTTCCAGGTCACCGGCGCCGGGCAAGGCGCCGGTGGCGGCCGGCCGCGGCGGTGGCGTTCGTGCTGGCCACCGTCTGGCTGGTCATCGTGCTGGCCCCGCTGTACTACATGGTGCTGGCCAGCCTGCGCAGCCAGGGCAGCTACCTGACCGCGAACCCGTGGCTGCCGTCCGGAGGCCTGACCTTCGGCAACTACGGCACCGTGTTCACCGCCGGGCTGGGCCGTTACCTGGTCAACAGCGTCATCGTCACGGCTGGCTGCCTGATCGTCACGCTGCTGTTCTCCCTCGGCGCCGCGTTCCGGGTGGTCCGCAACTCGACCCGGGGGGCGGCCGCCTCGTTCCGGGTGCTGCTGATCGGCCTGGCGATCCCGATCCAGGCCATCATCGTGCCGCTGTACCTGCTCATCTACAAAGCCCACCTGTACGACACGCTGGCCGCCCTCATCCTGGTCATGAGCGCCGCCGCCATCCCCGTCTCGGTGCTGATCATGGCCAGCTTCCTGCGCGACATCCCGCAGGAGCTGATCGGCGCGGTGCTGGTCGACGGGGGCAGCGAGTGGACGGTGTTCCGGCGGCTGATCTGGCCGCTGGCCCGGCCGGTGCTGGCCACGCTGGCCATCTACGACGGGCTGAACGTGTGGAACAACTTCATCCTGCCGCTGGTCCTGACCCAGAGCAGCAGCGTGTCGGTGCTGCCGCTGGGGCTGACCAAGTTTCAGGGGCAGTACGCGATCAACGTGCCGGCGGTGATGGCCGCCGTGCTGCTGTCGGTCCTGCCCCTGGTGATCTTGTTCGTGCTCATGCGCCGGCAGGTGATGCGCAGCCTGGGCGCGATCGCGGTGCGCTGACCGATGCGCTGGCCGGTGCGATCCCGACCGGGTCGTTCGTGGCCGCCAAGGAGTGGATCGCGTCGCGCGGGCCCGACGGCCAGGTGCTCGAGCTCATCGAGCGGCGCGATCTCGACAACGGGGTTCCGGGCGAGTTCGGGCCGCCCGGCCTGCTGGACGTCAGCGAGGTCGGCGTCGCCGTACCCGACGTGCTCGCCGCGGCCGAAAAGCTGCGGACGGCCGGCGCGCCACCGTACGCGAATGAGCCAGCCCCGGGGTTCGCCGCCGTCGGCGACCTGCACGGGCTGCTCATCCTGGTGAGCGCCGGCCGCCCGTGGCGGCCGACCACCGACCGGATCGCCCAGCAGGCTCCCGTCGTCATCCACGCTCAGGGGGTCAAGCCCACCGCGCTGACGGCCAGCCAGATCCTCCAGCCCCGATGTGACTCGAGTGGCTGACGCGGTCAGAGGGCAGCGCGGGAAGTCAGGGGCAGCAGGATGCCGAGGGGACGCGAGGGAAGCGGAGGACGCGGGACGCCCGCCCGGGAGCCGGGCGGGCGTTCCGGGTGCGGCGTTAGCGGGCGATGCCGGTGGCCAGCCGCCAGCCCTTGGCCGTGCTGGGGGCCTGGGCCAGGCCGCGGCGGCGGCGCAGCGATTCGTTGAGGGTGTTGAACAGGACGTCGACCAGGACCCCGAGCACGAGGATGACGATCATGATCGCGATGACGCCGGTCATGTCGGTCTGATCCTGGTCGGAGACCAGCAGCACGCCGATGGAGGCCAGGTTGGGCACGATGACCAGCAGCTCGCCGGCCAGCAGGCCGTGCCAGGCGAACGCCCAGCCCTGCTTGAGGCCGGACACGAAACTCGGCAGCGCGGCCGGCAGGACCAGGCTGCGGTAGAGCTCGAACCGGCGCAGGCCCATGGTCTTACCCGCCCGCAGCAGCAGCGGCGGGGTCAGGTCGACCCCGGCGATCAGGCCGTTGGCGATCGACGGGGCGGCGGTGATGATCACCATGAACAAAATGGCGGTCGAGTTGTTGCCGAACAGGATGATCGCGAACGGGATCCAGACCACCGACGGGATCGTCTGCAGGCCGGTGATCAGCGAGCCGACCGCCGCCCGGACCGGCGGGACCCGGGCCACCACCAGCCCGACCACGGTGCCGACGATCAGGGCGAGCGCGAACCCTTCGACCGCCTGGCGCAATGTGAGGCCGATCGCCTTCCACAGCTGCGTGTGGTTGAGCTGGTCCCACAGGTTGGGGAACACCTGGAACGGGCCGGGCAGAACCACGTGCGGCTTGAGGTTCAGCAGGTAGACGATCTCCCAGATCGCGACCGCGAGCACGATCGCCAGCAGCTTCGGCCAGGCCGACCGCCAGATCCGGGCGCCGATCTCACCCGCGCTGGGGCGGGTCTTGACCTGGGTGTCCTGTTCGAGGTTGTCCAGTCCGGCGAGGGCGGCGGCGTCTTCGGTCTCAGCTGACATGCCGCATCACCTCCTCATTCAGCCGGGCCTTGATCTCCAGCGCGCGCTGGACGGTGTCGCCCGATTCGAGGCCGCGCGGGCGCTCGCCGTGGACGTCGAACTCCTCCAGCACCCGGCCGGGCCGGCTGGACAGCAGCACCACCCGGTCACCCAGGCGGACCGCCTCGCGGACCTCGTGGGTGACGAACAGCACGCTGAAGCCCTGCCGCCGCCAGATGCCTTCCAGCAGCTCGTGCAGCAGGTCACGGGTCATCGCGTCGAGCGCGCCGAACGGCTCGTCCATCAGCAGCACGTCGGCGTCCTGGGCCAGCGCCCGGGCCAGGGCCACCCGCTGCCGCATCCCGCCCGACAGCTCGTGCGGCCGCTTGCCCGCGAACCCGCTCAGGTGGACCGAGTCCAGCAGCTCGAGCGCCCGGCGCCGCCGCTCGGGCCGGCCCACACCGTTGGCCCGCAGCGGCAGCTCGACGTTCTGGACCGCGGTCAGCCACGGGAACAGGGCGGGCTCCTGGAACATGAACGCCACCCGGCGGCCGCCGGTCGAGACCGTGCCCGCCGTCGGTTCCTCGAGCCCGGCCACCAGCGACAGCAGCGTGCTCTTGCCGCACCCCGACGCCCCGATGAGGCAGACGAACTCACCGGGGGCGACGGACAGCGACACACCGTCCAGGGCCACCAGCCGGGAGCTGCCCCGGCCGAAGACCTTGGTGACATCGTCGATCGCGACCGCGACCTCGGTACCGGCCGCGGGCGCCGCCGTCGCGGGCGGCGCGTGCCCGTTGAGAGCACTCTGCTGTTCGGTGGTCATCAGCTCAGCTCACCTCAGGGGTTGACTTGCGGCTCGCCGGCCGTCTTCAGCAACGTATTCAGCGGAGTGAGGTCGAAGATGCCGTTGAGGTTGGTCGAGGTCAGCAGCCCCACGGCCTTGGCCTGCGTCGCGTCGGTCGACAGCGACGACGCGTCGGGGTCGTTGGTGAAGGTGATCTCCTTGAACGCGTCCGGCAGGATGCTGGACTTGATGCCCTTGCCGGACAGCGTGGTCAGCTCGGCGTTGGCCGCGGTCTGGGCGTCGCTGGGGCTGGACTTGATGTAGTCCTCGGCCTGGATGTTGGCCTTGAGCAGATCGTTGACCACGTCCGGGTGCGCCTTGAGGAACGTCTGGGTGACGACCATGATCGTGGTCACCCCCGGCTCGGCGAACAGCACCTTGCCGCCGTCCTTGACCATCTCCACGTCGTAGGGCGATGGCTCCGAGGCCCCGGCGATCTGGCCGGACTGGAACTGCAGCACCGCGTTGGAGTTGGGGGTGGTCGGCTTGATGGTGACGTCACCGCCGCCGGTGGTGGTGGTGTTCAGCCCGTTCTGCTTCAGGTAGTAGCGAATGGCCACGTCCTGGGTGTTGCCGAGCGAGGGCGTGTCGACGGTCTTGCCCTTGAGGCCGGCCGCGCTGGTGACGCTGGGCTTGACCACCACCGAGGCGCCGCCGGTGGCCACCCCAGAAATGATCTTGATGGCGGTGCCGCCGGACTTCTGGAAGGCGTTGATGGCCGGGTTCGGGCCCACGTAGGCCACGTCCAGCTGGCCGGCCAGGATGGCGGTGGTCTCCAGGGTGCCGGTGTTGTACACGGTGGAGGTGAGCTTGTTCTTGCCCAGGTCCTTGGTGAAGTAGCCCTTCTGCAGGGCGATCAGGGCCGGGGCGTGGGTGATGTTGGCCAGCAGGCCGAGGCGGACCGTGACCGCCGAGGACGAGGTGCCCGAGCTGCCGGAACCACTGCTACTGCTGCCGGAACCGGACGAACCTGACGACGATGAGGAGCTGCAGCCCGCCAGCAGCAGCGCCCCCGCCACGACCGCGCCCACGCTGGCGCCAACAATAGGTCTGCGCATTAGTCTCTTTTTCTATCTGGTTTATAGGTAATGCCTGGATAGTACATCACCGACCCGGCGATCAAGTGGAGGCAGCAGGCAGGGCCGCCCGGGCCGGCGGGAGACGCCGCCGAAGCGGGCGCGGCACGCTTCTTGCTGTTATCAGTCGCGCGGCCGGTGGAGGGGGCGGACGCGGATGCTGGCCGGAACGGGCGGATGCTCAGCCCTCAGGAGCCGTCCTGCTGTTCCAGATTGATGCCCTGGACCGACTTGAATTTGGACAGGCACTGGGACAGCCGGGCGATGTCGGCGTCGGAGGCCTGGTCGACCCGGAACCGGATGTCGTAGGTGCCGGTGGTGCCGTTGACGCTGGGCGGGATGGCTTCCGGGGTGGCGCCCGGGACCTTGGCGCAGGCGTTGCGGACCTTGATCATGTCGGCCTGGGTGGTGCCGTTGTTGAACGAGACCACGGCTTCCTGCTGGCTCATGGCCGCGTCGAACTTGGCACAGCCGGACAGGGTGAGCGCGGCGGCCGCGATGGCCGCGGCGGCGGCGGTCCGGAGACCAACTACCCGGCGTAGTGCTCGCATGGGTCACACCCTATCCGGGCCAGGTCACCGGTACGGTATCCAGCAGAGCAAGCGCCACCCCTGAGCTAATGAGTTAGGCACGCCAGCCGCCATGCCATCAACGCGCCACATCCTCATCGTCAACGGCCGCAAGGTGCGGCAGCCGGTGTTCATCATCGGCGCTCCCCACTCGGGCACGCATCTGCTGGCCCAGGCCCTCAAGCGGTCCGACGGCGTGCACCTGACCATCGGCCAGGCGGCCGTGCTGCGGGTGATCTACGCGTTCGCGCGGCGGCCCTCGATCCACAACGGGCGCGGCGAGGCGGCCGCCTCGGTGCTGCGGGACGCGTTCGGCCAGGGCTGGCGGATCACCCCGCACGGCTGCCTGGAGTGCGTGCCCGAGTGCCGGGAGGCGGCCGGGCGGCCGGCCGGGTCGGTCGGCCCCTGCGCCACCGAGCGGGGCTTGTCGATCTTCGGGGACGCCAGCCCGGACCTGGCCTACTGCGCCGAGGCGCTCACCGACGCGTTCCCGGACGCGCGGATCGTGCAGTTCATCCGGGACGGCCGTGACGTGGTCTCCTGCATGCTGCGCGACCAGGCCATCTTGTCCTGGTTCAAGCCCAGCTTCGCCAACCTCGACACCGAGTTCCCCAACCCGTTCTTCGGGGTGGAGACCGAACAGGACCGGGAACGGTGGCCGGAGCTGTCGCTGGCGGGCAAGAGCGCGCTGCGCTGGCGGGGCGCGGTCCACCAGGCCGCCCGGCTGCGCCACACGCTGCCGGCCGAGCAGCTCATCACCGTGCGCTACGAGACGCTGCTGGAGCGCCCGGCCGACACCGCCGCCGCCATCTCCGCGTTCGTGGGGCTGTCGCTGCCGGCCGGGGCGCTGCGTGACAGCCGGCTGCCGGCCTCGATGCGGGCGGGCAGCTGGCGCCGGGGGCTGACCCCGGACCAGGCGGCCGACGTGGAGAAGGTCGCGGGCGAGGAGCTGCGCCGGGTCGGCTACGCCCTGTCCGGCGCCGCCCGCTGACCTCAGTCGCCGGCTAGCTGACCGGGGTGCGGGGCTCCTGGCCGGCGAACTGGGTGTGGTACAGCTCGGCGTACAGGCCCCCGGCGGCCAGCAGCTCGGCGTGGGTGCCGCGCTCGGTGACCCGGCCGGCGTCGATGACCAGGATCTGGTCGGCGTCGCGGATGGTGGACAGCCGGTGGGCGATGACCAGCGAGGTGCGGCCGGCCAGGGCGGTCTGCAGCGCCCGCTGGACGGCGGCCTCGGATTCGGAATCGAGGTGGGCGGTGGCCTCGTCCAGGATCACCACCTCGGGCGCCTTGAGCAGCAGCCGGGCCAGCGCGACGCGCTGCTTCTCACCGCCCGACAGCCGGTAGCCGCGGTCCCCGACCACGGTGTCGAGCCCGTCCGGCAGCGTCTCGATCAGGTCCCAGATCTGCGCGGCCCGGCAGGCCTCGACGACCTCGGGCTCGGTCGCCGACGGCCGCGCGTACAGCAGGTTGGCCCGCAGCGTGTCGTGGAACAGGTGCGCGTCCTGGGTGACCACGCCGACCGCGTCGTGCAGCGACTGCTGGGTGACGTCGCGCAGGTCGTGGCCGCCGATCCGGACCGTGCCGGCGTCCGGGTCGTACAGCCGGGCGGCCAGCGCCGTGATCGTGGTCTTGCCGCCCCCGGACGGTCCGACCAGCGCGGTGAGCCGGCCGGAGGGGACGGTGAAGCTGACCCCGTGCAACACGTCGCGGTTGCGTTCGTGGTGCTCGGCCACCGGCAGCGCGACCGACTCCAGCGAGGCCAGCGAGACCTCGTCGGCGCTCGGGTAGTGGAACGTCACCTCGTTGAACTCGATGTCGGGGGCCTTGCCGTCCGGCCCGGCGGGCGGCAGCTCGGCCGCGCCCGGCTTGTCCTCGATCAGCGGCTTGAGGTCGAGCACCTCAAACACCCGGTCGAAGCTGACCAGCGCGGTCATCACCGTCACCTGGACGTTGGACAGCGAGGTGATCGGCGCGTAGACCCGGCCGAGCAGGGTGGTCAGCGCGACCAGGGTGCCGAGCTGGAACACCCCGTGGATGATCAGGCTGCCGCCCAGCCCGTAGACCACCGCGGTCGACAGCGCCGCCAGCAGGGTCAGGGCGATGAAGAAGACCTGGCCGTACATGGCGGTGGTGATGCCGATGTCGCGGACCCGGGCGGCCCGGCCGGCGAACACCTCTTCTTCCTGGCGGGGCCGGCCGAACAGCTTGACCAGCATCGCGCCGGCCACGTTGAACCGCTCGGTCATGGTCGAGCCCATCTCCGCATCCAGCTGCATCGACTCGCGGGTGAGCCGCTGCATCCGGCGGCCGACCCGCCGGGCGGGCAGGATGAACAGCGGGATCAGCGCCAGCGTGATGACGCTGACCAGCCAGGACAGGTAGAACATGGTGATCAGGATGGCGATCAGCGACAGCGCGCTGGACAGCACCGAGGACATCGTCGACGTGATCGCCTGCTGGGCGCCGATGACGTCGCTGTTGAGCCGGCTGACCAGTGACCCGGTCTGGGCCCGGGTGAAGAACGCGACCGGCTGCCGCTGCACGTGCCCGAACACCTGGGTGCGCAGGTCGTAGATCAGGCTCTCGCCGATCCGGGCCGAGAACCAGCGGTTGACCACGCCCAGGACCGCGTCGAACAGCGCCACCGCCGCCACCGCGACCCCGATGCCGATCACGATGCCCTCGTCGCGGGTGAGGATGCCCTTGTCGATGATCTGGCGCAGCAGCAGCGGGTTGACCACCGTGATCAGCGCGTCCAGCGCGGTGGTGACCATGAACGCGGCCAGCGCGCCGCGGTACGGGCGCGCGTAGGTGAGGATCCGGCGGATCGTCCCCTTCTTCAGCTTCTGCCGGGTGATCGAGGGATCCTGCCGGAAAGACCGCATCATCGTCATGCTCGCGCGGGCGTTGTACACGCCTACACCAACCTTCGCTGCACGTCCGACCCTTCCCCCGCCGCGTCCGCCGCGAGCGAACCAGCTACCAGGGCGAGTCCTCGCCGCGGGAGCGCTGCAGCCGGGCCTGCATGGCGATCTCGGCCGCCGACTGCTCGGCCAGCGACCGGCCGGGCGCCCCCAGCAGCAGTTCCTTGGTGGCGCGGGCGGTGTCGGCGGCGGCCGTGCACAGCCCGGCCGCGAGGGCCGCCACGGCCGCGTCGAGGTCGGCGGCCGGCACCACCCGCTGAACCAGGCCGAGTGCGCTGGCCTCGGCCGCGTCGATGTTGCGGGCGGTCAGGCAGATCTCCAGCGCCCGCGGCAGGCCGACCAGCTCCACCAGCGGCTTGGTCCCGGTCAGGTCGGGGACCAGCCCGAGCGCGGGCTCCTTCATACAGAAAATGGCGTCGTCGGCGCAGACTCGCAGGTCGCACGCGAGCGCCAGCTGGAAGCCGCCGCCGATCGCGTAGCCGTGCACGGCCGCGATCGAGACGATCTCGGGCCGCCGCAGCCACAGGTAACCGGCCTGGTAGCTGGCCACCGCGTCCTCGAAATCGGGGTCGGACGGGCTGGTCAGCTCCTCGCCGGGGATCCCCTCGGGGGTGAACAGCCGCAGGTCGATACCGGCCGAGAACGACGGCCCGTCGCCGCGGACCACGACCACCCGGACCTCGGGCGGCAGGTCGTCGCCGATCGCCGCCAGCCCGCGCCACAGCGACGGGGTCATCGCGTTGCGCCGCTCGGGTCGGTGCAGCGTGATGGTGGCGACCGGGCCGTCGATGTCGAGCTTAAGTCCCGCGCCTTCGGGCGCCGCCAGGCTGCTGGCCATGATCGTCTCCTTTCCGGGGCTTCCCTCAAGGAGATCACGGGTCAGCGCTTGCTGTTGGACTTACCCCGGGTGGCACCGCCGCGCCCGCGTAGTTTGACCCCGTTCTCGCTGAGCATCCGGTGCACGAAACCGTACGAACGCCCGGTGGACGAGGCCAGCGAACGGATACTTTCTCCCGCGTCGTACCGGCGCTTGAGGTCGGCCGCCAGCTTGGAGCGGTCTGACCCGGTGACCCGGGTGCCCTTCTTCAGCGTCTCGGCCACGTTTACCTCCCGTTAGGTAGAGACACCGCTGAGTAACATCGCCCCTCGCAATGATCAGGCTTTGCCGCCGGAATAGCTACCCGCATTGAGGTAAAACGATCACTATTTTCGCCACCGGTTTCCGAAGGCGGCAAGCTCACGCAAGCGACACCAGATCCTCGAAATCTTCGTTCCAGGTGTCCTCTACCCCGTCCGGGAGCAATATGACTCTCTCCGGCGAAAGGGCCTCAACTGCCCCTTCATCGTGCGTGACCAGCACGATCGCCCCGCGGTAGGACCGCAGTGCGGAAAGGATCTCCTCGCGGCTGGCCGGGTCGAGGTTGTTGGTCGGCTCGTCCAGCAGCAGCACGTTGGCGCCCGAGACCACCAGCAGCGCCAGCGCCAGCCGGGTCTTCTCGCCGCCGGACAGGACCCCGGCCGGTTTGCTGGCGTCGTCGCCGGAGAACAGGAACGAACCCAGCACCGTGCGCTGCTCGGACTCGGTCAGGCCGGGGGCGGCCGAGCGCATGTTGTCCAGCACCGACCGCTCCACGTCGAGCGTCTCGTGTTCCTGGGCGTAGTAGCCGAGCCGCAGCCCGTGCCCGGGGGTGACGGTCCCGGTGTCGGCCGGCTCGATGCCGGCCAGCAGCCGCAGCAGGGTGGTCTTGCCCGCGCCGTTGAGGCCGAGGATGACGACCCGGCTGCCCCGGTCCACGGCCATGTCGACGTCGGCGAACACCTCGAGGCTGCCGTAGGACTTGGACAGGCCGGTGGCGGTCAGCGGGGTGCGGCCGCAGGGGGCCGGGGTCGGGAACCGCAGCTTGGCCACCCGGTCGGCGTTGCGCTCCTCGGCCAGCCCCGACAGCAGCCGCTCAGCCCGGCGCTGCATGCCCTGGGCGGCCTTGGCCTTGGTCGCCTTGGCCCGCATCTTGTCGGCCTGGGCGGACAGCGAGGCGGCCTGCCGCTCGGCGTTGGCCCGCTCCCGCTTGCGCCGTCGCTCGTCGGTCTCCCGCTGCTTGAGGTAGGCGGCCCAGCCCAGGTTGTAGTAGTCCAGCTGGGAACGGGTGGCGTCGAGGTAGAAGACCTTGTTGACCACCGCTTCCAGCAGGGTGACGTCGTGGCTGATCACCATCAGCCCGCCGCGGTAGCTCTTGAGGTGATCGCGTAGCCAGGTGATCGAGTCGGCGTCCAGGTGGTTGGTGGGCTCGTCCAGCAGCAGCGTCTGCGAGTCGCCGAACAGGATCCGGGCCAGCTCCACCCGGCGCCGCTGGCCGCCCGACAGCGTGCCCAGCGGCTGGTGCATGACCCGGTCGGGCAGGCCCAGGCTGGAGGCGATCGAGGCGGCCTCGGACTCGGCCGCGTAGCCGCCCAGCACCGACATCCGCTCCTCCAGCCGCCCATAGCGGCGGATGGCGGCGTCGGCCCGGTTGCGGTTGGGGTCCGACATCTGCGCCTCGGCCGCGCGCAGCTCGGCCCGCAGCACGTCCAGGCCGCGGGAGGACAGCACCCGGTCGACCGCGGTGGTCTCCAGGTCACCGGTGCGCGGGTCCTGCGGCAGGTAGCCGATCTCGCCGCTGCGGCGGACGGCGCCGGCCGCGGGGATGCCCTCGCCCGCCAGCACCTTGAGCAGCGTGGTCTTGCCCGCGCCGTTGCGGCCGACCAGGCCCACGCGGTCACCGGGCGCGACCTGGAAGCTGGCGTCGTCCAGCAGCAGGCGCGCGCCCGCGCGCAGTTCGATCCCTTGGGCCACAATCACAGCGAAACCTCTCCCCTGCTGTTCAACATCTGAAGACGGGCTTTAAGTCCACGCGGGCCCGGCGCCGATGCGGAGCTCTTCGCGTGGTTCATCCCGTTAAGCAAGCAGAGGGAACACGAGCCAGATTCTACCGGAGCGACCCGGCGGGCTCTCCCTAATATTTTCGGACGCGCTTGTGCGCCGGTTCACAACTACGGAGAGCCCCACATCCCTTACTATCCGTATCTGGCGCGAGCGAGCCAGAGGGCCGCGGCGGTGCCTGGGCTGAGGAACGAGAAGCGAGGAACGAGCGCCGAGTGACGAGGGAAGGCGCCGCCTCAAGGCGGCCCGACAGGTGAACGGGCAAACACAGGAGAGGCGATGAATCCGAGCTACGACGACGCGGTGGCGCTCGCCCTGGACGCCGCGGTCAAGGACAATGACCGGATCAGCGACCTGCTCGACGAGCTGAGCCGGGGGCGGCTGTGGCTGCCGCTGCCGGACGACGGCGGTCCGGTGACCGACGGCTCGGCCGTCCAGTTGCCGACCGTGGTCTATCTCGGCTCGGAGTTCGTGCCCGCTTTCACCTCGGCCGCGGCGCTGGCCAGTTACGCCGGGGTGGCCGGGGCCGGTGGCCAGGAGGCGCCGGACGCCGACCACGGGCGGGCCTGGACGCCGGCCCCGGGGCCGTACGGCGGCTGGACCGCGCAGCGGGTGGCGGCGCCCGCCATCCCCCGGCCCGCCGATCCGCTGTCGGGCAGCCGCGGCGAGGCCGCCCGGCGGCCGGTGCCGCACGTGGTGGTGCCGACCGCGGCACTGGCCCGGCGGCTGCCGCCCGGGGTCGGCATCGCGCTCAATCCGGGAGCGGCCGCCAGCGTGCCGATCTACCCCGAGGGGGTCACCTACCTGGCGGCGGCCGAGTGGATGGCGGGCGACGTCCGGATCCGGCTGGGCCAGCCACCGGTCGAGCCGGAGGGCCTGCTGCGGGAGATCTCGGCCGGGCTGCGGCCGATCCGGGCCGCCCGGCACGCGTCCCGGGCCTGGCTGTCGGTACCCGGCCAGGGCGAGGGGCTGATCATCTCGGTCGCCCTCGAGGACCCGGCCGACCAGGTCGCCCAGCAGGAGGTGCTGAGCGCGATCGCCTACGCGGCTGAGGTGGTAGGGCCGAAGGCCAGCTTCCCGGTCGACGTGACGTTCCCCGGCGAGCACCCGCTCGACGACGTCGACCAGTGGATCGCCGACCACGCTGCCCCGTTCCACCTGCGGGCCTGAGCTGAGCGTCACCCCTGGCGGGTAGGGTCCCCCCATGGCCTCCACCCGTCGGGTGATCACCGACACCACGCGGCTGGCCACGGTGCCGTACGTGCCGGAGATCCGCCTGCAGCAGGCCGACGACCCCTTCACGGTGTGGGAGCAGGTCGAGAGCACCGCCGCCGAGACCGAGCTGCCCCCGCCGTTCTGGGCGTTCGCCTGGGCGGGTGGCCAGGCGCTGGCCCGCTACCTGCTCGACCATCCGGACCTGGTGGCCGGCCAGCGGGTGCTGGACGTCGCCTCCGGGTCGGGGCTGGTGGCGATCGCGGCCGCCCGCTGCGGGGCCCACCCGGTGCTCGCGGTCGACGTGGACGAGCTGGCGATCAAGGCGATCTCGGTGAACGCGGCCGCCAACGGGGCCCGGGTCCGGCCGCTGCTGGCCGACGTGCTGGACGGGGACGCCCAGGATGCCCAGGTGGTGCTCTGCGCGGACGCGTTCTACGAGGAGGACTTCGCGGTGCGCGCCCTCCGCTTCCTGCACCGGGCCCGGGCCGGCGGGGCGCGGGTGTTCGTCGGCGACCCCGGCCGGGCGTTCCTGCGCACCGCCGGCCTGGTGCCGCTGGCCAGCTACGAGATCCCCGTGACGATCGCGCTCGAGGGCATGACCAGCAAGCAGGCGACCGTCTACGAGGTCACGGACGGAGACTGACGGTGCCGCTGCCGCTCACCACGCTGCTGTCCCAGGCCCTGGTGGCGTACACGATCGAGTTCGACAACGAGGCCGAGCACCGGATGCCGCACCGGACCACGCGCGGCGGCGGGAGAGGCCAGGCGGGCTTGCGCAACGTGTGGCTGGTGTCGATGGCCATGTGGCTCAACTGCATGCAATACCTCACCGACGAGCCGATGCTGGTGACCGAACTGGAGGATCGGGCCCGGACCGGTACCAACCTGGACGGCATGCGCCGCTGGGGTTACGTGGTGCTGGAGTCGGAGTCCGGCGCCGACCCCCGGCGCCAGCCCAAGGACCTGACCATCCGGGCCACCGGCCGCGGGCAGGATGCCCAGCGGGTGTGGCGGCCGCTGGCGGCCGAGATCGACGACCGCTGGCGCGACCGGTTCGGGGCGGCCGGGACCGACCGGCTGCGGGCGGCCCTGGTCGCGGTGGCCGGCCAGCTCGATCTCGACCTGCCCGATTGCCTGCCGATCCTGCCCCACGGGCTGTGGAGCGGGCGGCATAAATGGGCACCGCGGCCGCCGGTGGCCGAGCCGGACCTCCCGCTGGGAGTGCTGCTGGCCCGGGTGCTGCTGGCCATCACGGTCGCGTTCGAGCAGCGGGCGCGGCTGTCGCTGGCGGTCTGCGCCAACCTGCTGCGGGTCCTGGACGCCGACGGCGTGCTGGTCAAGGACCTGCCGGCCCGCAGCGGGGTGTCCAAGGAGGCCCTGGCGATGGCCCTCGGCGTGATGACGCGGGCCGACCTGGTGACGGTGGGCACCGGCGACGGCAGCCGGTTCAAGGCGGCCCGGCTCACCGGCCGCGGCCAGCAGGGCCAGTGGGCGTTCACCGACGCGATGGACGGGCTCGACACCCGGCTGGCCCCGCGGTTCGGGGCCGACGCGATGGCGGGGCTCCGGGCGGCGCTGACGCCGCTGGCCGGTGACCCGGCCGACCCCGCCCACAGCCCGCTGATGGCCGGGCTGGAGCCGTACCCCGACAACTGGCGGGCCGACACGCCACCGCCGGCCACCCTGCCGCACTTTCCGATGGTCCTGCACCGCGGCGGCTTCCCCGACGGCAGCTAAGGTTGGGCCGGAGGTGGGAGATGACCGAGGATTCGTCGTCGTTTGACGCTCACGCCACGTCGTTCGGGGGTGCGGCCGCCACCTACGAGCGCGGCCGCCCGCCGTACCCGCCGGAGGCCCTGGACTGGATGCTGCCGCCGGGTGCGGGCCGGGTGCTCGACCTCGGCGCCGGCACCGGGAAGCTGACCCGGCAGCTGGTCAGCCGGGGCCTGGACGTGGTCGCGGTCGAGCCGCTGGCGGGGATGCGGGCCGAGCTGAGCCGGGTGCTGCCGGACACCCCGGTGCTGGACGGCTCGGCCGAGCACATCCCGCTGCCGGACGGATCGGTCGACGCGGTGCTGGCCGCCCAGGCCTGGCACTGGGTCACCCCGGACCGGGCCGCCCCCGAGGTGGCCCGGGTGCTGCGGCCGGGCGGCACCCTCGGCCTGGTCTGGAACGAGCGCGACGACCGGGAGCCCTGGGTCACCGCGCTGAACCGTATCGTCGACGACCAGGGCCAGAAGAAGCAGGCCGACGAGCTGCGGGCCGACAACGACCACGACAACCCGCAGGTCGGACCGCCGTTCGGGCCGCTCGAACTGCATCAGGTGCCGTGGGTGCACGACACCACCGTGCCGGAACTGATCGACATGGTGGCGTCCCGCAGCTACGTGATCCTGCTGCCCGCCGAGCGGCGCGAAGCGCTGCTGGCCAAGGTGCGGCAGCTGGCCGAGACCGACCCGGATCTGGCCGGGCGGACCGAGATCCCGCTCCCCTACGTCACCTGGTGCTGGCGCACCAGACGGCCCTAGATGTTGAAGCCCAGCGCGCGCAGCTGCTCGCGGCCGTCGTCGGTGATGTTCTCCGGACCCCACGGCGGCAGCCACACCCAGTTGATGCGGAAGTCGTTGACCACGCCCTCCAGCGCTTCGCGGGCCTGGTCCTCGATCACATCCGTGAGCGGGCAGGCGGCGCTGGTCAGCGTCATGTCGATGGAGACGTTGCGGTCGCCGTCGAGGGTCACCCCGTAGACCAGGCCGAGGTCGACGACGTTGATGCCGAGCTCGGGGTCGACCACGTCGCGCAGCGCCTCGAGGATGTCCTCGTTCTCCTCGGTCTGGGGCGGCACCGGGATGGCCGCCTCGGTCTCCGGGGTCTCGGTGGTGTTCTCAGTCATGATGGGAGTCCTGCTTCCTCGTCGAGTGCCTGACTGGTGGCGTCCTTCCAGGCCATCCAGCCGAGCAGCGCGCACTTGATCCGGGCCGGGTACTTGGACACCCCGGCGAACGCGACCGCATCCTCCAGCACGTCCTCGTCCGGCTCGGCGGTGCCCTTGGACTGCATGAGCTCGAGGAACTCCTGCGAGATCGCCATCGCTTCGCTGACCGGCTTGCCGATGACCAGGTCGGCCATGATCGACGCGCTGGCCTGGCTGATCGAGCAGCCGAGAGCGTCGTACGACACGTCGGTGACCACCGGGCCGCCGTCGGCGTCCTTCAGGCTCACCCGCAGGGTGACCTCGTCGCCGCAGGTCGGGTTGACGTGGTGGACTTCGGCGTCGTACGGATCCCGCAGCCCCTTGTGGTGGGGGTTGCGGTAGTGGTCCAGGATGATCTCCTGGTACAGCGACTGGATCTGCATATGAGCCCTAGTTGCTTCTTCCCGTCCGTTATTCCCGCTCAGGCCACGCCGAAGAACTTCTGCGCCTGGCGGATCCCGTCGGCCAGGGCCGTCACTTCTTCGTGGGTGTTGTACAGGTAGAAGGAGGCCCGGGTGCTGGCCTGGACGCCGAGCTTGCGGTGCAGCGGCCAGGCGCAGTGGTGCCCGGCCCGCACGGCGATGCCCAGCTCGTCCAGCACCTGGCTGACGTCGTGCGGGTGCACCCCGTCGACCTCGAAGGAGACGGCCGTCCCGCGGTCTTCGGGCTGGTCCGGGCCGAGGATGCGCAGCCCGTCGATGCCCTTGAGCTGGGTGAGCGCGTCCGCCAGCAGCGCCTGCTCGTGGGCGTGCACGGCGTCCAGGCCGATCTCGCTCAGGTAGTCGATGGCCGCGTTCAGCCCGGCCGCCTCGGCGATCGGCATCGTGCCGGCCTCGAACTTGTGCGGCGGCTGGGCGAAGGTGGAGTGGTCGATCCAGACGGTTTCGATCATCTCGCCGCCGCCCAGGAACGGGGGCATCTCGTCCAGCAGCTCGCGACGGCCCCAGAGCACGCCGATGCCGGTCGGGCCGCACAGCTTGTGGCCGGTGAAGCCGACGAAGTCCGCGCCGAGATCCTGCACGTTGACCGGCATGTGGGGCACCGACTGGGCCGCGTCGGCCAGCACCAGCGCGCCGTGGGCATGGGCTCGGTCGGCGATCTGGCGGACCGGGTTGACCGTGCCGAGCACGTTGGACTGGTGCACCAGCGCGACCAGCTTGGTCCGCTCGTTGATCAGCTCGTCGATGGTGGACAGGTCCAGGCGGCCCTCGGGGGTCACCTCGAACCAGCGCAGCGTGGCCCCGGTCCGCTGGCACAGCAGCTGCCAGGGCACCAGGTCGCTGTGGTGCTCCATCTCGGTGACCACGATCTCGTCGCCGGGCCCGAGCTTGAACCGGTCCGGGGCGGGGAACCCGGCCGAGGCGTTGCCGAGCGAGTAGGCGACCAGGTTGATCGCCTCGGAGATGTTCTTGGTGAACACCACCTCAGACTCGCTGGCGGCGCCGATGAATCCGGCCGCCTTGATCCGGGCCCCCTCGTAGGCCTCGGTGGCCTCTTCGGACAGCTGGTGGGTGGCCCGGTGGATGTTGGCGTTGTGCCGCTCGTAGAAGTCGCTGATCGCGTCGATGACCTGGCGCGGCTTCTGCGAGGTGTTGGCGCTGTCCAGGTAGATCAGCGGCTGGTCACCGCGGACCGTGCGGTCCAGGATCGGGAAGTCCTTCCGGATCCTGGAGACGTCCAGGGTCATGAGACCGCCGCCGCTTCCTTGACGAACTGCTCGTAGCCGTTGGCCTCGAGCTCTTCGGCCAGCTCCTGGCCGCCGCTGCGGACGATCCGGCCGCCCACGAACACGTGCACGAAGTCGGGCTGCACGTAGCGCAGGATGCGGGTGTAGTGGGTGATCAGCAGCACCCCGTGGCCGGCGCCGGCCCGGAACCGGTTGATGCCCTCGGACACCACCTTGAGCGCATCGATGTCGAGGCCGGAGTCGGTCTCGTCGAGCACCGCGATCTTCGGGTTCAGCAGCTCGAGCTGGAGCACCTCGTGGCGCTTCTTCTCGCCGCCGGAGAAGCCCTCGTTCAGGTTGCGCTCGGCGAAGGCCGGGTCGATCGACAGGTCGGACATGGCCTTGCGCATGCTCTTCATGAAGTCGCGCAGCTTGGGCGCCTCGCCCTGCACCGCGGTGACCGCCGTGCGCAGGAAGTTCGACACCGACACGCCCGGCACCTCGACCGGGTACTGCATGGCCAGGAACAGGCCGGCCCGGGCGCGGGCGTCCACGCTCATGGCCAGCACGTCCTCGCCGTCGAGGGTGACCGTGCCCGAGGTCACGTGGTACTTGGGGTGGCCCGCGATCGCGTAGGCCAGGGTGGACTTGCCGGACCCGTTGGGGCCCATGATCGCGTGCGTCTCGCCCGCGTTGACGTCGAGGTCGACGCCGCGCAGGATCTCCCGCTGGGCGCCGTTCGCCTCCTCCACGTTCACGTGCAGGTCGCGGATCTCAAGGGTCGCCATGTCTTGTCTCAGTTCTCCTGGAATTTTTTATAAAAAGTCAGCTCAGGGCGACGTAGACGTCGCCGTCCTCGGTTTTCACCGGATAGACCGGCACCGGCACGGTGGCTGGCGGGCCGGTGGGAGCGCCGGTCCGCACGTCGAAGCAGGATCCGTGCAGCCAGCACTCGATCGTGTGGTCGTACACCTCGCCCTCGGACAGCGTCACCTCGGCGTGCGAGCAGACGTCGTGCAGCGCGTACAGCTCGCCCTCGGCCCGCACCACCGCGACCGGGGTGCCCTCGACCTCGACGCCGAGCGCGCCCTCGGCGGGCACGTCGGCCAGCGCGCAGGCGCGGACGAACTTGCGCTCGCCTTCGCCGGGCTCCCCGCCGCTTCCGGGATCGGCCGTCATCCCAGCTCCGCCTCGACCGCCTGGGCCACCCGCTCGCGCACGTCGCCCACCTCGATCTTGTCCAGCAGCTCACCGAAGTAGCCGCGGATGACCAGCCGCCGGGCCTCCTCATAGGGGATGCCCCGGGCCATCAGGTAGAACAGGTGGATGTCTTCCAGGCGGCCGTTGGCGCTGGCGTGCCCGGCCCCCAGGATCTCGCCGGTCAGGATCTCCAGGTTCGGCACCGAGTCGGCCCGCGCGTTGTCGGTCAGGACCAGGTTGCGGTTGTACTCGTAGGTGTCGGTGCCGGTCGCGCTGACCTCGATCAGTACGTCGCCGATCCACACGCTGTGCGCCTCGTCGCCCTGCAGGGCACCCTTGTACAGCACCCGGCTCTTGCAGTCCGGCGCGCTGTGCTCGACGAACAGCCGGTGCTCCTGGTGCTGCCCGGCGTCGGTGATGTACAGGCCGTTCAGCTCGGCGTCGCCGCCGCGGCCGGTGTAGGTGACCGACGGGACGATCCGGACCAGGTCACCGCCGAGGGTCACGACCGTGTGCGAGACCTTGGCGTCCCGGCCCAGTTGCACGTGATGGTGGGACAGGTGCACGGCATCGTCGGCCCAGTCCTGCAGGCTGACCACGCTCAGGGCGGCGCCGTCGGCCACCACCAGCTCGACGTTGTCGGCGTAGGTGGCGCTGCCGCGATGGTCCAGCACCACCGTGGTGCGGGCCATGGGGCCGACCTCGACCACGGTGTGGCCGAAAGCAACCCCGTCGGTGCCCTCACCGTGCACGGTGATCATGGTCGGGGCGGTGGTCTCGGCCTCGGCCGGCACGGTGATCACGGTGGCCTCGGTGAACGAGGCGAACGCGCGGGCGCTGACCCGGTCGGTGGGCACATAGGAGGCACCGATCCGGGGGTCGCCGCGCTGAGCCTTCTCTGCCTTGACCTCGGGCGCGGGCTCGACCTCGACCGTCACCGCGCCCGCGGGCAGCGGGTCGGCCCCGGCCAGGCCGCGCAGGCGGCGCAGCGGGGTGAACCGCCACTCCTCCTCGCGGCCGGTCGGGACCTCGAAGTCGGCCGGGTCGTAGGAGGCGTGCTCGTGCAGGCGGGTAACGGGGGTGTCGGATTCAACAGCCTTTTGCAACGCTGTCCCTAGGGCTGTCATTCAGCCGACCGATCCTTCCATCTGCAGCGCGATCAGCCGGTTGAGCTCGAGCGCGTACTCCATCGGGAGCTCGCGGGCGATCGGCTCGACGAAGCCGCGGACGATCGTGGCCATCGCCTCATCCTCGGTCATGCCCCGGCTCATCAGGTAGAACAGCTGGTCCTCGGAGACCTTGGAGACCGAGGCCTCGTGCCCCATCTCCACGTCGTCCTCGCGGACGTCCACGTAGGGATAGGTGTCGCTGCGGCTGATCGTGTCGACCAGCAGCGCGTCGCACTTGACCGTGGACTTGGAGTGCTCGGCGCCCTCCTGCACGTTGACCAGGCCCCGGTAGGAGGTCCGGCCGCCGCCGCGGGCCACCGACTTGGAGATGATCGTGGAGGAGGTGTTGGGCGCGCAGTGCACCATCTTGGACCCGGCGTCCTGGTGCTGGCCTTCGCCCGCGAACGCGATCGACAGCGTCTCGCCCTTGGCGTGCTCACCCATCAGGTAGACGGCCGGGTACTTCATCGTGACCTTGGAGCCGATGTTGCCGTCGATCCACTCCATGGTCGCGCCCTGCTCGGCGATGGCCCGCTTGGTGACCAGGTTGTAGACGTTGTTCGACCAGTTCTGGATCGTGGTGTAACGGCAGCGGGCGTCCTTCTTGACGATGATCTCGACCACCGCCGAGTGCAGCGAGTCCGACTTGTAGATCGGCGCGGTGCAGCCCTCGACGTAGTGCACGTAGGCACCCTCGTCGACGATGATCAGGGTCCGCTCGAACTGGCCCATGTTTTCGGTGTTGATCCGGAAGTAGGCCTGCAGCGGGATGTCCACGTGCACGCCCTTCGGCACGTAGATGAACGAGCCACCCGACCACACGGCCGTGTTCAGCGCGGCGAACTTGTTGTCGCCGGGCGGGATCACGGTGCCGAAGTACTCCTGGAACAGCTCCGGGTGCTCCTTCAGGGCCGTGTCGGTGTCGAGGAAGATGACGCCCTTCTCCTCGAGGTCCTCACGGATCTTGTGGTAGACGACCTCGGACTCGTACTGGGCCGCCACCCCGGCGATCAGCCGCTGCTTCTCGGCCTCGGGGATGCCCAGCTTGTCGTAGGTGTTCTTGATGTCCTCGGGCAGATCGTCCCAGCTCTCGGCCTGCTTCTCGGTCGACCGGACGAAGTACTTGATGTTGTCGAAGTCGATCTCCGACAGGTCAGCACCCCAGGTCGGGAGCGGCTTGCGGCCGAACATGCGCAGCCCGCGAAGACGGAGGTCCAGCATCCACTCGGGCTCGTTCTTCTTGCCCGAGATGTCGCGGACCACGTCCTCGGACAGGCCCCGGCGCGCGGACGCACCGGCCGTGTCGCTGTCGGCCCAGCCGAACTTGTACGCGCCGAGGCCGTCAAGCTGGTCGTTAGCGGTCGTCGTCATAGAAAGAGCCCTCCGGACTCTGAAATGGTTTCGCCGTCCCCCTGGTCGGAGGTCCCGTGGGACTCAACCGGGCCGGGGGTGGTCTGCTTCCCGGCCAGGGAACGGCAGGTCACGTGGGTGGTGCAGATGCCGTCGCCGTGGGCGATGGTAGCCAGCCGCCGGACCGGGACCCCCAGCAGGCGGCTGAACGTCTCGGTCTCGGCCTCGCACAGCTGCGGGAACTCGGCGGCCACGTGGGCCACCGGGCAGTGGTGCTGGCACAGCTGCTCGCCGCCGGCCGCCGCTGGCTTGCCGGCCTCGGGGGCCGCTACCGTCGAGGCCGCGTAGCCGTCGGCCGACAGCGCGTCGGCCAGCGCCTGGACCCGCTCGCCGGGCGGGGCGGCCGCGACCACCGGGCCGTACCGGCGCTCGAGCTCGGCCACCTGGTGGCGGGCGAACTCCTCGACCGCCTCCGGGCCAGCGGTCTGGGCCAGGAACCGCAGCGCGCTGCTGGCCAGGTCGTCGTAGGCGTGCTCGAAGGCGCTGCGGCCGGCGTCGGTGATCGCGAACAGGCGGGCCGGGCGGCCGCGCCCGCGGCTGGCGTAGGTGCGGGCCGTGCGGGTCTCGATCAGCCCTTCGGCCAGCAGGTTGTCCAGGTGGCGGCGGATGGCGGCCGGGGTCAGCCCCAGCCGGCTGCCGATCACCGAGGCGGTGGACGGCCCCAGCTCCAGGATCAGCCGGGCCACCCGGGCGCGGGTACCGCGCTCTGAGCTGGCCGCGGCACCAAGTGCCACCGCCTGCCGCTCAGAAGTCGCTGCCCGCATGTTTTTCACAACACAAGTATGCCGTAAATAAGTCCGATGCCGCAAAGTTTACCGAACACAAATATGACGTAATTCCGCAGCCCCATCTCTATCTGGCTTCCCGCTGGTCACAGCGGTCGGTCACGGGCCGCCGGAGTGTCACGACGTGCCTCGGCCCCGTCCGGCCCCGTACGCTGAGCACCATGGCTGGCGCGGATGTGGGGGTGACCGACCTCCTCGACGTCCTGATCCCGGACGGCACCCGGGTGGTCGCCCTCAGTGACCTGCACCTGCCGCCGGTGCGCTCGGAGGCTTCCGGCCGGGCCTGCACGCTGATCGCCGCCCGGCTGGCCGAGCTGACCGGGCCCGGGTTGGCCGCCCCGACCGTGGTGCTGGCCGGCGACATCATCGAGCTGCTGGCCAACTCGCAGGCGACCGCGGCCGAGATCCTGCGCGAGCACGAGGACCTGTGCGCGGCGCTGACCACGGTGGTGGCCCGCGGCGGCCAGGTGATCTACGCGATCGGCAACCACGACAGCGATCTGGCCTGGGACGCCAAGGCGGCCGACGCGGTCCGCGACCTGACCGGGGCCCAGCTGTGCCTGGCGGCCGACCTGGTGCGGCCCGGAGCGGCGGCTGGTGAGACGGCGACCGGGGGCCGGATCCGGGTCGAGCACGGCCACCAGCTCGACCCCTACAACTGCTTTTGTGACCAGCGCAACAGCCTCGATACCCCGCTCGGCCACCACATCGTGCGCGAGATCCTGCCCCGGATCGAGTTCCTGGGCCGGGGCTGGCTGGACGGCGCCCACGAGATGGCCGACCCGGCCGACTTCCCGTCGTTCGTGGGGTCGCGGCTGTTCTACCGCAAGCTCATCCGGCACGCCTGGTGGCTGGTGCTGATCCCGGTCCTGCTGCTACTGGGGCTGCGGGTCTCGGAGATCTTGTCGCTGCCGAGCCGCTACCCCGACACCACCCGCTTCGTGCACGGCGCCCAGATCCTCGGCTACGGCGCGGTCGCCGATCTGATCGTGGTGGCCGCGATCATCGCGATCGTGTCCCGCCGGGCGTGGACCTCGATCAGCGCGCTGGCGCTGGCCGAACGGGGTTACGGGCAGAACCAGGCGGCCCGCCAGCGAGCGGCCGACCTGACCGGCGACGGCTACCGGGGCTTCGTGTCCGGGCACACCCACCATCCCGAGCTGAGCGCCTGCGGGGCCGGCTTCTACGCCAACACCGGCTCCTGCACCACGGTGGTCGAGGCGACCAGGACCCGGCTGACGATGCCGTCCGCCTACCTGCGGGCCCAGCAGATCTCCTGGCTGGAGCTGGCCGACACCGGCCGTGAGCTCGGGGCCGAGCTGTGGGTGGCCCGGATCGACCTGCCCGGGGCGACCCGGCTGGAACGGTTCGCGGCCCGCGGGCGGCACCGGTTCACCACCACCCCGGCCGCCGTCGGGTCGTGGCCGGCCGGGCCGGACTGGCCGGCCGAAGCGATTACGACTGCTCGTAGTACACATACCGATGCCGGCGGGGCGGAACCGCCGCCGCGCCCATAGACTCGCGATCGTGAGCACCGCCCCCGCCGTCGAGGTCGCGAGTCTGGTCAAGCGGTACCGGCACGCGCTCGCGGTCGACGGGCTGACCCTGACCGCCGCGCGCGGCGAGGTCACGTCGATCCTCGGTCCCAACGGGGCGGGCAAGACCACCACGATCGAGATCTGCGAGGGCTACCGGCGGGCGGACGCGGGCACGGTCCGGGTGCTCGGCCTCGACCCGGCCCGCGACTCCCGGGCGCTGCGGCCCCGGGTCGGGGTGATGCTGCAGGCGGGCGGGGTGCCGCCCGCCATCCCGGCCGGTGAGTACCTGCGCCTGCTGGCCCGCTTCCACGCCCAGCCGCTGGACCCGGCCGGGCTGCTGGACCGGGTCGGCCTGACCGAGGCGGCCCGCACCCCTTACAAACGGCTGTCGGGCGGCCAGCAGCAGCGGCTGGCGCTGGCGGCCGCCGTCATCGGCCGCCCCGAGCTGGTGTTCCTGGACGAGCCGACGGCGGGCATGGACCCGCAGGCCCGGCACGCGACCTGGGACCTGATCGGCGAGCTGCGCATGGCCGGGGTGAGCGTGATCCTCACCACCCACTTCATGGACGAGGCGGAACAGCTGTCGGACCAGGTGGCGATCATCGACCACGGCCGCCTGGTCGCGGGCGGCACCCCGGCCGAGCTGTGCGGCGGCGTCGGCCAGCTGCGGTTCCGGGCCGACGGCGGGCTGGACACCGACGGGCTGGTGGCCGCGCTCCCGGACGGCAGCGCGGCCAAGGAATCCCCGGCCGGCCACTACGTGATCGAGGTCCCGGACGGGGTCAGCCCGCAGTTGCTGGCCTCGGTCACCGCCTGGTGCGCCGAGCACAGCGTGCTGCCGACCAGCCTGCGGATCGAGAGCCGCACGCTGGAGGACGTTTTCCTGGAGCTGACCGGAAGGGAACTGCGCTCGTGACCACGGCTGCACCCGAGGCGCCGGGGTCGTTCGCGCCCGCGCCGGGGGCGGCGCCGATGGGGCGGATGATCACCGCCCAGACGGCGATGGAGACCCGGATGCTGCTGCGCAACGGCGAGCAGCTCACCGTGACCATGGTCATCCCGCTGGCGCTGCTGGCCATGTTCAGCCTGGAGCCGATCGTCAGCGTGGGCGGCGGTTCCCGCATCGACTTCCTGGCCCCCGGCATCATCGCGCTGGCGGTGATGTCGACCGCGTTCACCAGCCAGGCCATCGCCACCGGGTTCGAGCGCCGGTACGGCGTGCTCAAGCGGCTGGGGGCCGAGCCGCTGTCGCGGGTCGGGCTGATCTCGGCCAAGACGATCAGCGTGATCCTCATCGAGCTGCTGCAGGCGGTGCTGATCACCGCGGTCGCGCTCGGGCTGGGCTGGCACCCGCACGCGCGCGGGCTCGCCTTCCTGACCGTACCGCTGCTGGTGCTGGCGGGCACCGCCGCCTTCAGCGGGCTGGCGCTGCTGATGGCGGGCACGCTGCGGGCCGAGGCCACGCTGGCGCTGGCCAACCTGATCTACATCGCGCTGCTGGGGCTGGGCGGGGTGGTGTTCCCGCTCAGCAAGTTCCCGGCCGCCGCCCACCCGTACCTGACCCTGCTGCCGACCGGGGCGCTGGCCACTGGGCTGCGGGCGGTGCTGGCCTCGGCGGCCGGGGTGCCCGTCCGGGACCTGATCGTGCTGGTGGTGTGGGCGGTGCTGGGCATCGGCCTGGCCGCCCGCACGTTCCGCTGGGAGTGAGCACCGAAGTCCGCGAACCGGACGTCCGGCCCGCCCGCAGCTCCCGGGCGACGGCTGCCTCGGCGGCGCTGGTGCTCAGCGGGATCGTCTCCACCCAGGTCGGTGCCGGCCTCGCCACCCGGCTGTTCCACCAGGTGCCGGCGGCCGCGGTGACCGGGCTGCGGCTGTGGGCGGCCGCCATCGTGCTGCTGATCGTCGCGTTCCGGGGCGTGCGGGAGGCACTGTCGGGCGTCGCCGCCCGCCACGCCTGGCGGGACGCGCTGATCCTGCTCGGCTTCGGGCTGACGCTGGGCGCCATGAACTTCGTGTTCTACCAGGCCATCGCCCGGATCCCTCTCGGGGTGGCGGTGACCATCGAGTTCCTGGGCCCGCTGGCGGTGGCGGTGGCCGGTTCCCGCCGTCTGCTCGACCTGGTCTGGGTTGGCCTGGCGGCGGCCGGGGTGGTGCTGCTGGCCGGGGGCGGAGCCGGCCACCTGAACCTGGCCGGGGTGCTGTTCGCGGCCCTGGCGGCGGGCGGCTGGGCCGGCTACATCCTGTTCAGCGTGGCCACCGGGCGCCGCTTTCGCGGGTCGTCGGGCCTGGCGCTGGCCATGGTGGTGGCCGCCCTGGCGGTCACCCCACTGGCCACGGCGGCCGCGGTGACGGCCGGCCCGGCCGCCCACCGGGCCCTGACCCGGCCCCCGGTCCTGCTGACCGGCGCGGCGGTCGGGGTGCTGTCCTCGGCCATCCCCTACGGCCTGGAGATGCAGGCGCTGCGCTGGCTGCCGTCCCGGGTGTTCGGCATCTGGATGAGCGTCGAGCCGGCCATCGCCGCCCTCATCGGCCTGGTCCTGCTCGGCCAGCGCCTCACGCTGCCCGAGTGGGCCGCCGTCGTCTGCGTGGTGATCGCCAGCATCGGCGCCGCCCGCGCCACGCCTCCGGCTCCCGCGCCCGGCTGAGCGCGCCCGCGGGCCGGTCAGCTGGGCTTGAGCTGGACGAGGCGGTCGGCGTTGGCGTGGGCGACCTTGTGGTGTTCTTCGTCGGTCAGGGCGGTCTGCCCGAGAACATCACGGCGTCGGGGCCGAGGGTGTCGATCGCGGCCCGCAGGACGGCCGGGTCGAAGACGCCGGTGGTGGTGATGACCACGGCCGGGTGGGGTCGAGAGTTGCGTAGCGGGAGTCGAACCGGCTGGTCTGGAAGGGCAGGAACTCCCCTATGTGCCCGAGGATCAAGGTGGCGCCCGGGTGGCGGTCGAACACGCCGCCCATGACGATCCGCATCGCGTGCCCGCCCGCGGTGGCGGCCCAGCTCCACAGCGCCCCGGACAGCTCCGGGTGGCCGCCGAGCAGGGCCCAGGGCTCGGTCGGGGGAATGCCCGGGTGCAGGTAGAGCGGGACCTGGAGCTCCGCCAGGGCCGCCCACAGCTCGTCGAACTGCGGTTCGTCGAGGTAGTGGCCGGCGATGTAGTCGTTGGCGGTCCGGGCCAGCGCGGCGGCCTGGGCGGCCTCGAGGTCCTGCTGGATCGCGGGCACGGTGTGCGAGAGCACCTGGACGTCGACCCCGGCCTCGTCCATCTGCGGGATCCGCCACTGGGTGAAGTCGGGCAGCCGCCGGTTGAACGACTCGGCGAACTTTTTCTTGCCGTGGGTCACCGCCGCGCTCATGATCGGGTGAATGTACCCAGTCTCAGAAAGGCCGGAGGCGGCCGGCAATGAGCAGAAGGTGATGGCCGGTATCGGCTACGCCGATACCGCCTGGATCAGCACCCGCGCAGCCAGCGGTGGCCCGGATCGGTGTCGAGCAGCGGGTTCCACCACAGCTCCTGGGTCAGCGGGCTGAGCGGTACCGGGCTGTCGAGTGCGGCACGTTAGGTTCAGTGTCGGCAGCGGGCGCGGAGCCTCAGATGACACGAAGTTCAGTGTGGCACGTGGCTGAGCGGGCGGCGTCTCCTACGATGGGTAGTGTGTCCGCTCAACCCGTCCCCCCGGCCGCGCGCCCGCGCCCCGCGTGGCAGCGCTACGGGGAACTGATCTCCCGGCCGGTGCTGCGGCCGACCACTCGCGCGCTGCGCGGCTGGGCGCTGGCCGCGGTGGTGGCCAACGTGATCATCATGTCGACCGGTGAGGCGGTCCGGCTCAGCAAGTCCGGCCTGGGCTGCCCGGACTGGCCCGACTGCACGGCCAAGAGCCTGGTCGCCGCCAACACGGTCGGGCAGACCACGCTGAACACCTGGATCGAGTTCGGCAACCGGCTGCTGAACTTCCCGCTGGTGGCGATCGCCGGCCTGACCTTCATCGCCGCCTGCTGCTACCGCTCTCCAGGTCCTGCCGGAGGCGGGCAGACGGTACTGGGGCGCCGGCGACGGGACCTGATCTGGCTGGCGGCGGCGCTGCCGGCCGGGGTCGTCGGCCAGGCGGTGGTGGGTGGCATCGTGGTGCTGACCAAGCTCAACCCGGCCTGGGTGGCGGTCCACTTCATGCTGTCGACCGCGATCGTCGGGGCGGCGGTGGTGCTGCAGGTCCGCGCGGGTGAGGGCACCGGCCCGGCCGTGCCGGTCGTGCGCCGCGACCTCCGCATCATCGGAGCCACGCTGGTGGCGGCGGTCGCGGTCATGTTCGCGGCCGGCACCGTGGTCACCGGGACCGGGCCGCTGGCCGGCAACGCGGCCGCCCCCCGCTTCCACCTGCCGTTCGTCGGCGTGACCCAGTTCCACGCGGACATCGGCTGGTTCATCGGCGCGCTGTCGTTCGCGCTGCTGATCGGGCTGCCGCTGTCGGGGGCGCCGCGTCCGGCCGTGCGCCGGATCTACCTGCTGGCCGGCCTGACCCTGGCCCAGGGCGCGATCGGGTACGCCCAGTACTTCGCCGGGCTGCCCGCCGGCCTGGTCTGGGTGCACGTCACCGTGGCGGTGGTGATCTGGGCGGTGACGGTCTGGCTGTACCTGGCCATGCGCGAGCGCGGGCCGGCCGCCGACGACGTGCCCGGCCAGTTGGTCAGCGAGGCCAGCGAGCCCGCTAGCGCTCGGTCCCCCGGGGCATGACCGGAGCCGGCACCGGCGCCCGGTAGGCCATCGGCTGGGTGAAGGCTGAGGTGCTGACGTCGTGGCCCGGTCCGGTCCACGGGGTCGGCGGCGGGGACGGCTGACGGCGCAGGAACTGGCCGCGGGCCCGCTGCATGAGGCCGAGCAGCCCCTGCTGGCTCTGGCTGAACTGGCGGCGGCTGATCACGCCGCGGCCGGCCTTCTGGTGCAGCAGCGCCAGTTCGGTCGCGGCCAGCTGGTAGTCGCCCATGGCCGAGGCGGCCGCCATCCCGCCGGTCGAGCGGGCCCAGTTGCGGGCCTGCTTGCGGCCCGGCAGCGAGCTGAGCATGGTGATGTCGTAGTCGGTGACCAGCCCGGTGCCCTCGTAACCGGGCAGGTACTGCCGGATCTGGCCGACGATGCGGCGCCGGTCGGCCCGGATGACCAGGTACAGCACGATCAGCAGGCCGAGCAGGAACACGTAGGCGACCAGCGTGCCGGCCAGCCCGAAGATCGACAGGCCGTTCCACAGCGCGTGCAGGCACATGGCCGCCACCCAGCCCAGCACCAGCGCCCAGTTGCGGTTCCGGTGCGAGGCCGCGTAGGCGGCGCCGATGCCGGTCATCGAGGTGAACGTCGGGTGCAGGAACGGGGACAGCACCCCGCGCAGCACGAATGTGTAGCCGAGCAGCGCGGCCCCGCCGTGGATCGGGTTGACCAGGGCGTTGATGTAGTAGCCGATGTTCTCGGTCATCGCGAAGCCGAGCCCGACCATGGCCGCGTAGACGATGCCGTCGGTCGGGCCGTCCAGCTCCTGCCGCCGCCAGCGCAGCAGCCAGACCAGGAACAGGCCCTTGAGGGTCTCCTCGACGATCGGCGCCCCGGCCGTGGCCGAGACGTACTGACCGGCCGAGGCACCCAGCGCGGGCTGGGTGATGTACTCCAGGCCGGCCGTGTTGACGATGATCGCGACCAGCGCGGCGATGCCGGCCCCCCACAGGAAGCCGAACACCAGGTTGATCCGCGGCTCGGGCTCCAGCCGGTCGATGAACAGCACCACCGCGATCAGCAGCGGGACCGGAGCCAGCGCCAGCGGCAGCGCGATGAAGAACGGGGCCGCGCTGTGCCCGGACGCCTTGGCCTCGGCCAGTTCGATGCCGAACACGAGGATCACGCAGAGCGCGGCCACGATGATGCCGACGATGATTCCCACCGGCGCCCGGCCCGGTGACCGTCCCTCCGTCACCGCCCGCGGGTCAAAAACCGGTACCGGTGTCCCCATGCGGGCAGATTACTATCCGGATCCGTGGCCGCCCAGGATGAACTCACCCCGGACCAGGCTGGTGGCGAGCCCGGAGGCCGGGCCGCCGGGCAGACCCAGCGGCGGGCTCAGCGGCGGGAGATCATCCGGCTGGCGGTGCCTGCGCTGGGGGCGCTGGTGGCCGAGCCGCTGTTCCAGCTGTGCGACTCGGCCATCGTCGGGCACCTCGGGGCGGCCCAGCTGGCCGGGCTGGGCGCGGCCGGGGCGGCGCTGGCCACGCTGGTCAACGTGTGCATCTTCCTGGCCTACGGCACCACCTCGGCGGTCGCCCGGCGGATGGGCGCGGGCGACCTGAGCGGCGCCGTGCAGCAGGGCGTCGACGGCATGTGGGTGGCGCTGCTGCTGGGCGCGGTCATCGCCGCGGTCAGCGTCCCGCTGGCCGGGCCGATCGCCGGCGCGTTCGGGGCCGCCCCCACCACCACCGGCTTCGCCGTGACCTACCTGCGGATCTCGGCCGCCGGGGTGCCGTCGATGCTGCTGGTGCTGGCGGGCACCGGCATCTTGCGGGGGCTGCAGGACACCCGGGTGCCGCTGCTGGTGGCCGCCGTCGGCGCGGTCGTCAACGTGGCGCTCAACTACCTGCTGGTGTTCCCGGCCGGGCTCGGCATCGCCGGCTCAGCGACCGGGACCGTCATCGTCCAGACCGGGATGGGCGTGGCCTACGCGGCCGTCGCGGTGCGCGCGGCCCGGCGGCACGGCGCCCACCTGCGCCCGGACTGGGCCGGTATCCGGGCCTCGGCCGGGGCCTCGTTCGCGCTGCTGGTGCGGACGGCCGCGCTCCGGGTCTACCTGCTGATCGCGGTCTGGATCGCGGCCCGCTCGGGCACCGCCGCGCTGGCCGCCCATACCGTCGCCACCAACTTGTGGAACACCCTGGCGCTGGCCCTGGACGCGCTCGCGATCGCCGCCCAGGCCCTGGTCGGCCACGCCCTGGGGGCGGGCGACGTGACCGGAGCGCGGGCGGCCACGGCCCGGATGTGCTGGTGGGGGCTGTGGCTCGGGGTGATCGTGGGCGCGCTGGTGGCGGTGGCGCGGCCGCTGTACGTGCCGCTGTTCACCCCCGACCACGCGGTCCAGGTGCTGCTGTCGGGGATCCTGCTGCTGGTGGCGCTGTACCAGCCGGTCTCGGGGGTGGTGTTCGTGCTCGACGGGGTGCTCATCGGGGCGGGCGACAACCGGTTCCTGGCGGTGGCCAGCATCGCGACGACGGGGGTGTTCGTGGTCTGTGCTTACGGGGCGCGGGCGGCGGGGTGGGGGTTGACGGGGCTGTGGATCGCGATCGGGGCGTTCATGGTGGCGAGGTTGGTGGCGCTGGGGGTGCGGGCCCGGACCGGCGCCTGGACGGTCACCGGAGCGCGCCGGTAGCCGGGCGGGTGTGAACAAAGGATGTCTGAACGGTCAAAAGATCGCTACGCGGGCCGTGCGGGGAGCCTTGTGCGTGGGCTGGCGCACATGGAGGGATAGGCTCGATGATGTTGGTAGCCCACGGGTTTCCCGGGGGGCTTTTTGGCTGCCCGGGGCAGGGTAGGTGAGGGCCGCGCGCACCGTGGTGCGCCGCGTTCCCCACCAGCAGAGAGGAGCCGTGACTTAACGGTGGCAAGTGAGCAGACGAACAAGCTCGAGTGGTCCGACCTTGACGAGCGCACGGTGAACCTGATCCGGGTCCTGGCTATGGATGCGGTCGAAAACGAGGGCTCTGGTCACCCCGGCACGGCGATGAGCCTCGCCCCGGCCGCTTACCTGCTGTACCAGCGGATCATGCGGCACGATCCGGCCGACCCGGCCTGGACCGGGCGGGACCGGTTCGTACTGTCCTGCGGGCACTCCAGCCTGACCCTGTACATCCAGCTGTACCTGTCCGGCTACGGCCTCACCCTGGACGACCTCAAGGCCTACCGGTCCTGGGGCAGCCTCACCCCCGGCCACCCCGAGCACGGGCTGACCCCGGGCGTCGAGACCACCACCGGGCCGCTCGGGCAGGGCCTCGGCAACGCGGTCGGGATGGCGATGGCCGCCCGCCGCGAGCGCGGGCTGTTCGACCCGGACACCAAGCAGGGTGACAGCCCGTTCGACCATTACGTGTACGTGTTCGCCTCCGACGGCGACATCGAGGAGGGCATCACCCACGAGGCCTCGGCCATCGCGGGCGTGCAGGAACTGGGCAACCTGATCGTCCTGTACGACGACAACCACATCTCGATCGAGGACGACACCGTCATCGCCAAGGACGAGGACACCGCGGCCCGCTACGAGGCCTACGGCTGGCACGTCCAGCGGCTGAACTGGGACACCCCGAACGGCTACCACGAGGACGTCCAGGCCCTCTACGACGCGTTCGAGGCGGCCAAGGCCGTGACCGACCGCCCCAGCTTCATCTCGCTGCGGACGATCATCGGCTGGCCCGCCCCCAACAAGCAGGGCACCGGCGCCGCCCACGGCTCGGCCCTGGGCGCCGACGAGGTGGCCGCGACCAAGAAGATCCTCGGCTTCGACCCGGAGGTGAACTTCCCGCTCGACCAGGAGCTGGTCGGCCACGCCCGCCAGGTACTCGACCGCGGCCGGGCCGCGCACACCGAGTGGAAGCAGGGCTTCGACGCCTGGGCCGGCGCCCACGCCGAGCAGAAGGCCCTGTTCGACCGGCTGGCCAACCGCAGCCTGCCGGCGGGCTGGGAAGCCGCCCTGCCCGAATTCAAGGCCGACCCCAAGGGCGTCGCCACCCGCAAGGCGTCCGGTGAGGTGCTGAACGCGCTGGCCAAGCCGCTGCCGGAGCTGTGGGGCGGGTCGGCCGACCTGGCCGGCAGCAACGACACCACGATGAAGGGCGAGCCGTCGTTCCTGCCGCACGACCGCGAGTCCAAGATGTTCCCCGGCAACAAGTACGGCCGCACGCTGCACTTCGGCATCCGCGAGCACGGCATGGGCGCGATCATGAACGGCATCGCCCTGCACGGGGGAACAAGGGTGTACGGCGGGACGTTCCTGACGTTCAGCGACTACATGCGGGGCGCGGTGCGGCTCGCGGCGCTGATGCAGCTGCCGGTGACCTACGTGTGGACCCACGACTCGATCGGGCTGGGCGAAGACGGCCCCACCCACCAGCCGATCGAGCACCTGTGGGCGCTGCGGGCCATCCCCCACCTGGCGGTGGTCCGGCCCGGCGACGCCAACGAGACGGTGGCGGCCTGGAAGCACATCCTGGAGAACCCGACCAATCCGTCGGCACTGGCCCTGTCCCGGCAGAACATGCCGGTCCTCGACCGGTCGAACGGGCTGGCGTCGGCCGACGGGGTGGCCAAGGGCGGCTACGTGCTCGCCGAGGCCGACGGTGACGTGCAGGTGATCCTGATCGGGACCGGCAGCGAGCTGCAGATCGCGCTGGCCGCGCGGGAACAGCTGCAGGCCGGCGGGGTGCCGACCCGGGTCGTGTCGATGCCCTGCGTGGAGTGGTTCGAGGAGCAGGACTCCGCCTACCGCGAGCAGGTGCTGCCGCACCGGGTCAAGGCCCGGGTGTCGGTCGAGGCCGGGGTCACCTTCGGCTGGAAGCAGTACGTCGGCAGCTCCGGCGTTTCGATCGGCGTCGACCACTTCGGCGCCTCGGCCGACTACCAGCGGCTGTACGAAGAGTTCGGGCTCACCGCCGAGCGGGTTTCGGCCGCGGCCCGGACGGTTCTCGACCAGATCGGTGCCGCACGCGACTGAAAGACTAGGAAGGGACGAGGTCATGACCTCACCGAAGCACGACAATCTCGCTGACCTGGAGGCCCAGGGGGTCGCGGTCTGGCTGGACGACATCAGCCGCGAGCGGCTGCGCACCGGCAACCTCCAGCAGCTGATCGACGACGACCACGTGATCGGCGTGACGTCCAACCCGACGATCTTCGCCAGCGCGCTCGCCAAGGGCGACGCCTACGACCAGCAGGCCCACGACCTGGGCATCCGCGGCGTCTCGATCGACGAGGCGGTGCGGGCGATCACCACCTACGACATCCGCTGGGCGGCCGACGTCCTCAAGCCGCAGTATGACGAGTCCGACCACCTGGACGGGCGGGTCTCACTCGAAGTCGACCCGCGGCTGGCCCGGGAGACCGAGAAGACCGTGGCCGAGGCGCGGGCGCTGTGGTGGATGGTCGACCGGCCCAACCTGTACATCAAGATCCCGGCCACCCTGGAGGGGCTGCCCGCGATCACCGCCGCCATCGCCGAGGGCATCAGCGTCAACGTCACGCTGATCTTCTCCCTCGAGCGCTACAACGCGGTCATCGACGCCTACATGGAAGGCCTGGAGAAGGCCGACGCGGCTGGGTACGACCTGAGCCACATCGCCTCGGTCGCCTCGTTCTTCGTCAGCCGGGTGGACACCGAGGTGGACAACCGGCTGGAGAAGATCGGCACCGACGAGGCCAAGGCGCTCAAGGGCAAGGCGGCCATCGCCAACGCCCGGCTGGCCTACGAGCTGTACGAGCAGCGGATCGATACCGACCGGTGGCGGGCGCTGGCGGCCAAGGGGGCCCGGGTGCAGCGGCCGCTGTGGGCGTCCACCAGCACCAAGGACCCGTCGTTCCCGGACACCATGTACGTGGTCGACCTGGTGGCCAAGGACACCGTCAACACGATGCCGGAGGCGACCATCCACGCGGTGGCCGACCACGGTGAGATCCACGGCGACACCATCCACGGCACCTACGACGCCTCCCGTAAGGTGATCGCCGACCTCGAGCAGCTCGGTATCTCCTACGACGACGTGGTCGCGGTGCTGGAGGACGAGGGTGTCGCCAAGTTTGCCGCGTCCTGGAACGAGCTCCTCGAGACGGTCAAGAGCCAGCTCGGCAACTGACGGCCCAGTGAAACGGCGCTGACGGGCCGGGTGCCCGGCGCTGCCTGATTGACGCCACGTAACGGAGGAACAAAATAGCCGTGAGCGAGTCAGTGACGGCAGGGCCGGGCAACCTCGGTGCCGCCCCCGCCAATCCCCAGGCCACCACCCCGGACTACCAGACCGAGAACAACCCGCTGCGGGACCCGCGGGACCGGCGCATCCCCCGGGTGGCGGGCCCGTGCGTGCTGGTCATGTTCGGGGTCACCGGTGACCTGGCCCGCAAGAAGCTGCTGCCAGCCATCTACGACCTGGCCAACCGGGGCCTGTTGCCACCCGGCTTCTCGCTGGTCGGCTTCGCCCGGCGGGACTGGGAGCACGAGGACTTCGCCCAGCTGACCTACGAGGCGGTCAAGGAGCACGCCCGGACCCCGTTCCGGGAGACCGTCTGGCGCCAGGTCATGGAGGGCATCCGGTTCGTCCAGGGCGAGTTCGACGACGACCAGGCGTTCGACGCGCTGGCCGACTGCGTCAGGAAGCTGGACACCGAGCGCAGCACCGGCGGCAACTACGCGTTCTACCTGTCGATCCCGCCCAAGGCGTTCCCGACCGTGGTCCAGCAGCTCAAGCGCTCGGGCCTGTCGGACCCGAGCGGCTACACCGCCCCCGCCGGCCAGGAGGCCTGGGCCAGCCGCCGCCCGTGGCGCCGGGTGGTGATCGAGAAGCCGTTCGGTCACGACCTGAAGAGCGCCCGCGAGCTGAACGACATCCTGAACGCGGTGTTCCCGCCCGAGTCGGTGTTCCGCATCGACCACTACCTGGGTAAGGAAACCGTCCAGAACATCCTGGCGCTGCGCTTCGCCAACTCGCTCTACGAGCCGATCTGGAACCGCGGCTACGTCGACCACGTCCAGATCACGATGGCCGAGGACATCGGCATCGGCGGCCGGGCGGGCTACTACGACGGCATCGGCGCCGCCCGCGACGTGATCCAGAACCACCTGCTGCAGCTGCTGGCGCTGACCGCGATGGAGGAGCCGGTGGCGTTCGACGCCGACTCGCTGCGGGCGGAGAAGGAAAAGGTGCTGTCGGCCGTGCGGCTGCCCGCCGACCTGGCCACCGGGACCGCCCGCGGTCAGTACGACGCCGGCTGGCAGGGCGGCAAGGAGGTCAAGGGCTTCCTGCAGGAAGACGGCATCCCGCCCGACTCGCGGACCGAGACCTACGCCGCCATCCGGCTCGGGGTCGGTACCCGGCGCTGGGCCGGGGTGCCGTTCTACCTGCGCACCGGCAAGCGGCTCCCCCGCCGGATGACCGAGATCGCGCTGCTGTTCCAGCGGGCTCCGCACCTGCCGTTCGCCGACACCGACACCCAGGAGCTGGGACAGAACGCCCTGGTGATCCGGGTGCAGCCGGACGAGGGGGTGACCGTGCGGTTCGGGTCCAAGGTGCCGGGCTCGGCCATGGAGGTCCGGGACGTCAACATGGACTTCGCCTACGGCGAGTCGTTCACCGAGTCCAGTCCCGAGGCCTACGAGCGGCTGCTGCTGGACGTGCTGATCGGCGACCCGCCGCTGTTCCCCCGGCAGGAGGAGGTCGAGCTGTCCTGGCGCATCCTCGACCCCATCGAGGACTTCTGGGCCGAGAACACCAAGCCAGAGCCGTATCCGGCCGGCACCTCGGGGCCGCCGTCGGCCGATGCGCTGATGGCCCGCGACGGCCGCGCCTGGCGCCGTCTCTAACCGCCTCCAATCGCGAAGAAGGACGACGATGCCGATCGACCTGACCGACACCACCACCGGCGCGATCGCCGAGGCGCTGACCGACGCGCGCACCCGCCTCGGCGGGGCCGCCCTGGGCATGGTGCTCACGCTGGTCGTCGAGACCGACGAGGCCGCCCAGTACGACGCGATGCGGGCGGCCAACGAGGCGGGCCGCGAGCACCCGTCCCGGGTGCTGGGCGTGATCACCCGCCGCCCGAAGGCCGAATCGCGGCTGGACGCGGAGATCCGGGTGGGTGAGGGCACTCCGGGCGAGACCGTGCTGCTGCGTATGTACGGGCCGCTCGGCCAGCACGCCGACTCGGTGATCGCGCCGCTGCTGGTGCCGGACGTGCCGGTGGTGACCTGGTGGCCGGGGCAGCCGCCGGGGGTGCCGTCGCAGAGCCCGCTGGGGGCACTGGCCCAGCGGCGGGTGACCGACGCCGCCGCTGAAGACGAGGCCCAGGACCTGCTGGCCACGCTGGCCCGCGGCTACAAGCCGGGCGACACCGACTTCGCCTGGACCCGGCTGACCTCGTGGCGGACCCTGCTGGCGGCCACCTTCGACGTGCCGCACCCCCCGGTCCGGCGAGCCGAGGTGCTGGCCGAGGCGGGCAACCCGAGCGGTGACATCCTGGCCGCCTGGCTGTCGGTCCGGCTCGGCATCCCCGTCCACCGCGGGGTGTCCGGCGGTCCCGGCATCACCGACGTGCGCTTCAAGACCGAGCAGGGCGAGATCGGCATCACCCGGCCCGACGGCCGGACCGCCACCTTGTCGCGAACCGGCGAGCCGGACCGGCGGGTGGCGTTGCACCGCCGGGACCAGTCCGAGCTGCTGGCCGAGGAGCTACGGCGGCTGGAGCCCGACGACGTGTACGCCGAGTCGCTGGAGTGGCTGTTCAGCGACTGCCGCCGGGGCGGCGACGACGGCGCGTTCACGCTCGAGGGACCGTCCACCGCCCGGCAGGAGGCCGACCGGGCGGCCGAGCGGCTGGCCGCCGGTTACCCGGCCGACGAGCCCGCGGCCGGCCACGTGCCGCTGCCGCAGGACGCGGACGCCGCCGCCACCGCCGCCATGGACGCCGACCTGGGCGAGTCGGGCGTCGAGCAGGAGATCACGGAGTCATGAGCACACCTGAAGTCATCATTCACCGGGACGGCTCGCTGCTGGCCAAGGCGGCCGCCGCCCGGCTGGTTACCCGGCTGGTGGACGCGGTGTCCGCCCGCGGCACCGCCTCGCTGGTGCTGACCGGCGGCGGGATCGGCACCGCGGTGCTGGCCGAGCTGGCGGCCGCCCCGGCCCGGGACGCGGTCGACTGGCGCCACATCGACATCTGGTGGGGCGACGAGCGGTTCGAGCCCGAGGGCGACCCGGAACGCAACGAGACCGCGGCCCGCGACGCGCTGCTCGACCACGTGGACGTCGACCCGGCCCGGGTGCACCCGATGGCGCCGTCCAACGGCCCCGACGGCAACGACCCGGAGGCGGCGGCCGCCCGGTACGCGGCCGAGCTGGCCAAGGCGGCCACCCCCGAAGACCACGGCCCGGTCCCCTCGTTCGACGTGCTGCTGCTCGGCATCGGCCCCGAGGGCCACGTGGCCTCGCTGTTCCCGGGCGCCCCGGCCCTGTACGACGAGCGGTCGGTGGTCGCGGTACGGAACTCGCCCAAGCCGCCGCCGACCCGGCTGTCGCTGACGTTCCCGTCGATCAACGCGGCCCGGGAGGTCTGGATCCTGGCCTCGGGCGCGGAGAAGGCGGGCGCGGTCGCGCTGGCGCTGTCCGACGCCGGGCCCAAGCAGGTCCCGGCCGCGGCCGCCCGGGGCCGTCAGCGCACCTTGTTCCTGATCGACACCGAGGCAGCGGCTCAGGTCCCGGCGGGCATCGATCGCCGGGCGGCGCACTGAGGCTGCCCGCCGCGTACTGAGTCAGCCCGCCATCTGAGGCCCTTTTCAGATTTTTTAAAAGGGGTGGCGGATCCGGGGTGACACTGGTGCGGTGCCTTACGACCCGAGCCTCTATCGCGGCGCCGCCGTCCACTACCGGTCCGGGCGGCCTCCGTACGCGCCCGGGCTCGAAGCGGCTCTGACCGGGGCGGCGGGGCTCAACGGGACCGGGCGGCTGCTGGACGTGGGCTGCGGGCCGGGCATGCTCACCGTCCGCCTCGCGCCGCTGTTCGAGCAGGTGGTTGGGGTCGACCCCGACCCCGACATGCTGGCCGAGGGACGGCGGGCGGCCGCCGACGCGGGCCGCACCAACATCGACTGGGTGCGGGGGCTGGCCGAGGACCTGCCGGGGATCGCGCCGGGACCGTACCGGCTGGTGACGTTCGGGCAGTCGTTCCACTGGACCGATGAGCACCGGGTGGCCGAGATCGTCTACGACCTGCTGGAGCCGGGCGGGACGCTGGCCCTCGTCGTGCACACGGTGGCGGGGCGGCCCCGGCCGGCCGGACCGCCAGGGGTGCCGCCCATCCCCCATCAGGAGATCAGGCAGCTGGTGCGCAAGTACCTGGGCTCGACCCGGCGGGCCGGGCAGGGCACCGCACCGCCGCGGGCGCACCGGTTCGAGGACGTGCTGGCCCGCACCCGGTTCGGGCGGGCTCGGCAGATCTTCGTGCCCGGCCAGCCGGACCTGGTGCGCGACGGCGAGAGCGTGCTGGCCGGCTACCTGTCGCTGTCGTTCTCCGCGCCCCACCTGTTCGGGGACCGGCTGGACGAGTTCGCCGGGGAGATGCGGGAACTGCTGGCGGCCTGTTCGCCCGCGGGCCGGTTCTGGGACTGGTCGGGCGACACCGAAGTGGTGCTGGCGTCCACCGCCGCCGCGGCGACGGCCTTACGGGAGACGCGCGGTTCGCGGGAGCAGGCCAGGCCGGCCGCCAGGCACGACACCGGGACGGCGGCCAGCACGTAGCGGTAGCTGAAGCCCGCGGTCAGCGGCGGGATCACCACCAGCAGGACACCGACCACCCAGGGCAGCAGGGCCAGGCCCCCCCAGCGCCGCCAGCGCGCCACGATCCCGCCCAGGCCGATCAGCAGGATGGCGGCCAGCATCGTGCCCCGCAGGTAGAACACCTTCTGGTAGTCGATGATCAGCCAGGACCAGGGGTTGACGACCTTGGGCTGGCCGTAGTCGGGGCTGCCGTAGGTGATCAGCGACCGCTTGAATCCCGGGTAGTAGGTCGCCCACCAGGGCACCGGGTCGACCGCGGTCCGGAACTGGAACGACGGTCCCGACCCGGTGACGTCGGACTGGCTGCGGTCCCAGGCGAACGTGTGCATGGTGTCGTCGAAGACGACGCGGGCGTAGGCCGCCGGCTGGGACAAGATCGCCTGCTTGGCGAACTTGCCGGCCGCGCTGTTGGCCTGGGCGGTGAACTGGTGCCCGTTCGCCCACTTGTAGAACGGGGTGCCGGTCTCCCAGATGTACTCCTGGGAGTTGGCCCGCTGCGCCGGTGGCTGGGGGTCGCACAGCACCCGCAGGTTGCTGGCCAGCTGGGGCATCTTCGAGCACTCGGCGAACGAGCTGACCCGGCTGTACAGGAACGTCCCGCTGGAGCCGTCCAGCGCGTACTTGCCGTAGTAGCTGTGGTACCAGGCCATGTAGCCGACGATCGGCAGCAGGCCGACGACGAGCAGGGCGGCCGCCTTTTTCCAGTTCACCCGGCGGACCAGCAGTAGCACCGCCACCACGACCAGCAGCGGCTCCCCCACCGCCCGGACCAGGGTGGCGTACCCGACCAGCAGGCCGACGATCACGCAGGTGAGCCAGGACGGCTGGTCGGACCAGCACAGCAGCACGACCGCGATCGTGATCAGGAAGAAGAACAGCACGTCCGACATGATCATGTGCTCGAGCTGGAGCTCGAACACGTCGAACAGCACCGGCAGGGCGCACAGGGTCGCCCCCCACCAGGGCAGCCCCCGGCGGCGCAGCACCGCGTAGATGCCGAACCCCATGGCCAGCCCCATCAGCGCCTGCAGGGAAGCCAGCAGGTACAGGCTGTGGAACGGCAGCAGCACCCGCAGGAAGAACGGGTACCCGTTCGACCGCACGGTGTCGGGGACCCCGGTCACCGCGTCGGTGACGTAGTTGTAGGAGTCGTTGAACCAGAAGACCGGCGGGTAGCCGAGGATCACCGCGGCCCGTAGCGCGGCCGCGGCCAGCAGCACGACGCTGAACACCCGGTGCCGGGCGATCAGCCGGCCGGTCCAGCGGGCCGGGGCGGCCAGACCCCTGGCCCACCGCGCGTCGTGACCGCTGGGAGTATCTGACTGATGACCCGCTGGCGAGCCATCCGCGCGCTGCCCCTCAGCGGTCACGTCAGCCAACAGGTCTCCCGTAGGTCATTTCCGATCCGACCGGGCGTAACGCCCGGGTAACGTCGGCCGCCGCGCCATACCCCCCGGTTGCGGCGTACGCCACTCCGGGCCTGCGCGCCGCGGGCGACGACTGTCCGGTTAAGACGCTACTAGATATTTGCGGGTGAAGCCGGAGGCAGGTTCGAATCCCTACGTTTGCTCAGGGAACGTCCAGCCAACGTGGACCCGACCAGTAACCGTCGGGCCGATGTTACGGCCGGTTCGGGGGCTTGGGGTCCGGTGGACGCCGGCGCCGCCAGCCGAACAGCCGCAGCGAGATCAGGAACAGCATCACGATCGGGATGATGACCGCCGACGTGTGCGCGGCGGCCGCGATCACCAGCCACACCAGCGCGATCGGGAGCAGCGGGATGAACGGCGGCCGGTAGCCCTGCGGGCGGACCGGGCTGACGATCTCCGGCTTGGGCAGCGGCGGTGACGCCTGCAGGTCAGCCCCCAGCCGCGGCGCGGTCGGCAGGTCCGAGGTCAGCTCGCGCAGGTCGCCCCAGGTCTTCGAGGCGTAGGCCGCCGTGGTCCGGTCATCGAACTCGTCCAGATCCAGGCGGCCGGCCGTGTACGCCTCCCGGAGCACCTCCACGGTGCTTTCCCGGTCGTGGTCCGAAGCGCGAATCCCGCCGTCAGTGGTCATATCCGGGCCTTCCCACGAACTCGCCCATGTAACTATTCAGCATACCTGGTGGCCTGGCGGGCGCCACTGAGGGCTGCCTCACAGTGGAAGGCCCATGATCGCTAAGATCCCGCTATGCCACCCAGTGCGCGGTTTCGCGCCTCCGAAAGCCATCTGATCGTTTGCGGCGACGACATGCTGGCGTTCCGCGTGGCTCAGGAACTGACCACCCGCTACCGGGAGCGGGTCACCGCCATCCTGCCGTCCAGGCGCCAGGGCCAGGGGCCGCAGATCGACCGGCTGCCCGGTACCAAGGTGGTCGAGCGCGACGAGCTGACCAGTCAGGCGTTCCTGGATGCGCAGATCACCTCGGCCCGGGCGCTGGCCCTGCTGCGCCAGGACGACGTCGGCAACTTCCACGCGGCGCTGCGCGCCCGCGAGCTGAACCCGGACATCCGGCTGGTGCTGGCGGTGTTCAGCCCCGGCCTGGGTGACCAGGTGCGGGCGTTCTTCCCCGACTGCGCGGTGCTGGTCGGCACCTCGATGTCGGCGCCGTCGTTCGTGGCCGCCGCTTTAGGAGAGCCGGCTCCCAGTCACGTCCGGGTCTCCGGGCGGACCTTGTACGTGACCCTGCGCGGCGCCGCCGACCCCGCCCAGGTGCTGTGCGGGCTGGCCACCACCACCGTCAGCGGGCTGGCGCTGCTGCCCGCCGACGGGCAGAACGCTGATGACCTGGTGCTGGCGATCGCGGACGGGACCACCCGCGACCCGCTGCGCCGCCGCGACCCGCTGCAGGTGCTGCGGCGCAGGCTGCGGGCGCTGCTGTGGCACAAGCTCGGGCTCGGCTTCGCCATCTTGTTCGCGGTCCTGGTGGCCGGGTTCATCCTGCTGGCGACCGGGGCCGGCTACCCCTGGACCACCGCGCTGTACCTGACCATGCTGGACGCGGCGGGGGCGGCGCTGACCAATCCGGCCGCGGGCGGCGTCGAGAAGATCGCGCAGATCCTGCTCACGTTCGACGGCCTGGTGTTCGTGCCGTTCGTCACCGCGCTGGTCGTCGGGGCCCGGCTGACCGGCTCGATCCGGTCCCGGCCGCCCGCCACCAGCGGGCACGTGATCGTGGTGGGGCTGGGCAACGTCGGCACGCTGGTGGTGGCCCAGCTGCACGACCTGGGGATCCCGGTGGTGGCCATCGACCGCGACCCGACCAGCCGGGGGGTGGCGCTCGCCCGGCGGCTGGGGGTGCACGTGGTGGTGGGCGAGATCCACCGGGAGGACACGCTGCGGGCCGCCAGCCTGCAGTCGAGCATCGCACTGGTCTCGCTGACCAGCAGTGACGAGGTCAACCTGGAGGCCGCCCTGCACGCCCGGGCGCTGCGCGCCGACCTGCGCATCGTGCTCCGGCTGTCCGACGACGACCTGGCCGAGCGGGTCGAGAAGATGGTCGGCAACACCGTCTCCCGCAGCGTGTCGTACCTGGCCGCGCCCGCCTTCGCCGCCGCCATGCTCGAGCACCAGGTACTGCGGACGATCCCGGTCGGGCGGCACGTCCTGCTCATCGCCGAGGTCCTGGTCGAGGCGGACGCCGAACTGGCCGGGCAGCCGGTCGAGACCGCCCAGCATCCGGGCGAGGCCCACATCCTGGCCGCCCAGCGTCACGGCACCGACAGCTTCGACTGGTCGCTGGATCCCAGCTACCAGATCGAGCCCCAGGACCGGCTGCTGGTGCTGGCCACCCGGGCCGGCCTGGGCCGCACGCTGGCCCGGAACCAGCCCTCGACGGCGTTAACCGGCCCGATCGCGGCCTGATCGTAACCGGATCGCGCCCCGATCACGGCCGAAGCACGGCTCTCTGCAATCGATGCACAAATGGATTTCCCCGCGTAGCGATCCATACCGTGACACGCCACGGAAAACACGGGTCCGGGGTATCGCGGACAAGGGGCCGGTAGCGTTACGCTCAGGGCAGATCTTCCGTCTGGTTCTGCTGAGCCAGATGGGATTGTATGGCCGCCCGGTAGCCCACGGCTGTGCCCGCTGGGCAGGACGTGCCTTCCTTCTCCAGGAGGGATGACTGTGAGCGTCAACGACGATCGCATCACCGCGGATGGCGAACCGGCGGTGGCGGCGGAGCCTGCCGTCGCCATATCCGATATCGCCGATCCGGCCCCGCTCGGGCTGGCCGCTTTCGCTCTGACCACATTTCTGCTATCGGCAGCCAATGCGGGCTGGATGACAAAAGCCAGCGGCGATGCCTGGCTGGGTTATGCCTTCGCTTACGGTGGCCTCGCCCAACTGCTGGCCGGCATGTGGGAATTCCGGAACAAGAATGTATTCGGGTCGACCGCGTTCGGCAGCTACGGCGCCTTCTGGATCGGCCTCGGGCTGTGGGTGAAGCTGGTCGCCCCGACGATCAAGTCCCCGGCCGTCGCCAACCACGACCTCGCCTGGATCCTGCTCGGGTTCGCCATCTTCAACACCTACATGCTGCTGATCAGCGCGACGACCAACGCCGCGGTGTTCTCGGTGTTCCTGACCCTCGAAGTCACCGAGATCATCCTGTTCATCGGCGGCTTCACCAACAGCACCGGCCTGACCAAGGCCGGCGGGTACGTCGGCATCGTCACCGCGCTGGTGGCCTGGTACACCTCGGCCGCGGGAGTGGCCAACGGCCTGCCCGGCCCGCTCAAGCTGCCGGTCGGACGGCCGCTGCTGTCCTAGCGGGAGCGGCCCGAGCCTAGCGATCGCGGTCCCGGAGACACATCGTCTCCGGGACCGCTCGCATGTCCAGGTCTTTCGGCCCGCGGCACGAGCCCGCGGCACCCCCGGTAGCGTAGGCGGGACAGTTTTCGCCCCGCCAATTGCTGAGGAGGGCCGCCGACTGTGGTGCGGAGCGACGAGCGCCGATACCAGCTGCACGACCATCAGTACGACCTACACGAACTGAGTGTCCAGATGGCCCGGGTGAAAGAGAAGACACGGCCGTGGAAGGAGTCGATCGCGCTCGTCCTGGCGATCGGCGCCGCGGTCGTGTCGCACAACGCCTGGTGGATCTTCGGTCCCTACAAAGAGGAGACATTCAGCCAGCTGCCGACCCTGATCGCGTACGCGCTGGCCGCGATCTTCCCGGTGCTGGCGATCATCGCGGTCGTGGGCATCGCCGGTAAGACCCGGAATTTCCTGCGGCCCCGCCTCGGGCAGTCGCACGCGGACGTCATCCGCTACGCCATCGACCTGGTCGGCATCATCATCGTGCTGGTGCTGACCCTGCAACTGCTGCGCATCCCGGTCGGCCAGCTGATCGTGGGCGGGGCGCTGACCGGGGTGGTGCTCGGCATCGCCGCCCAGCAGTCGCTCGGCAACCTGTTCGCCGGGCTGGTACTGCTGCTGTCCCGGCCGTTCCACGTCGGTGACCACATCCGGCTGCGGGCCGGTGCCCTCGGCGGGGTCCTCGAGGGCACGGTGACCGAGATCGGCATCACCTACATTCGGCTGGACACCGGCGAGACCGTCATGTCGGTCCCCAACGCCCAGGTGCTGGCGGCCGCGGTCGGGCCGGTCCCGGTCGAGCCCGAGGCCGAGCCGCCGCCGCCGGCCGCGTCCGATACGTCCAATTCGCCGCCCGTTGCATCTGGCGAGGCGCCGTCACCGCGGTAAAATAGCTGGTCGCGACCCGGAGACCGGGGGGCACCGGTGAATGAGGACGGAAGCGGCCGGTTCGTCGGCCGGGCAGGCGAACTCGCGGAGGCCGCCGAGGCGCTGACGGCCGCCCGGGCCGGGCACCCGGCGATCGTCGTGGTCGAGGGCGAGCCCGGCATCGGCAAGACCGCCCTGCTGCGGCGGTGCAGCCAGCTGGCCCCGGACGCCGCGGTGGTGTGGGCGAGCGGCGACCCGGCCGAGACCGACCTGGACGGCGGCCTGGCCCGGCAACTGCTGGCGGGCCTGCCCGGGCCGCCTGGGCCGGCCGCCCCCGGCCCGGACACCGGGGGCGCCGACGGCCTCGCCCTCGGCGCCGCCCTGCTGGCCGGGGTCGGCGCCCTGGAGGAGCAGGCCCAGCTGGTGGTGCTGGTAGCCGACGACCTGCACTGGGCCGACCGGGCCTCGGCCGAGGCGCTGCTGTTCTGCCTGCGGCGGCTGCGCAGCGACCCGGTCCTGGTCCTGCTGGCGGCCCGCCCGCACACCCTGGACCAGCTCGGCGGCAGCTGGGCCCGGCTGCTGGCCGACGGTGACCGGGTGCGCCACCTGCGGCTGACCGGCCTGACCGCGCCCGAGGTGGTGACGCTGGCGGCCGCCAACCGCCGGGACCTGACCGCCGAGTCCGGTACCCGGCTGCACGAGCACACGGCCGGTAATCCGCTCTACCTGCTGGCCCTGCTGACCGAGCTGCCGGCCGACGCCTTCGGCCGGGACACCACCCACCTGCCGGCCCCGGCCGCCTACGCGGCCGCGGTGCTGGGACGGCTGACCCGGCTGCCGGCTGAGGCCCAGGAACTGGTGCGGGCGGCGGCGGTGCTCGGCACCCGGGCCGCCGCCCGGGCCGCCAGCGCGATGGCGGGGCTGGCCGACGGCACCAGCGCGGCCGACGCCGCCGTCCGGGCCCGGCTGCTCGACTTCCCGCCCGGCCGCGCCCGCGACGAGCTGGTGTTCGCCCATCCCCTGGTCCGGGCGGCGGTCTACGAGGACCTGCGGCCGGCCGACCGGCGGCGGCTGCACCTGGCTGCGGCCGCGCTGCTGGCGCCGCCCGCCTCGTTCACGCACCGGGTCGCGGCCGCGGCCGGCGGTTTCGACGACGAGCTGGCGGCCGAGCTGATCGACGCGGCCGGGGCCAGCCAGGCGGCGGGCGCACCCCGGCTGGCCGCCCAGTACCTGGGCTGGGCCGCCAAGCTGGCCAGCGACCCGGCCCGCGGCGAGCAAAGCTTGTTCGGTGCGGTCCGGCTGCTGCTGATAACCGGCGACGTGCAGGGGGCCGAGGAGTACGCCGACGAGGTGAACGCGCGACCGGCCAGTCCGCAGCGCCGTTACACCCAGGCGGTCCTGGCGGTCGCCCGGGGCTGGCTCGAGCACGCCGAGGCCGAGCTGCGGTCGCTGGCCGGCACGATCACCGCGGGAGACGACCCGGGCCTGTTCAGCCATACCACTGCGGCCCTGGCCCTGATCTACGGGCAACTCGGCGAGGACGAGGCCGCGCTGGAATGGGCCGAACGGGCGCGGGCGGTGGTGGGATGCGCACCGGACGCCGACGCCGTCGCCCGCCAGGCCATGGCCGAGAGTTACGCCAAGACCGGCCAGCTCGACCGGTCGCTCGGCCTGCTCGCCGACTGTTCCTCCCGCAAGCCCGAACCCAGCGGCTTCGACGCGGAACTGCTGACCGCGCGGGGCCTCGTCCGCAACTGGGCCGGCGACTTTGCCGGTGCCCGGGAAGACCTGCAGGCGGTGCTGCGCTGGCATCGGTACGGAGTGACGGCCCACGGGCTGACCAACGCCTACACGGCGCTGGCGGAAGCGGAGTTCCGCAGCGGTGGGTGGGACGCGGCCGCGGTCCACGTCGAAGTAGCCATCTCGTTGAGCCGCGACCTGGATCACGCCTGGTACCTGTCCTACGCCCACTGCGTGGCCGCCTACCTGTACGCGGCCCGGGGAGACATCGAGATGCCGGCCGCGCAGGCCGATGCGGGGCCATCGGCGGAGGCCCACGCAGTCGCCGCCCAGCGGGCGGCCGAGATGGTGCCGTCCAAGGAAGCCCTCGCCTGCGCGGCGCTGGCCCGCGCCCACGTGGCCTGGTCGCAGGCGGACGGAGCGGGCGTGATCGAGGCGCTCACCCCGTTGGCCCATGGCGCCTTCGGCACCGCCTCCCGTTACCCCAACCTCGCGCTCTGGCGGTACCGGCTGGCCGAGGCGTACCTGGCCCAGGGCCGGCTCACGGAGGCTCGCCGCCTGCTCGACGAGAGTCCGGCCGGGCCGTGGGGCGGCGTGACCCCGGCCGACCGGGCGCGCCTGGAAGGACTGTTCTGGCAGCGCGCGGACCAGCCCGAGCGGGCGGCGGCCCGCTACGAGGCGGCGATGCCCGGCCCGGGGTCGCGCAGCTTCCCTGACGGGCTGCTCGCCCTGGACTACGGCCGGTTCCTGCTGAGCGCCAAGAAACGCCGGGCGGCCGCCACGGTGCTGCTCACCGCCCGCGGGGTACTCGCCGGGCTGGAGGCGGCCGGTCTGACCGCCGTCTGCGACCAGAGCCTGCTCGCGTGCGGCGTGCGGGTGCCCGGCGTGCCCGCTGACCAGGAGACTTATGAGGGCCTGGACGTGCTGACGGCCCGCGAGCAGGTGGTGGCCCGGCTGGTGGCGGCGGGCAAGACCAACCGCGAGATCGCCGCCGAGCTGTACGTCAGCGTCAAGACGATCGAGTACCACCTGAGCATCATCTTCACCAAGCTGCACATCCGGTCACGACGCCAGCTGGCCGCGGTGAGCTCGCCGAATTAGGGTTTTACCCTAGGGACACCGCACCACCTCCCACCGCATTCTGGCCAGTAGGCCTACTTGGGGGGATCATGAACCAGCTGCTGGAGCGGCTCGGCGCCTTTTCCGCGCGCCGCTGGTGGATTGTCATCGTCGGCTGGGTGATCATCCTGGGCGGCCTGCTGATCGCCCACCACTCGTCCGGGGGCGAGTACGTCAACGACTACACGGTCTCGGGGACCGACTCCGCCCTGGGCGCGAACCTGCTGAGCAGCACGTTCCCGCAGCAGGGCGGCTTCGCGGGCCAGATCGTGTTCCACGCCAAGAGCGGCACGGTGACGGCGCAGGAGAACGCGGTCAACCAGTCCGTGACCAACGTGTCCAAGCTGCCGTACGTGGTCAAGGCGGTCAGCCCGTTCGCCTCGTCCAGCTCGGGCCTGGTGTCCAAGGACGGCACGATCGCCTACAGCAGCGTCGCCTGGAGCAAGAACCCCAACTCGCTCGACCAGAGTTACCTGGACAAGCTCAACCAGGCCGTGGACCCGGCCACCAAGGCGGGCCTGCAGGTCGAGTACGGGGCCGGAGCCGGGCAGATCGGCAACGCCAGCCACGACCTGACCTCGGAGGTGATCGGCCTCGCCTGCGCGCTGTTGCTGCTGCTGTTCATGTTCGGGTCGCTCATCGCGGCCGCGATCCCGCTGGTGTCGGCGGTGTTCAGCGTGCTGGCGGGGCTGTCGCTGCTGGGCGTGCTGTCCTCGGTGATGACGTTCCCGACCACCGCCCCGACCATCGCCACCCTGCTCGGCCTGGGCGTCGCCGTCGACTACGGCCTGTTCCTGGTCGCCCGGCACCGCGAGCAACTGGACACCGGCATGGACGTGGTCACCTCGGTGGCCCACTCCGCTGGGACCTCGGGGGCGGCCATCGTGGTCGCGGGCGGCACGGTGGTGGTGTCGATCCTCGGCCTGTACGTGTCCGGGGTCGCGTTCGTCGGCTCGCTCGGCCTGGCGGCGGCGATCGTGGTCGCGCTGACCATGCTGGCCGCGCTGACCCTGGTGCCCGCGTTCATGGGCGTCAGCCGCCAGAACGTACGGTCGCTGGGGGCCCGGTTCCGGGCCCGGCGGGCCGGGCTGAGCGCCCAGGAGCAGGCGGCCGAGACCGCGACCGCGACCCACGACAAGCACGAGCACAGCGCGTTCGCCCGCTGGGGCAAGAAGGTCAGCGACCAGCCGTGGCCGTGGGCCATCGCCAGCGTGCTGATCCTGGTGGTGCTGTCGATCCCGCTGTTCTCGATCACGCTGGGCCAGCCGGACAACGGCACCAACCCCACCTCGGAGAGCAACCGGCAGGCCTACGACCTGATCTCGCAGGGCTTCGGGGTCGGCGTCAACGGGCCGCTGGTGGTGGTGGTCAAGCTGCCCAAGGAGTCCTCGCAGGACCAGCAGCAGCTGCTCAGCACCATGCAGCAGAACGTGAAGGGCACCTCGGGGGTGGCCTCGGTCGGCCCGGCCCAGATCAACTCGTCGGCGACCACCGCGTCGTTCACCGTGATCCCGACCACCCGGCCGCAGGCGACCCAGACCGAGCAGCTGGTCAACACGCTGCGGACCAGCGTGCTGCCCAAGTCCAAGGTGACCAGCTACGTCACCGGCACCACGGCCGGCACGGTGGACTTCAGTGAGCGCATCACCAGCCGCATCCCGTGGCTGATTCTGACCGTGGTGGCGATCTCGTTCATCCTGCTGACGGTGGCGTTCCGGTCGGTGGTGATCGCGATCAAGGCCGGCGTGTTCAACCTGCTGTCGATCGGGGCGGCCTACGGCGTGATCGTGGCCATCTTCCAGTGGGGCTGGGGGGCCAGCCTGATCGGCTTGCACACCACGCTGCCGATCCCCGCCTACGTCCCGATGCTGGTGTTCGCGATCGTGTTCGGGCTGTCCATGGACTACGAGGTGTTCCTGCTGTCGCGGGTGCACGAGGCCTGGATTCAGACCCGCGACGCACACCGCAGCGTCGCCATCGGCATCGGCAGCACCGCCCGGGTGATCACCACCGCGGCCGCGATCATGGTGGTGGTGTTCGCCAGCTTCGTGCTGAACGTCGACCCCACCGTCAAGATGCTGGCGATCGGGATGGCGTTCGCCGTGCTGATCGACGCGTCGCTGGTGCGGATGATGCTGGTGCCGTCGGTGATGTCGCTGCTCGGGGCCCGCGCCTGGTGGATGCCGCACTGGCTGGAGCCGATCGTCCCCAACCTGCAGCTCGAAGGCAGCGTCGAGCCGCTGCCGGCGGCCGCGGACGCGGCCGCCCCGGAGGATGAGCCCCTGGTCGAGGAAGTGGCGGCGCCAGCGCCGGCGGCCACCGAGCCGGTCCCGGTACCGACCGAACCGGTCGTCCTGAACCCGGTCAAGGTGGAGCCGGTCATGGAGCCGCCGCCCACCCGGGAGGACGCCAAGCCGCCGGCCGCCGACTAAGCCGGGCCAGCAAAAGCCCCCACGCGCTGGGCAGCGCGTGGGGGCTGTGGCTTGACGGCCGGGAGTCATCTCCCCGGACGGCAAATGCCAAAATGGGAGCAAGCATGGCTTGCGGCCATACTGCTCCCATTGGCATCCGATACGGAGTCGCCTCCTCGGCGAGTGGCACGACGCGGCTCCAGCCGGACGGTATTCCGCGAAGGCGTTTTTGGATGCGGCCCGGGGCGTTCATCCGTATCGAACGATTAGTGGAACGCGAGGCTGGGGCTCGCTGTTCCCGGTCGGCGGGGGTTTTTCAGGTTCGTGAGGGACGCCCCCGGTGGCTGCGGGGCTCGCGGTCGGGCTCTCCGTAGGGGTTCGAGCCGTCGCGGGGCTCGTCCGGGTAGTTCGACTGGAACGGGTCATCGGCGTAGCGGCGGCCGCGGTAGCGGCCGGGCTCGTCGCCGCCGTATCCACCCGGGTAACCGCCGGACGGCTGGCTCTGGTCCTGGTAGTCGCCGCCGTCGCGGTGGGACGGCCGGTAGCCGCCGGAGCCGAGCGGGTCATCGGCGAACGGGCCGCTGTTGCTGTCCCGGTAACCGGACGACCGGCCCTGGTCGCGGAAGTTCGGTGAGGTCAGCGGGTCCTCGCGGTAGGAGTCCCGGCGGTAGGACGGCGACAGCCCGTCCGGGTAGGACGGCGACGGCGTGAACGAGGGCGCCACCGTCGCTTCCGACGGCCGGTACCGGCCCGAGCGGGCCTCGTCGCGGAAGCTCGGTGAGGTCAGCGGGTCCTCGCGGGCGCGCCGGTCCTCACGGTAGGAGTCCTCGGGGTAGGCCGACGGCGTGAACGAGGGTGCCGACGGCGGGTAGCCCGGGTCAGGCGACGGCGGCCGGTAGCCACCGGTGCCGTGCGGGTCGGTGGCCTGCTCGTTCACGTCCAGGTGGCTGAAGTCGGCGGCCGCCGGGGAGACGTGCTGGCCGGTGGCGTACTCGGCGTAGGCGGGCGGGCTGTCCACCCGGCCGCCGGGCAGGCCGATGAGGCCGGTGACGTCGGGGGCCGGCGGCCCCGCCCCGCGCGGGCCGCGCTGCAGGGCGTCGACCATCCGGGACAGGTCATCGATCGGCAGCCGGAACGTGCCGGTGCAGGTGCCGCCCTGCCAAATGCTGAAAACGGCCACGCCGGTGTCGGAGTACCAGCTCAGACGCATGCTGCGGGAGCTGCCGCGCACATCAAAGAAAACCTCGCCGAGGCGGGGCAGCGGAGCTGCGTCGGACGCGGACATGGAGCCCATGGTGGCCCCCACCCAGATCTTTGTCCAGTTCGTTGCCGGAGTTGGTGGCACCGGAAAGAAATGCTGATCACAAGATGAACAGAATTAGCGACCCCGGCTGCGCGGGCACGAGCAGTGGTGGCAGAATTAATGCCTGGCTCGTTCCGCGCCGTCGCGATACAGCACCGCCCGCAGCGGTCGGTCGCGCGGCCGGGACAACGGGGATCGTGACGTACGCGCCAGTCGTTCGGACCAATCTTGCGTCGCCTAGTAACGCCGTTCTGCCCTGCGCGTGCGCTGCCCCAGGTGGCGGGAACGCCGACGGGAACATAACGGCGATAGTACGCGTTGCATGGATGGACGAACGGGCGACCGTGTGCTGCACGGGCTGTCCGCGTGATACGAGCCTGACCTAAAGATGTCCTGCAAGCAAGTCTAAGAAACTATTAGAGGTGATTGGTCCCATGTCTCAGGTGCGTCGGCAGTCGGCCGTGCTTCCCCGGCCCAATTGGGGCTGGCAGGATGACGCCGCGTGCCGTGAAGAGGATCTTATCCTCTTCTTCGGCCCCGACGGTGAGCGCCAGCCGGAGCGGGAGATCAGGGAGCGCAAGGCCAAGGCCGTCTGTGCCGAGTGCCCGGTTCGCACCGAGTGCCTCAACTACGCGCTGTCCCGGCCGGAGAAGTACGGCGTCTGGGGTGGCCTGAATGAGGAAGAGCGCGCGGCCGAGCGCCGTCGCCGGATGCGCCGGGCCAACGCCGCCTGAGCACCGATCTGTTCAGCTGGGCTGGTCAGCTTGTGTGCGGGCCACGGACCTTGCGGTCCGTGGCCCGTTTTGCTGGTAAGAAGAGGAATATGATCTGCGTCTCCTGCCGGGAGCGCCACCATGACGATTGTCCCGGCGGCACCTGGTGTGATTGTCAGCACCTTCCGGCCCCGGAAACGGCGGCCGAAACCGAGCCCACCTTGGGCTGGATCCGCCAGGGCTGAATTCCCGCCCGCGGAATAACCCTCGCTGGCTGGGGTGTTCGGCTAAACGTGACGTCACACGAAGGCCCCGCATGGACAGAGGGCGTATTTGCGTGTGATGCTAGAGCAATGACCGCTGTGGACCCCTTGCTCGTCGCGCGCAGGCATGTCGACCTGCTGCGTGTCCACAGCGCCATCTGTCTGCCTGACCGCTGACCCCGCCCGTTGTTGTCGCCCGGGCGCGTGTCGCGAGCCGGGCTTTTTTAGTGCAGAGCTGACCCCTGCCTCCGGTTGACGGCGCACGCCCGCAGAACCGAAGGACACGAGTGTCATGCCCCCGAGCACAGCTAAGCGCGCGCCGCGCCGCACCCGCGGTGAAGGCCAGTGGGCGCTGGGCTATCGAGAGCCGCTCAACAAGAACGAGGAAAACAAGAAGAACGACGACGGCCTCAACGTCCGCCAGCGGATCGTCGACGTCTACTCCAAGCAGGGCTTCGACTCCATCGACCCGGCCGACCTGCGCGGCCGGTTCCGCTGGTTCGGGCTCTACACCCAGCGCCGCCCGGGTATCGACGGCGGCAAGACCGCGGTGCTGGAGCCGGAGGAGCTGGACGACCGCTACTTCATGCTGCGGGTCCGGATCGACGGCGGCCAGCTGACCAGCGAGCAGCTGCACGTGATCAGCTACATCTCCCGCCGCTACGCCCGCGGCACCGCCGACGTCACCGACCGGCAGAACATCCAGCTGCACTGGATCGAGATCGAGAACGTGCCGGAGATCTGGGAGCTGCTGGAGTCGGTCGGCCTGTCCACCACCGAGGCCTGCGGCGACACCCCGCGGGTGATCCTCGGCTGCCCGCTGGCCGGGCTGGACACCGACGAGGTCATCGACGCCACCCCGCAGATCGAAGAGGTGCAGAAGCGGTTCATCGGGGATCCCGCGTTCTCCAACCTGCCGCGCAAGTTCAAGTCGGTGATGAGCGGGTGCGCGGCCCAGTGCGCCGTGCACGAGATCAACGACATCGCGTTCGTCGGCGTGACCACCCCGTCCGGTGAAGCCGGCTACGACCTGTGGGTCGGCGGCGGGCTGTCCACCAACCCGATGATCGGCCAGCGGCTGGGCGCGTTCGTCCGGCCTGACCAGGTGGCCGAGGTGTGGGCGGGCGTGGTCTCGGTGTTCCGCGACTACGGTTACCGGCGGCTGCGGCACCGGGCCCGGATCAAGTTCCTGGTCGCCGACTGGGG
>Ga0213875_10000101_pt1 | contig 96957 bp, 90 predicted proteins | sample BarmaccomBMRX_R8_FD_160105 | JGI IMG/M metagenome (GOLD analysis project Ga0213875, IMG submission 160105) | Root-associated microbial communities from Barbacenia macrantha in rupestrian grasslands, the National Park of Serra do Cipo, Brazil - RX_R8 | ecosystem: Host-associated > Plants > Roots... | reverse complement strand
CGAGCGCACCATCCACGGCCTCTGGAACGCCATCGGCCGCATCATCGACCTCTACTCGCCCCAGGAATGCGCCAACTACTTCGCCGCTGCCGGCTACGATGCAACGTGATAAGAAACGGCTCTAGCGCTAGACGTTATATTTTCTCCACGGCAACGCTGTTCGGGCCGGCGCTGGCGATCGTCACGTCGATCAGGCTGCCGATCGGTGCTTCGGTCGCGAGGTGCGCCGATTGGAGCCAGGGCGTCTTGCCGAGCTTCTGGCCGGGCCGGCGGCCTTCGCGCTCGATCAGGATGCGCGTGTGCCGGCCTACCGTGGCGCGGTTGAAGGCGTGCTGCTGCGAGTTGAGCAGTGCCTGCAGCCGCTGCAGCCGCGCTTCCATGACGTCGGCGGGTATCTGCTCGTCCATGTCGGCGGCTGGCGTGCCGGGGCGGGGGCTGTACTTGAACGAGAAGGCCTGGGCGTGGCCGACCGTCTCGACCAACGCGAGCGTCGCCGCGAAATCGCTTTCGGTTTCACCTGGAAAGCCGACGATGAAATCGCCCGAGATCGCGATGTCGGGCCGCGCCTGCCGCACGCGATCGATGAGCCGGAGATAAGATGCGCTGTCATGAGAGCGGTTCATCATCTTGAGAATCCGATCCGATCCCGATTGCACGGGCAGGTGCAGGAAGGGCATCAGCGTCTCGACGTCACCGTGCGCGCCGATCAACGCCTCGCTCATGTCGCAGGGATGGCTGGTCGTGTAGCGGATCCGCGCGAGCCCCGGCAGCCGATCGAGCGCGCGGATGAGACCGTCGAGACCACGGGTACGACCTGCCTCGTCCTCGCCTTCCCAGGCGTTGACGTTCTGGCCGAGCAGCGTGATCTCCCTCGCGCCGCCTTCGACAAGCGCACGCGCCTCGTCCATGACCTGTGCCCAGGGCCGCGAGACCTCGGCGCCGCGCGTATAGGGCACGACGCAATAGGTGCAGAACTTGTCGCAACCTTCCTGCACGGTGAGGAAGGCGCTTGCGCCCGTCACGCGGCGGGCGGGAAGCGCGCCGAATTTGGATGCGGTTGGCATGTCGGTGTCGAGCGCCGCCACGCCGGTTGCCGCGTCCGCCACCAGCGCGGGCAGGCGATGGTAAGCTTGCGGTCCAACGACGATGTCAACCGCTTTCGAACGAAGCGGAATTTCGGAACCTTCTGCTTGCGCGACGCAGCCCGCGACCGCGATCATCGGCCGCACGCCGCGCGCCTCGACGCTGTGCTTCACGATGCGGCCGATGTCCGAATAGACCTTTTCCGTCGCCTTCTCGCGGATATGACAGGTGTTGAGTACGACGAGATCGGCCTCGTCTTGACCCGCCTCGGTGAGCCCTTGCGCGGCGAGAAGCTCGGTCATGCGCGTGCCGTCATAGACGTTCATCTGGCAGCCGAACGACTTGACGTGGAAGCTCTTGGGCGTGGCGCGGGTCATGGCGCGCGGCTATAGGCGGTCGGGCAGTGCCGCGGCAATCGCCGAGCGTGCGGCGGCGGCGAGTGCCTTGCGGTCGGCGTAGCTTGTCGGATCGATCGGATCGAGGAAGTGCACCGCGAGCCGCTTCCGGCCGCGCATCCCCAGGACGCGCAGCGCGTTGACGCCGGCCGGTTCGTCATCATGCCAGGCGATCGCGCGCGGGCTTTCGTAGATCAACGCGACCGGCTGAACCTGCACGCCCGGCAGCGGCGGAAAGAGTGCGGCGAACAGACTTGGGGCGAAGGGGAGCAGCGTGGCGCCGTCCCCCGTCGTGCCTTCCGGAAACAGCGCCGCCGGCGCGCCGGTGACGAGCGCGTCGCGTAGCGCGTCGGCCTGGCCGCGCACGCTGCCCCGGGCGGCGCGCTCGACGTAGATGGTGCGGTTGAGGTTGGCGAGTCGCCCGATCACCGGCCACCGCTTCACCTCCGCCTTGGAGACGAATGCGGCCCGACTGGCGCCACCAAGTGCGAGGATGTCCAGCCAGCTCAAGTGATTCGCGGCGAACATCACGTTCCGTTCGAGCGGCGTGCCGACCACGCGCCAGTCGCAGCCCGCCGCCCTCGCAGCGAGACCGAGAAAACGCGGCGGCCAGGCCGATCGGCCCAGCAGCAGCCGCGACAGCGCGTGCAACGGCAGGCAGACGAGCAGACTGAGCAGGATCAGGAATATCCGCCACCGCGCACGAATTCGCGAGGACGACGGATTGGACGGCACGCCTGAGCGATCGCGCGCGGCCGCCGTCCCCACCTCAATGCTTGCGGTCGAGCCGCACGCCGTAGAGCTCCATGCGATGATCGACCAGACGGAAGCCCAGTTTTTCGGCGATCTTCCGCTGCAGCGCCTCGAGGTCGGGATCGACGAACTCCATCACCTCGCCGTTCTCGACGTTGATGAGGTGATCATGATGCGCCTCGGCGGCGGCCTCGTAGCGGGCACGACCGTCGCCGAAATCATGCCGTTCGAGGATTCCGGCCTCCTCGAACAGTCTCACCGTCCGGTAGACGGTCGCGATCGAGATGCCAGGATCGATCGCCGATGCGCGCGCGTGGAGTGCCTCGACGTCGGGATGGTCTACGGCTTCGGAAAGCACACGCGCGATCGTCTTGCGCTGCTCAGTGATGCGCAGGCCCTTTTCGTGGCACAGCGTCTCGACATCGATCCGTCGCGTCATGCATTCCCGTCCGGCGGGCACACCGCCCGCGCGTTGCAAGTTAGTGGCTAAACGCCGGACAGGGAAGGGGCAGGCGGCCGGTCAGGACCGGGCGCGCTTGGTGCCGAGGCCGATCTTCTTGGCGAGGCTGCGACGCTGCTCCGCATAAGCGGGAGCGACCATCGGATAATCGAGCGGCAGCTTCCATTTGGCGCGATACTGCTCAGGCGTCATCTGATAATGCGTCATCAGGTGGCGCTTCAACATCTTGAGTTTCTTACCATCCTCAAGGCAGATGATATATTCCGGCTTGATCGAGGCGCGCACCGAGACGGCAGGTTCCGGCTGCGGCTCCGGCTCGGCAAGCGGTTCGCCGAGTCCAGCCAGCGCGTGGTGGACGTTCTGAATCAATGCCGGCAGATCTTGGACCGGGACGTTGTTGTGGCTCACATGGGCCGAGACGATGTCGGCGGTGAGCGCGATGAGCGTTTCGGTCATGTCGGGATCGTCAGTCATCAGGAAAAGGCGCCTTGTTGTTGTTGGACCCGCGGCGGGCCATGTCCTCGATTATTTGACTTGGCAAGCACCCTAGCGACGATCCGCAGCGGAAGATGACCGCTCAGCCGTGTGCGCCGACGAGCCGAAGGGAGAGCGTGAGCGCGTCGATCAGGCGGCCGTCAGTGCCGCGATAATAACGGGGGCGGCGGCCGATCTGGACGAAGCCTGCGGTGCGATAGAGCGACAGTGCCGGATTGCCGTCGCGCATTTCGAGATGGATGTGGTCGGCGCCGGCTTCGCGGGCATAGGCGACGGTCGCGACGAGCAGTGCGCCACCGATCCCGCCACGACGGAAGCGCGGACGGACACCGAGCAGCAGCAGTTCTGCCTCGCCGGCAATCACGCGTGCGAGCGCGAAGCCGGCCGGCGTCGTACCAAGCTTGGCGAGGATGAGGCGTACGCCCGGGAGCGGCAGGATGCCGCCGCACTGGGCCGCGGTCCACGCCTCGCCGAATTCGGGCGCGAACGCCTCGATCATGCTCGTCATCACTTCGCCGAGGTCGGCCTGGCCGCCATCGCGGAGCGTAAGCGCGGGCGAGGGAGCGGTGCTCATGCCGGCAGCTTCGCGTCGGGCGCGCGTCCGTAAAGCGGTCGCGGCGGCAGCATCGCGAGCGCTTCCGGGAGGCGGCGTGCGTCGGCGGCGCGGGGCAGCGCGTCGCGTGCTTCGCCATGACCTCGCGCGGCGACGAGCGTGGCCGCGCCGGATCCGACCACAAGGCGATCGGGAATGGTGGCTGCTGCGGCTTCCGGCGGCAGCGAGGCGAGCTCCGTCAGAGCAGTCAGCGGCGCGGCGCCGAAGCGCTGAACAAAGAGCTCGCCGTGGCCGCCGAGAAGGGCAACGGCGCAGCTCTCCTCTCCGGTCTGCTCGAGGAGCGTCGCCGCGATCAGCGCGAGCGAGGAGCAACCGTGGACCGGCGCATGCCAGGCGAAGCCGAGCGCACGCGCCGCCGCCAGCCCGACGCGCACGCCAGTGAAGCTCCCGGGGCCGCAATCGACAAGGATCGCGCCTGGAGTCGCATCGCTTTCCATGAGCAGTTGGTCGATCGCCGGCACCAGCCGCTCGGCATGGCCGCGGCCGACGATCTCGTGGCGTTCGGCGACGAGCGCCTCTCCCCGGAGCAGTGCGATCGAGCAGGCGGGAGTCGCGGTCTCGATCACCAACCGCAGCTCAGATGAGGCTGGAGGCATAGGCGCCAAGCGGCGGCGAGGAACCGGCGGCGCTCAGACGGCGCGCACCTCGGTGACTTCCGGGACATAATGTTTGAGCAGTTGCTCGATCCCCTGCTTGAGCGTGGCGGTCGACGATGGACAGCCTGAGCAGGCTCCGTGCATCGCGAGATAGACGGTGCCACGCTGGAAGCCCTTGTAGACGATATCGCCGCCATCGTTGGCCACCGCCGGGCGGACGCGCGTATCGATCAGGTCCTTGATCTGGTCGACGATGTCGGCGTCGGCGGGATCCGCCGGGAAATCCTCGTCGGCGGCGACATCGATGCCCGTGGCGTCGCCGCCCCGGAACAGCGGTGCGCCGCTGGCGAAATGGTCGAGCAGCACGCCGAGCACGTCCGGCTTGAGCGCACGCCAGTCCGATCCCTCGCCGGCGGTCACCGAGACGAAGTCGCGGCCGAAGAACACGCCCTGGACATCGCCCAGCGCGAACAGCGCCTCCGCCAGCGGCGAGGCTTCGGCTTCCTCCGGATCGGCGAAATCGCGCGTGCCGGCGGTCATCACCGCCTGACCGGGCATGAATTTGAGCGTCGCGGGGTTGGGCGTGGCTTCGGTTTCGATCAGCATGCGCCACAATTGGGGCGGATGGGCGGGCGGATCAAGCTTTGTGTCCCGTCAGGTGCGACCGCCCGTGCTGCGCAGTCATTGTCCGGTGTTCGGTGGACCAGCATGCCGGATGACGCGCATCCTACTGATGTGCGGCCTCAAGCCCGCGCATGCCCGTTTCCCAGCGATCGAGATTGGCCCGCGCCTCGGCGACGAACGACGAGTTGCGGATGCCCCATATGAACAGCGCTGCGAATAGGCTGCCTGGAAAACGCAGCGGGCGGCGAAACTGGACGAGCAGCACAATGCGGGTCTCGTCGGTGTCGTTCCACACTTCGTGCTGATAGGTATCGTCGAAGACGAGCGTCTCGCCTTCGGCCCAGGTCACGATCTCCTCGCCGACGCGCATGCGGCAGGTGTTGCCGAACGGCACCACCAGCCCGAGATGGCAGGTGACCAGCCCTTTGGTCACGCCAAAGTGCGCGGGAATGTGCGTGCCGGGCGCCAGGATCGAAAAAAAGGCGCTGTTCAGCCCCGGCACCATGGCGGCGGCAGTCGCCGGGCAGCGCGCGATGTTGGGCTCGATGCGCTCGCCTTAACCGTGCAGGAAGAAGGCGCGCCACTGGTCGGGCGGCGCGATGCGGCGGTGATCGGGTGAGATCGCATGGAGCGCCGGAATGCGCTGCCCGGTGACCACTTCGAGTGCCTCGGCACGGATCGCGGGCATCGCGGCGCGCAACTCCGCCAGCCATGGGAAGAGCGTGGCATCGAGCACCGGGGTGTTCGGCACCTGTGAGGAGCGTGCGATCACGGCGTCGATACGCTTGCGCCAGCTCTTGCCGAGCCGGAACAGCAACGAACGCTTTGGCAGCGCCATCGGGAACTCCAGTGTCTCGCGCGCGAAACTAGCGCGGGCGCGCCTTGCGCAACTTATGCACGGCGAACCAAATGACAAAAATGACACCGAGCAGGACGATCGCGAGATCAAGCCGGTGGAACAGCGCCTTTACGCGCGGATCGCTGTCCCAAGCCGCGCCCAGCCGCATGCCGGCATAAGCGAGCGCGTAGCAGAATGGCCAGGAGCCGATGAACGTATAGGCGTGGAAACGCACGAGGTTCATGCGGGCGAGGCCGGCCGGCACCGCGATGAAGGTGCGCACCACCGGCAGCAGCCGGCAGATCAGCACGGCAAGCCCGCCAAACCGCGCGAAGAATGTCTCGGCGCGATCGAGATCGTGCGCCGACAGCAGCACGTAGCGGCCGTAGCGCTCAACGAGCGGCCGACCGCCAAATCTGGCAAGCTCGTAGCCGACGATCGAGCCGAGGTTGCAGCCGAGCGCGCCGGCCGTCGCCACCCAGAAGAGCTCCAGCCTGCCCTGGCTCACGAGGTAGCCGGCGAACGGCATGATGATCTCGGAGGGCAGGGGGATGCACGCGCTCTCGATCGCCATCAGGAGCATCACGCCCCAATAGCCGCCGGCGGCGATCACGCCGACGATCCAGGCGGCGACGGCGGAAAGATGGCTGGTCAGCGACATCGGCCGCGCTCTCTACAGCTTCGCGATGCGGTGTCGAGGGCGGCCGCACCCGCCTTGGAGCGGAGGGCAGAAGTTCAGCGCTGTGCCTGCGTCTTCGGGAGGTCGGACAGCGTCAGCCAGGGCTTGCCGTCGGGATTGAGCATGCGCCAGCTGCGGTCGGCGCCGGCGGCGAACTCGTCGCGGCTGATGCCGCGATTGAAGTTGGTGTCCATCCACACGATCGGTTCGGCGAAGTGGAAGAAGCCGAAGAAGGAGGCGCCGCCCGGTTGCTCGGGAGGCTGCTTGGGACCGTCGCTGGAATCGTCGTCGCCGGCCGACGCTTGCGCCTCGCTCGCGGCATAGCCTGCGAAGCCGCCGCCGGTCATATGCGTTTCGGGCAGGATGTCGTTTTCGTAATGCTCGATCTCGTTCGGATCGATCTCGCCATCGTGGTTGATGTCGAGCGTGTCGAAATAAGCGATGAAGGCGGCCCGGTACTCGGCGCGGGTGAGCTTGCCGTCATGATTGGCGTCGGCTTCGGCGAACCAGGCGGCGGACGGGTAAGGCTGTCCAGGCGCGCCGCGATAGGGTTTGCCGTTGGGCGCGACGAACAGCATGCGCTGCATCGCGTGGTCGCTCGGCAGCTTGGCAGCGGTCGCGCCGGTGGCGGCGAGGAGAGCGAGCGGCAACAGGACGATCGAACGCATGGAACCTCGAGAAGGCGGAGTCGACGACGCGCCTTGTTGCGCGCGAGCGCCTTTCTGTCGCCTGAAATCGTCTTGAGCAGGCATCGCCTCCGCACCCGCTAATTCGCGGCGAACGGATCGTGACGATTTGAGATTTCCGAAGCGATGCCTCTAAGGCGGGGCATGACCAGCGCACCCCGCTTCCGCTTCACGATCGCCGCGACCGACGGCGCGGCGCGCACCGGCACGATCGCGATGCGCCGCGGCACGATCCGCACGCCCGCGTTCATGCCGGTCGGCACCGCCGCGAATGTGAAGGCGATGAAGCCGGCGGACGTGCGCGCGACCGGCGCCGAGATCATCCTCGGCAACACCTATCATCTCATGCTCCGCCCCGGCGCCGAGCGGATCGCCAGGCTCGGCGGGCTGCATCGCTTCATGCAGTGGGAGCGGCCGATCCTCACCGACAGCGGCGGCTATCAGGTGATGAGCCTCTCGAAGTTCGCCAAGGTGAGCGAGCAGGGCGTGACCTTCGCCAGCCACCTCGACGGTTCGCGGCACCTGCTCGGGCCGGAGCGATCGATGGAGATCCAGCGGCTGCTCGGATCGGACATCGTCATGGCGTTCGACGAACTGGTGCCGACGACGGTGCCGCGCGAGGCGCAGGCGCGGGCGATGGAGCGATCGATGCGCTGGGCGCGGCGCTCGCGAACGGCCTTTGATGACTCTGCTGACGCTGGCGTTCGCGATTCAGCGTTGTTCGGAATCCAACAGGGCGCGCTCGACGAAGGCTTGCGCAAGGCGTCGGCCGACGCGCTGCTCGCGATCGGGTTCGACGGCTATGCCGTCGGTGGCCTTGCCGTCGGCGAGGGGCAGGAGGCGATGTTCGCGGTTCTCGACTATGCGCCTGCGCAGCTCGACGCCGCGAAGCCCCGCTACCTGATGGGCGTCGGCAAGCCGGACGACATCGTCGGCGCGGTCGAGCGCGGCATCGACATGTTCGATTGCGTGCTGCCGACGCGCTCGGGCCGCAACGGCCAGGCGTTCACCTGGGCGGGTCCGCTCAACATCCGCAACGCCCGCTTCGCCGAGGACGAAGGCCCGCTCGATCCCGATTGCGGCTGCGCCGTCTGCGGCAGCTGGAGCCGCGCCTATCTCCACCACCTCGTCCGCTCCGGCGAGATCCTCGGCGCGATGCTGATGACCGAGCACAACCTCGCTTTCTATCAGGCGCTGATGGCGGCGCTGCGGGCGGCGATCGGCGAGGGGCGGTTGCGAAGCTTCGCGGTGGCGTTCAGGGTGCGGTACCGGCAGGCGTCGTCCTGATCCCGGGCTGCGTCCACCAGATATGGAGCAACGCGGGCCGGGCGGTGCCCGCGATCGTCCACCGCAGCCGCGCGCGGCGACCATCTGCCAGCGCGCGATCGAACGCGCTGCCGCCGAACGTCACCCAGTAGGTGCCGCCCGGCGGGGGCGGCGTGGACGGCGCGATCGCCTGCGCGACCTCGAGCGGTCGACCAGCGGCGAGGTAGGCGAGCGGCCAGTAGAGCCAGTAATCCTCGGCGACGATGCGGGCGCCGCTATGTCTGGCGGCCTCGGCGGCGATGCGCGCGAACGCCGCCTGCTTGGGCTCTTCGGCGCCCGTCCAGAAGGCGGTATCGGAGCGTCCGCCGCTGCGCATGAGGCCGCCGAAATAGCGGTCGCCGAAGCCGATCAGCAGCAGCGCCGCGAGAATCGCCGCGGCCGGGAGCGCGCGCCTTTCGAGAACGAGGCGCAGCATGGTGGCGAGCGCCAGCAGGCTCGGCGCGACGAGGCAGAGCGCATAGCGCTCGAAATGCGGGCCGATCGCCTGGTTGCCGGCGATCAGGTAGAAGGCGGCGAGGCTTGCCGCCCAACCGATGAGGATCGCGGCGTCCCGACCCGCCGGCCGCCCTCGCAACGCTTGCACGCTGAACAGCGCGAGGCCGCCGATGACGATCAGCGTCGCGGCGTCGATCGCCGCCTCGGCCGCCCCGAAGCCGGTGCCGACGATATAGGCGTAGCTCGTGTTGCCGGAGAGCAGACGGGCGTAGAGCAGCGCGAAATCGCGCAAATGGCTCGGATCGACGATGCGTTCGACGAGGCCGCCCCGGATCGCGGCGTGCGTATCCGAACTCGTGGCACGGAGGCACGCGACCGCCGCCAGCATCAGCCCGGCTAACAGCAGGCCCTGGCGGAGCGCCACGTGCGCGCCGTCACGCTCCCGCACCGCGCCGGCGAAGCACAGCAGCAGGAACGGCGCGGCGAACAGGTTCGTCGGATGGACGGCAAGCGCCAGCAGCAGGGCGAGCGTGCAGCCCCAGGGATTGCCGGCGAGCGCGAACCAGCTTGCGCCGAGATCGGCGAACACGCTCCAGCTCGGATCCCAGCCGAAGCGGGCATAGACGATGTCGACGGGCAGCGTCGCGGTGAGCAGCAGCAGGACGAGCGCGGCTCTTCCGTCGAAGAAGCGGCGCCCGATGGCGAACGCAAGCGCCATCGCGCCGAGCGAGGCGAGCACGCTCGGCACGCGCAGCAGCGGGAAGGAAGGGGGAAGCACCGCCTGCAGCAGCGCCAGCGTGCCGAGTTGGAAGGGACCGGGCAGGTTGCCGCTTGGCGTTCGCCACGCCGCCGTGCCCGCCGCGAGATGTTGCGCCTGAACGCCGTACCAGGCCTCGTCGCCGTTGATTCCCGGCAGCCGCCCGAGGGCGTAGAGCCGGAACAGGATCGACAGCGTGACGAGGAGGAGAGCGGTCGCGCTCCAGAGCCGGGTTGCAGAGAGAGCAGCACGGATCGCATCGGTCCGCCCGCGGCGCGGGGCGAACGGCAGCGCCGCGCTCAAGGCAGCCTGGTCGGGAAAATGTTCGCCCCGCGCCTCGATGGCCAAGGAGCCGGGGACCGGATCGAAGGTCGGCAAGGCCATGAGGCCCGAGTGACCGCGCGCTCAGGCGGCGCGGCGCACGCTGTCGGCGGTGACGACGCAGTTCCGGCCGTCCGCCTTGGCGTCGTAGAGCGCGGCGTCGGCGCGATCGATGAGCTGCTGCGGCGCCTCGTCGGCACGCAGCTCGGCGACGCCGAGGGAGAGGGTGACGCGGCCAATGTCCTGCTGGCCGTCACGCGAGCGGATGCCGCGCGCGCCGACATGCTGGCGGAAGCTGTCGGCGATCTCGGCGGCCTGGCCGACGTCGCAACTCGGCGCGACGACGACGAATTCTTCGCCGCCCCACCGCGCGGGGAAGCCGCGGCCGTGGAAGAAGCGCTCGAGGCTGGCGGCGACGAGCCGCAGCACCTCGTCGCCGGTGCGATGACCGAAGCTGTCGTTGAAGCGCTTGAAATGATCGATGTCGATGAACACGAGGCTCAGCGGCCGCTTCTCGGCGTGCGCGCGGAGAACATGCGCTTCGAGATAATCGGTGCAGGCCTTGCGGTTGGATAGTCCGGTCAGCGGATCGGTGCGCGATTCGACACGCGCGAGCTCGAGATCGTTGCGCAGCGCCGCGATCTCGCCCGACGAGCTGGCGAGCTCCTGTTCGAGCCGTGTGGTCTTGGCGATCATCGCCGCGGTGCGCTCGGCCATCGCCGCGATCAGCGCGCGCTGCTTCTCGATCGCGGTATCGGGGCCGAGGCTCTGATGATCGTCGTCGAGCTGCTCGCGATAGCCGCGCGCATCCTTGCCGGACTGCTCCATCAGTCCGGCCATGCGCTCGAGCTGGCGCTCGGTCTCGTCGATCAGCCGGCTGACGTTGGTCTGCCCGGTGCCGCCGTACATCTCGCGGCGGATGTTCGCCATCGCGCCGGTCGAGACCTTGCCGAGCGCGGAACGTACCGCGTCGACGGCGATGACGAGATCGGGGTCGGCGCCGGTCGCATAGCGATACCAGAATTCATAGTTGGCCGGCGTCGGCGCGATTTGCCCTTCGGCCATGAACTGGCCGATGCGATCGAAGATGTCGGCCATCTGGCTCAACGACGCTGCCTCGTCTGAACGAAGGCCGCCGGCCCCCCGCCGGTCGACATTTCGTGAGCCCTGCTTTTGCGCGGAAGACGTAAAAAAAACGACAACCACACGAAAAAATTGGCTCTAGACTGCGATTCCGAAGCCGAGGAAGGCCGGAACCGGGCCGTTCCAGCGTTCATTCTCGACCGGCCCCGAATTGATTTCGGTCTCGGAACGACTTTCACGCCGGCTATCATCGCGCCTCTGGTCGTCGCGCTTCTGGTCGTCGCGCCGGCCACGTCCGCTGCGCCCGCCGCGGCGATCGCGCGCCCGGTCCGGCGATGGCGCTGAGGGCTCGGGCGCCCGCTCCGGTTCGGCCGCTTGGACTTCGCGCGCGATGGTCTGGCCGGTGAGCTTCTCGATATTCGCGACCGCCTCGTCATCTTCGGGCGTGACGAGCGTGAACGCCTTGCCGGTGGCACCGGCGCGGCCGGTGCGGCCGATGCGGTGAATATAGTCGTCGGGATGCCAGGGCACGTCGAAGTTGAAGACGTGGGAGACGCCCTTGATGTCGAGCCCGCGCGCCGCGACGTCGGACGCGACGAGGATGTTGATGTCGCCGGCCTTGAAGCGGTCGAGTTCCTTCAGCCGCTCGGGCTGCTCCATGTCGCCGTGGATCTGGCCGGCGGCGAAGCCGTGGCCGAGCAGTGATCCGGCGAGATCGCGCACCGTCGTCTTGCGGTTCGAGAAGATGATCGCGGTGCGCACGTCTTCGGCACGGAGCAGGCGGCGCAGCGTCTCGCGCTTGGTCCGGGTCGAGGTCGGCACGAGCATCTGCTCGATGTTGACGTTGGCGGTGGCGGGGCGCGCAACCTCGATCTGGCGCGGATTGGAGAGGAAGCGATCGGCGAGCTTCTTGATCGGCGGCGGCATCGTCGCCGAGAACAGCAGTGTCTGCCGCGTCGCCGGCAGCTTGGTGCAGATTTCCTCGATATCGGGAATGAACCCCATGTCGAGCATGCGATCGGCCTCATCGATCACCAGCATCGAGCAGCCGGTAAGCAGGATCTTGCCGCGCTGGAACAGGTCCATCAGCCGGCCCGGCGTCGCGATCAGCACGTCGACACCCTGTTCGAGCGCCTTGACCTGATCGCCCATCTGCACGCCGCCGATCAGCAGCGCCATCGAGAGCTTGTGATACTTGCCGTATTTCTCGAAATTCTCGGCGACCTGCGCGGCGAGCTCGCGGGTCGGCTCGAGGATCAGCGAGCGCGGCATCCGCGCGCGGCTGCGGCCGTGGGCGAGGATGTCGATCATCGGCAGCACGAAGCTGGCGGTCTTGCCAGTGCCGGTCTGCGCGATCGCGATCAGGTCCTTCATCATCAGGACCGGCGGGATCGCGGCGCGCTGGACCGGCGTCGGCTCGTTGTAGCCGGCGTCGTTGACCGCGCGGAGCAGTTCGTCGGAAAGGCCGAGATCGGCGAACGTCATGCAGTATCCGGATGGGAGCGGGTCGCCCGAGGCGCGCGCTTCTGGCGCAATGCCCCTGTCGATGGGGCCGCTTCCTGTCAAGTATTTCCGCGGATTCGTAGAATGATCGGCATAGTGCGCGACGTGATGAGCGCGATCCGTCGGCCGACGCGCTCCACCGCTGATCAGCGTTGCGGCTTGAGTTCGCGAAAGCGCTCGATCTCGCAGGCGCCGCCGGAGCGGGCATGTACAGAATCCCGTTCGGCGCAGGTGCGGCCATCGCCGATCGAGACCAGATAGAAGCCCGAGTAGAAATTGAGCGCCGGGCAGTCGCGATCGAGCTTGGCGCGCAGCCGCTTGCCGCCGCGGAGCACGAAATCGACGCTGGCGGACTCGGTGACCGCCGCGCCCGCGATCGCATCGGTGTCGATGCAGCGCGGGCCATGCGTCTCGCGCCACGGCGTCTGCGGCGGCGGCGATCGTCGGCGCGGCAACGGCACGCGCAGGATGATATGCTCGCTGAGCCTCATCCGGGTCGGCTGAGCGGTGGCCGGCGGAGGAGGCGCGTCGGGCGGTGCGGCGGCTATCGCGGCCCCGGCGAGCATCAGCGCGATCAGCAACTCGGCCTCATTCCGTCTCCACGCGGGAGCTTTAGCGGGCGACGCCTTGAACGGGCAATGAATTGTCGGGTTGCGTCCGTCCGCCTATAGGCTTGCGCGTGACCGGCCTTCGCTTCCCCACGCCCGACCTGCTGACGCGGCTCGCCGACCGGCTGGGGCCGCGCGGCTTCACGACGGATCCCGATCTCGTCGACACGTGGACGACCGACTGGCGCGATCGCGTCCATGGCAGAGCGGCGGCGCTGCTCTCGCCGGCGAACGCCGAGGAGGTGGCGTTCGTGCTGCGCGAGGCAAGTGCGGCCCACGTCGGGATCGTGCCCCAGGGCGGCAACAGCTCGATGGTGGCCGGCGCGACGCCCTCGGCGGACGGCAGCCAACTCCTGCTCTCGCTGCGCCGCATGAATCGGATTCGCCGCATCGCGCCGCAGGACAATATCGCCGAGGCCGAGGCGGGCGTGATCCTCGCCGATCTCCATGCCGCGGCCGAGGATGCCGGCCGCCGCTTCCCGCTGTCGCTCGCCGCGAAGGGATCGGCGACGGTCGGCGGGCTGATCTCGACCAACGCCGGCGGCACGCAGGTGCTGCGCTTCGGCACGATGCGGGCGCTGGTGCTGGGGCTGGAGGCGGTGCTTCCCGATGGCTCGATCGTCGAGGGGCTGACGGCGCTGCGCAAGGACAATCGCGGCTACGATCTGCGCCAGCTGTTGATCGGCGCCGAAGGCACGCTCGGCGTCGTCACCGCCGCGTCGCTCAAGCTGGTGCCGGCAGCGGCGCAGCGCGCGGTGGCCTGGGTGGGGCTCGAGGCGCCGGAACAGGCGCTCGCGATCCTGCGCCGGCTGGAGCAGGCGACGGGCGAGGCGGTGGAGAGCTTCGAGCTCGTGCCGGCCGACGCGCTCGATCTCGTGCTGCGGCACATTCCGGACATGCGCGCGCCGCTGGAACGCCGCTGGCCCTGGAATGTGCTGATCGAGGCGACCGCGCTCGCCGATGCGCCGCCGCCCGACGAGGCGCTCGGCCTCGCGCTCGCGACCGCGATCGAGGACGGCCTCGCCGGCGATGCAACGCTCGCTGCCAGCGAAACGCAGGCCGAGGCGCTCTGGGCGCTGCGCGAGAACATCTCGGAGGCCGAGCGCATCGACGGCATGGCGGCCAAGCACGACGTCGCGGTGCCGGTCGCGGCGATGCCCGGCTTCATGGGGCGGGCGCGGGCGGCGGTCGAGGCGCGCTTCCCGGGCGTCCGCGCGCTCGCCTTCGGCCATCTCGGCGACGGTAACGTCCACTTCAACGTGCGCGCGCCGGCGGACGCCGACGATCGCGCCTGGTTCAAGGCCGATGGCTCGGCGGTCACGCGCTTCGTGCATGATTTCGTCGCCGCCGAGGGTGGCACGCTTTCGGCCGAGCACGGCATCGGCCAGACCAAGCTCGCCGACTTCATCCGCCTCGCCGAGCCGACGCGGCTCCATGCCATGCGCGCGATCAAGCAGGCGCTCGATCCGGCCGGTATCATGAACCCCGGCAAGCTCCTGCCGCTTGCCGAAGCGGACGCCGCGCAATAGAGCGCTCGCCTTTCACATAAGCATAATTGGAGCCCGCGATGGCGACCGCACCTGCCGATCTGCCGCTGTTCTACAACCAGCTCGAGCCGCTCTCGAGCCTGACGCACGGCGATTGGAAGCTGCGTGAGATCGACACGCCGACGCTGTTCGCCAAGGCGCATGCGGTCCCGATCACGGTCGACGAGTTCCCGCTCGCGCAGCGGCACTTCCCGATCATCTTCTCGGTCGGACCGAACCCGGTGCCGCTCGCGCTGATGGGGCTCAACGAGGGCATCAACGTCTTCGTCAACGACGAGGGCAAGCTCGACGGCGGCATCTATGTGCCTGCCTACGTCCGCCGCTATCCCTACATGCTCGCGCGGCTGCGGCCGGACGCGGACGAACTCTCGCTCTGCTTCGATCCGACCGCCGAAGGCATCGGTCCGGACGGCGACGGCCCGGCGCTGTTCGAGGACGGCCAGCCCAGCGAGGCGACGAAGAACATGCTCGCGTTCCTCGAACAGTTCGAGCAGGCCGGGCGCCGCACCGCCCAGTTCATCCAGGAAATGACCGACGCCAAGCTGCTGATCGACGGCGAGGTGACGATCCAGCCCGAGGGCGCGGCGCAGCCGTTCATCTACCGCGGCTTCCAGATGATCTCCGAAGATGCCGTGAAGGAGCTGCGCGGCGACGTCGCGCGCAAGATGGTGCAGTCGGGCGCGATGGGGCTGATCTACGCGCACTTCTTCTCGCTGCCGCTGATCCGCGAGCTGTTCGCGCGGCAGATGGCGCAGGGGCGGATGCCGGCGCCGCAGTTCGCGAACGTCTGATTCGATCGCGTCCCGGCAAGGACGGCGAACGGCAATTCGCCTCTCCCGATCCGTTCGGTTCAAGCGGCGTCGAGCGGCGTCAAAAAATGCGTCGACCAAGAACTGGCTGTCAGCGCTTTCTCGACTGCGCGTCTCGATGCGCTCGGCTGTCCGCGAGCAGTGGCGGGATAGGTTCGACGCCCGCGCCGCCGTGCCTGTGACAAAAAAGACGCAACCCGCTTGAAAAGTACGCGGGCAAGTTTATCTTGTCCCTTGGCGCCCTGCCGTGTCCCCCTTTCGCGGCGGCGCCGGCGCACTTCGGTGCGTTTCCTCCCTGAACCTTGGCCACCTCGCGCATTTGCGCGGGGTGGTCCTTTATTCGGCGGCGATCGGGCCGGCCATCAGCGCCGCCGTGGCACCTACCGCAGCGACGATTTCCGCGAGCAGCTTGGCCGTGCGATCCAGGCCTTCTCCCGGTTCGCGCAGCACCGCATCCAGATAGAGCGTGCGATCGAATTCGAGCTGGAGCGCGTGGAACCCCGCGTTCGGCCTGCCGTGCCGCTCGAGCGTGTAGCCGCCGGCATAGGGAGCATTGAGCGCGGTCGCGATATTGCTCGCTGCGGCGACGCGTCCCGCCGCGTCGACGAGCGCACGCGCCGCGCTCCGTCCGTGGCGATCGCCGACGACGAGCGGGGGGCTGTTCTCGCCGCTGAGCGAAGGCATCGAGTGGCAATCGATCAGGACGGCGATGCCGTGCGCCCGATGGATGTGCGCGAGTGTGGCGGCGATCGCGGCGTGGTAAGGCCGGTGATGCGCGGCGATGCGCTCCGCGAGATCGGTGGCGGCGATACGTCCCGCCCAGATCTCGCCCGATCCGGCGATCCGCCGGGGGATCAGCCCGAGGCCGCCGAGCACCTTGCTGCTGTCGCTTCGCGTCGCGCCGTTCGGACGCGGGTGAATCATCGCGGCGTCGAGCTCGGCCTCGGCACGATTGAGGTCGATCCAGGCGCGCGCCCGCGTCGCGACGATCGCCGGCGTGCCCGCCGCCACGGCCGTTTCCACAAGCAGGTTGGCATGGCGGTCCTCGAGCAGTTCGAGCCGGGTGCGCGGCAGCCGCGACGCGGCGAGCAGTGCCGCCGGATAGTCGCGCCCCGCATGCGGCACGCTGAGCAGCACCGGCAGCGCGGGCACACCGGCGTCGCCGAGCAGCACGAACGGCGCTTCGTCGGCCGAGCCGGTTTCGGAATGGCCGCCTTCCATGGTAGATTGCTAAGCAGGGTTGCGGGCCGGCGCAATGACTTGCCCATAGATGTCGGCCCGCGCGGGGCGAAATCTTAAGGGCTGCCGGCTAGCAGAGCATGCGAGGCGCACGGCGGCATGGCGTGACGAATGACGGGGGTTCGGCGGTCCGATGATACGCATTCTGCTGGCGGAGGACGATGGCTCGATGCGCGAATATCTCGCGCGCGCGCTCGAACGCGTCGGCTATGAGGTGACGACCGCCGATCGCGGCACGACCGCGCTCGCCCATATCGAGGCCGAGCGCTTCGACCTGCTGCTCACCGACATCGTCATGCCCGAGATGGACGGCATCGAGCTCGCGCAACGCGCGGCGACGATTGCGCCCGAGATGCGGGTGATGTTCATCACCGGCTTCGCGGCGGTGGCGCTGCGCTCGCCGGGGCGGCCGCCCAATGCCAAGGTGCTCTCAAAGCCCTTCCACCTGCGCGACCTCGTGCTCGAGGTCGACCGCATCTTCCGGGTCGGCAGCGCGACCGAATTGAGCTGAAGTAAACGCAAGGCAATCCCGACATCGTCAACCCGGGGTCGACCCGGGGTCCCGCTGTCTTGCCTACGCTTGAGAAAGCGGCGGGACCCCGGCTCAAGGCCGGGGTGACGAGCGGGCGCTGGAAGCTGTTGCGTGGCCGCGCGACCTTGGCTAGTGGGCTCCGCTCCGGGCGCGTAGCTCAGTGGTAGAGCACTGTGTTGACATCGCAGGGGTCGCAAGTTCAATCCTTGCCGCGCCCACCAGGATCAAGCCCGCCAAGTCTTTGACGAGGCGGGCTTTTTCTTTGGTTGCGCGGTGTGGACACAGCGCGCGCCTCGCGCGTTTTCCGGCGATGACCAAGCAAAGATCGGATTCGCCGGAGATCGAGCCTTTCCAGGGACCCGCCGGCGGCTGGGGCTCGGTGCGTTCGCTCGCCGATATCCTTCCGCGCGAACATGTCGGCCCCGAGGCGCTGCGCGAACTCACGCGGCAGAACAAGCCCGAAGGCTTCATGTGCGTGAGCTGCGCCTGGTCGAAGCCCGCCGACCATCATCCGTTCGAGTTTTGCGAGGAAGGCGGCAAGGCGACCGCCTGGGAACTCACGCATTTCCGCACCACGCCCGAATTCTTCGAGCAGCACACGCTCAGCGAGCTGCGCGGCTGGAGCGACTATGATCTCGAGCAGCATGGCCGCCTCACGCATCCGCTGCGCTACGATTGCGACAGCGACAAATATGTCGCCTGCGCGTGGGACGAGGCGTTCGACCATATCGCCGCAACGCTGAAGCCGCTCGATCCCAAATCGGTCGTCTTCTACTCGTCCGGCCGCACCAGCCTGGAGGCCTCCTACATGTACGGCCTGATGGCGCGCATGTACGGCAACCAGAACCTGCCCGACAGTTCGAACATGTGCCACGAATCGACCTCGGTCGGGCTCAAGGCGGCGATCGGGGTGCCGGTGGGGACGACGCAGCTCAAGGATTTCAAGGAGTGCGACGCGATCCTCTTCTTCGGCCAGAATGTCGGGTCGAACGCCCCGCGCATGCTCCATGACCTGCGCGATTGCCGCAAGCGCGGCGTCGAGATTGTCACCTTTAACCCGCTGAAGGAGCGCGGACTCGAACGCTTCACCGATCCGCAGAACCCGATCGAGATGGCGACGCTCAAGGAGACCGCGATCTCCACCCAATATCATCAGCTGCGTGCCGGCAGCGATCTCGCCGCGATGATGGGGATCTGCAAGTTCCTCGTCGCGTGGGACGATGCCGCCAAGGCCAGCGGCGGCCAGCCGGTGCTCGATCATGATTTCATCGCGCAGCACACCACGGGCGCGGAAGACTTCATCGCAGCGGTGCGCGCCGCCGACTGGACGGAGATCGAGCGGGAGACCGGCCTGCCGCGCGGCGATCTCGAGAAGGCAGCGAAGGTCTATGCCGAGGCGAAAGCCGTGCTCGCGATCTACGGCATGGGCATCACGCAGCACGTCAAGGGCGTCGAGAACGTCCGGATGCTGGTGAACCTGCTGCTGCTGCGCGGCAATATCGGCAAGCCGGGCGCGGGGCCGACGCCGGTGCGCGGGCACAGCAACGTCCAGGGCCAGCGCACCGTCGGCATCACCGAGAAGACCGAGCTCGTGCCGGTCGAGAAGCTCGAGAAGCAATATGGCTTCACCGCGCCGCGCGAGAAGGGGCTCGACACCGTCGAGAGCTGCCGCGGCGTGATCGACGGATCGGTCAAGGCGTTCGTCGGGCTCGGTGGCAACTTCCTGCGCGCCGTTCCCGAGACCCAGGCGATGGAAGCGGCCTGGCCGAAGCTCCGGCTGTCCGTGCAGATCGCGACCAAGCTCAATCGCAATCACCTGTTTCCCGGCGAGGTCACCTATTTGCTGCCGTGCCTCGGGCGGATCGAGGCCGACGTGCAGGCGAGCGGCCCGCAGGCGGTCTCGACCGAGGATTCCACGAGCTGCATCCACGGCTCGCGCGGCAAGGTCACGCCCGCCAGTCCGCACCTGCTCTCGGAGCCGGCGATCGTCGGCGCGCTCGCCAAGCGCCTGCTGCCGCCCAATCCAAACGTCGACTGGGATGCTTGGGTGGGGGATTATTCGCGGATCCGCGACGCGATCGAGGAGACCTATCCCGCGGCTTTCGAGAAGTATAACGAGCGGCTGTTTACGCCCGGTGGCTTCTGGAAGGGCAACAAGGCCGCCGAACGGATCTGGGAGACGGAGAGCAAGAAAGCCGAGTTCCTCGTGCCGAGCGATCTCTCGGCGACGGGCTTCAAGGACGAGCAGGGGCGCTACCGGCTGATGACGCTGCGTTCGAACGACCAGTTCAACACGACGATCTACGGCTATCATGATCGCTTTCGCGGCATCAAGGGAACGCGTGACGTGCTACTCATGCACCGCGACGACATTGCGGCGGCGGCGCTGGCCGAGGGCCAGATCGTGGCGCTGGAGAGCGACGCCGGTGACGGCATCCTGCGGCGGCGCGAGGGGCTGATCGTGACGCCCTACGAGATCCCGCGCGGCTGTCTCGGCGCCTATTACCCGGAGGCCAACGTGCTGATGCCGGTCGAGCATCATGCCGAGCAGAGCCATGTTCCCGCCGCCAAATCGGTGCCGGTGCGGATCGCGGCATGACCGCCACGGCGGCGGCGCCGTTCGATCGGCCGGCGGCGCCGTTCGATCTAGCGGAGGCTGGGGCCGGCTATCGTGATCTCCGCTTCAGCCGGGTCGCCGTGGCGGGCGGGGAGGCGCCGATCGCGCGCGCCGTTGCCGAGGAAGTGCCGATCGCGCTGGAATTTGACGGTTTCGGCTACGCGGTGCTGATGGCGACGCCGAGCAATCTCGTCGATCTCGTCCTTGGCTTCTCGTTGACCGAGCGGCTGATCGATCGCGCCGATCAGCTCGTGGACGTCGATGTCGCCGAGACGCCGGCGGGGATCGTCGCGCGCATCGCTCTTGCGCCGGAGGTGGCGGAGCGGACCGCCGAGCGCGTGCGGCACCGCACCTCCGATTCATCCTGCGGGCTGTGCGGGATCGAGAATCTCGAGCAGGCGCTGCGCCCGCTGCCCGCACTCGCCGCGTCATCCCTGCCGGACGCCGCTGCGATATTCCGCGCTGCGGCCGCGTTGGCCGATCTGCAGCCGCTCAACCGTGCCACCGGTGCGGTTCACGCCGCGGCCGCCTGCACCGCGGCAGGCGAGCCGTGGCTCGTGCGCGAGGATGTCGGCCGCCACAACGCGTTCGACAAGTTGATCGGCGCGATGCTGCGCAAGCGGCGCGGATGGGATGGCGGCTTCGCGCTGCTGTCGTCGCGCTGTTCGTTCGAGCTTGTCGAGAAGGCGGTGCTGGCGCGATGCCCGCTGCTCGCGACGATCTCGGCACCGACGACGCTGGCGATCGCGCGCGCCGAGGAGGCCGGACTCGCGCTGCGCGTGCTCGTGCGCAACGATGCTCTGCTCGTGCCGACGACGCGCTGATGCGCGTGCTCGGCGCGATCCTGGCGGGCGGGCAGGCGCGCCGCTTCGGTTCGGACAAGGCGCTGGCGACGCTCGGCGGTAAGACGCTGATCGATCGCGTCGCCGCCGCGCTCGCGGGCCAGGTCGACGCGGTGGTGATCTGCGGCCGCGCGGGCGGGTTGCCGGATCGGCCGCGGGCGGGATTGGGGCCGCTCGGCGGCCTCAATGCGGCGCTGCACGAGGGCGCGGCGCGCGGCTTCGACGCCGTGCTGAGCGTGCCCTGCGACACGTCGCGCCTGCCAACCGATCTGCTGGATAGGCTGCGCCGCGCCGGCGATCGCGCCTACATAAAGGATGCGCCTGTCGTCGGGCTGTGGCGATGCGCGCTGGCGCCAACGCTCGACTCACATATCGTCGGCGACGACCGGTCGCTGCGGGCGTGGGCAAGGCGCGTCGAAGCGATCGCGGTCTCGCTCGATGTTCCGATCGAGAACATCAATACGCCCGCCGATCTCGCGAGGCTGGTTAACGAAGAGGATCGGCCGCGACGGCTGGACGTTGCCGATGCGCGGTCCGATAGCGGCATAGGCATCGAACGGAGGGCGCCATGAGCGACGAGAGCAGCATCAAGGCTTCCGGATCAGCGCGCGACTGGCAGGCCGAGCACAAGCGCACCTATCTCGAATCCGGCGGGCGCGAAGGCCACATCATCGACATGAGCAGCGTCGGCGGCCTCGCGTTCACGACGACGCTGCTGCTCAAATATGTCGGCCGCAAGACCGGCAAGACGATGATCTCGCCGCTGATCTACGGCAATTTCGGCGGCGAGGTGGTGATCGTCGCCTCGAAGGGCGGGGCGCCCGCGCATCCGGGCTGGTATCTCAACATCAGGGACGCCGGCGGGGCCGACTTCCAGATCGGCGGGCAGGCTTTCCGCGGTGCGTTCCGCGAAGCTGCCGGAGAGGAGCGCGCGAAGGTCTGGGCATTCATGGCCGGGCTGTATCCGCCCTATGACGAGTATCAGGCCAAGACGGACCGCCACATCCCGGTGGTGATGCTCGCCCCCGGCGCGGAGATCGACATCTTCCACGAATAGGAAGGTCGCAGACGATTCCCGCTTTGCAATCGCTCGTCGGCATAAACCGATGCGTTGGCGCCAGTGCGGTGCATTACAGGCCGCGGCGAGAAGGGTGAGGGCGCGCGCCTGTTGCGATCCGATGGTTGCAAAGCTGATCGCGCGTCGGCGCTCGTGGACGGAGCGCGCAAGCTCGCGCGCGGAGCGGCCAAGGTCGGGTTTCGCCCGGTTCGCACCTATGCCGCACTGGTCGCGCAATCGCGACGGCTGAATAGCGTGACCGTCAGCGCGTCGCGAGCAGACCGCGCGTGCGCATTTCCCAAAGACATCGATCACCCGGCGCAGGTGGCTGGACGAGCGCTTCGATGTCCGCGATCGGTGCGGTAGAGCAGGGCTCGGCGGGACGATAGATGGTGCGCCCGCACCAGCCGCAGCGTCGCGAACCTTCGCCGGAGGGTGGGGTGTTCCACGGCAACGCGCGCGTTCCCGCGTAGCGATCCGGATTCCGTTCGAGTGTGGCGTCCATCAAGCGCCTCTTCCTGCTCGCCCTATTCGCGCGAGCAGGCGCGCTGCGGCGATCTCTGGCCGCAACGACTCTCGAGCGCCGAGTCGTGTTCCCCGCGTGACGAATGTCGAGCCGGCGCCGGAACCGGCCGTTACGCGCTATTGCGGGGAAATCGCGCCCGCAGCGCCGGTGGGATCGGCCGGCGCGGAGGATGGAATCGGCGTGTCGTCGACGCTGTCATCGCCATTGACCGGCGCTTCCGCCAACGCTTGCGCCTGGGCCGCAGCGCGTGCTGCGCTCGCCTCCTGCCCCCAGCGCGGCGGCTGATAGGCGACGCGCGCACCGTAACTCGCGGCCGGCATGGAATCATAGCCCGTCGCGGCGTCGGTCGCGGTAATCTCGTCCTGGCCGGCCTTGTCTTTGTCGACGTCGGCAAGCTGCGCCGACACGTCGATCTGCGCCGATTTACCGGTACGGCCTTCGGTGTCTTCGGGTTGAGTGCCGCTGGGCCCGCACGCAGCGAGCGACAGCAGCGTCACCACGGCGATCAGGCGGGTTCGAGTTGCAACCGTCGACATGATCCTGATCCGGTCCGGCTTTGGAAACAACGGCTGCGATCCAGCCGAGGTCGCTCCGGAGCCTTGGCGTCTCGCCGGCGATTATGCAACGGCGACCTCGCCGGTCGATGGATTAGCCCGCACGGCTCCCGATCGCACGACAGGATTTCTGCGATGCAGGTGGCGACCTTATCGCATCAGTCCGTTAGCCCGTCGTTTGCGGTGAGAAGCTTAAATCTTGCGTAATCCGGACAACCACTTCGCTGTCCGCCGGAGGCACGTCTTGGGAAGCATTTATTTGGTGTGTCTCCGCGCGTTTCATCAAGGGACGAATAGCGAGCTTGGTCGGTACCTATATTGTAGCTTGCAACGCAGCAGAGCTGCGCCTACGGCCTCCACAGCTTGCTCAAGCTTAAGTGGAGGCTCCATGGCTGACGATACCGATATGATTGCGCTCACCATTGATGTTGTCTCGGCCTTTGTTGGCCATAACAATATCCGTCCCGAAGACCTGCCGGCGTTCATCGCCTCAACGCATTCGGCGATCCGCGGGCTGGAGACGAGCAGCGATCCCTCGGCCGAACAGCCGAGCGAGGAAGAGCACAAGCCCGCGGTTTCCGCGCGCAAGTCGCTCGGATCCAAAGATCACATTATCTCGATGATTGACGGCAAGCCGTACAAGACGCTGCGCCGCCATCTCGCGACTCACGGTCTTACGCCGGACAGCTATCGCGCGCGCTACAAGCTGCCGACGAGCTACCCCATGGTTGCCGAGAATTATTCGGCGACCCGTCGCGATCTCGCCCGCAAGATCGGCCTCGGCCGCAAGTCGGGTTCGAGTGCCGCGGCCTCCGGTGCGTCCGGCGAAGGTGGGGCGCCCGCGAAGCGCGCCGCGCCGCGCAAGCCGCGCACGCCCAAGGCGCAGGCCCCGGCCTGATCAAATAAGGGGTGCTCGGCTGCGACTCAGTCGCGGCCGAGCGTCTCGACGATATGCGCGAAGACCGCCGGATGAAGCGGTGCGGTCAGCGCGCAGCCGACGGTCAGCCCGGCGCACCAGGCGACGCGTGCCTGCTGCGCGGCGAGCCCGGGCAGCTTCAGCCAGACCACCGATCCTTCCGACAGCGGCGCCGGCACGCTGGCGCGGAAGCCGTGCGTGGAAAGATCGAGGATCGTCACGCCGATCGCGTTGCTCGCGCTCTTGCGCAGCCCTCCGCTCACGTTGAGCGGCGCGCGGCTCGCCTGGCGCTGCTGCGGCGCGGACGACGATGAAATCTCAAGCTCAGCGGCGACGTTCATGGGTTCGATCCCTGTCCGCGCACACCCTAAGCTACCCGACGCTAAGAGAAGATGAAGACCGCGCCGTCTTGTAAACGGCACCGCAGGCGCCCCGTGCAGCTAGGCGGCCGCGCGCGGTGAGCCCTCTTCGGCCGCTGCGTCGCCGATCACGGCAATCTCGATCGCGATACAATCCTCGTCGTGCATCAGGGCCGAGCGAAGTTGGCGCGATAGCCCCTCGATGACCCGTCGGAAGCGCAACGAGACATCCTGGTCGCCGCAGGCATCGGGGCGTAGCGCCGGCGAGTTTACGGCGAGCCGCGCACGGTCGCCGCGCTCCGTCGCCGCGAGATGAACGGCAACACGACTCGCCGGCGCGCAGAGCAGCGCCATCTCGACGAGCTCGGTAATCAGGAAGGCGACCGAGACCGCCACATCCTGCGTCGCGTAGAACGGCTTGAGGTCGAGCAGGATCGCAGGCGCCTTTGCGTCGTCGGGCATCGAACCGCGCAGATTGGCGGCGAGTTCGGCGATCAGCGGTCGAAGCGCGACGCCGCGGCTCTCCTCCAGCTCGGCATAATGGTTGCGATGGACGATCGCGAGCGCGTCGACCCGGCGCTGGATCGAGGCATAGGCGGCGGCGATGTCGACGCTCTTGGCGCCGCGCGCATGGAGGCTGAGCAGGCTCGCCACCACCTGCAGGTTGTTCTTGACGCGATGATGCACCTCGCGCGTCAGCCGTGTCTGGCGCATGATGCCTTCCTCGAGCTCGGCTTCGTGGCGCGCGACGGTCAGCGCGACTCCGCGGAAGGATTCTCCGAGTTGGCGGATCTCGATCGCCGGCGTCGTCAGGGCGGGTATGGTGATGCGCGCATCCCCCGCGGCATAGGCGCTGATCGCCGCCTGCAGCCGCGTCAGCGGGCGCAAAAGCAGCCGATCGACGACCAGCCAGCCGATGATCGCGGCGGCCAGCCACATCAGCACCGGCAACACGATGACCAGCATCTCGGTCGAGCTGATCGGCGTCTCGGGGATCGTCATCACGAGCGTCAGCCGCGCACGCGCGAACGGCGCGCTGATTGTCATCAGCTTGCCGATCGGTCGGCTCGTGATGGTCGCGAGCGTCAGTGTGGTCGCGCCTTCCCGAACCGCGAGGAAGTAGCTCCCAGGGGGCACGTGGGGGTGGGAGATGGCGGTGAGCACCGCGGCCGGCAGCTGCGCGACGCCAAGCGCATCGCCGCTCGCGGCGCGGGTGACGAGCAACAGCCCATCGCCACCGGGAGCGATATCGGTGCGTGAGGCATCGGCGAGCGCCAGCGTCGGCACCGCCGGCCGGTAACCGCGTACGGCGCAGACGAGTTGGCCGCTTGCGTTGAAGATCGCGAAACGCAGTTTGAGCCGATGGGAGGCGGCGAGCGCCTCGATCGTGCGCTGGCAAGTGGGCGAGCCCGGCAGCGCATCGCCGAAGGCGGTGCTCGCCGCCCGCATCGTCACGGCGGTACGCGCTATCAGCATGTTGACGCGATCGGCCGCATCGGTCGCGAGCAGACGCGAGGCGGCGTTGCGTGTCTGGCGGTTATTCTCGGCCGACTGAACCGAAGCGAGCAGCGCGATCAGCCCCAGCGGCAGCAGCGCTGCCGAGAGGATGATCAGCATCTTCATGCCGGTCGAAAGCCGCGCGAACAGATTGGCCAACGCCGCGGCGCGTGGTTTGGATTGAAGCGGAGGGTTCATTGCCCGGACGCCGCGGGCGCGACGTCAGCTGAGTTTCTTGAGCAGGTCGAGCAGGTCGGAAGGCGTCTGCTCATCCACCACCTTTTGATAGGCGGATCGGAGCGCGCCGCCGACATCGCGAGCCTGATTGTTCTTGCCGGAGCCGCCGCTTGCGCTGGCTTTTCTCCGCCCCTTTTTTTCATCGCTCAAAGCCAACCGCCCCGTCTCCTTGGCGACCGCCGCGCATCGCCGATCGCGCGCGCCGCGACCGGCATTCCCATCGACGCTCGAGCTGCCGATGGGCCTACTTGGACCGCCGCATAATTTGCCCGCGCCGCCATGGAAACAAAAAAGAGCGACGTTGGTTCCGGGCAATGTGCGCGGGTGAGGGGGCGCAATTTTTTGCGCGCGTATGCGTCGTCCCCCCAACCACTTGCTTTCATCGGCCGGGCCGCCGAAAACGCTCGGATAAGTTACGGAGACGTATCGCTCATGTCGCTCGGTCAGGAACTCGCTCCCCATCTTCCCTTCCTGCGCCGCTATGCGCGCGCGCTGACCGGCACGCAGCAACATGGCGACGCCTTCGTGCGGGCGACGCTCGAGGCGATCGTTGCGGCACCGAATGATTTCCCGCGCGACGTCGATGCCCGGCTTGGCCTCTACCGGACCTTCCACGCGATCTGGAGCTCGGCCAATGTCGAAACCGGCGTCGATGGTGGTCAGGAGGACAAGGAGCCGGAGGCGATCGCGCGCGCGCGCCTCTCGCGCATCACGCCGCTGTCGCGCCAGGCGTTGCTGCTGACCGCGATGGAGGGCTTCACGCCCGAGGATACCGGCTATCTGATCGACGCCACCGCGACCGAGGTCGAGGGGCTCGTCGCGGAGGCGCTCGCCGAGATCGAGCGGCAGACGCATGCCGAGGTGCTGATCATCGAGGACGAGCCGATCATCGCGATGGACCTCGAGACGATCGTGCGCGATCTCGGCCACGAGGTCACCGGCGTCGCGGTGACGCGCGACGAGGCGGTCGCGCAGGCGATGGCGCGGCGCCCCGGCCTCGTGCTCGCCGACATCCAGCTCGCCGACGACAGTTCGGGCATCGATGCGGTCAAGGACATCCTCGCCCAGTTCCAGGTGCCGGTGATCTTCATCACCGCCTTCCCCGAGCGACTGCTCACCGGCGAGCGGCCGGAGCCGACCTTCCTGATTACCAAGCCGTTCCAGCGCTCAACGGTGAAGGCAGCGATCAGCCAGGCGCTGTTCTTCGACGCGGCGACTGTGCCTGCCTGACGCGACACCCTTGCGGAACCACCCACCGGGGCTTGCGTTCGGTGGACATATCGGGGTCGCAACGAGGATTTTCGCCATGGCGCAGAACGGCCGCACCCATCTCGATACGGACGAGGCGCGCGCCGGCTCGACGCCGGGCGTAACGCGCTATGTTCTCGGCATCTCGCTTGCCGCGATCATCGTCCTGTTCGCGATTCTCTACCTCATCTACCGGTAAAAGCGATGTATGCGACTGGCGCTTCGAGCGGCCCGACCCTATCTCATGCGCGCAGGGCGCCGGGTGGTGGCGCTAAAGTGGGTAGCGGGGGATCGATGAGGCAGGACAAAGCCGAGCCTGCGGGCGGCGAGCCGCACGAGCACGTCCCGCTCTCCGACGCGGACTTCAAGGATCAGCTTGCGCAGGTCATCCCGCACCTGCGCGCCTTCGGCCGCTCGCTGTCGGGCAATCGCGATACTGCCGACGACCTCGTGCAGGAGACGCTGCTCAAGGCGTGGGCGGCGCGCGCCCGCTTCCAGGCCGGTACCAACATGCGTGCGTGGACCTTCATCATCCTGCGCAACCTCTTCCTCAGCCAGATGCGCCGCGCGCGCTTCAAGGGCGAGTGGGACGATATCACGGCATCGAAGCTGCTTGCTGCACCCGCGAGCCAGGACCGCCATGTGGAGCTTGGGGACATGCAGCGCGCGCTGCTGCATTTGCCGCAGCCGCAGCGCGAGGCACTGATCCTCGTCGGTGCGGGCGGCTTCGCCTACGAGGAGGCAGCCGAGATTTGCGGTTGCGCCGTCGGTACGATCAAGAGCCGGGTTGCGCGCGGGCGCGTCGCGCTCGAGGCGCTGCTTTCGGAGGGCAATTTGCCGTCGCGACGACTGCAGAAGACGAGCGGCGAAACCGCGCTCAAGACGATCATGGATCAGGTCGACCAGCTGAGCGGCGCAAACGACGGCGATAACGGCGAATAGGTTGCGGCCAGGGCGGCATGGCGTCGATCCTGACCGCGTTGCCGCCGCGATCTGCCGAGCGCGCTATCGGATTCTGGCCAACAGACCCTTCATATCCTCGGGCAGGTTGAGCTGGCTGGGCTCATAAGCGGCGCGGAGCGCGTCGCCGACGCCCTCGTGGAGCGGACGCGCGCGAACCGGCTGGTTGGCCTGGTAAGCCACCGCCGAACCGTTCTCACTCTGCCAACGCACTTGATACATGTCTATAAAACGTGCCGTGGCGCCGAGAGTTTCCTTCATTATCATTATGCATAGGCGTAATAGATGAGCGCCGGCCGGGCAGCGCTCGAGCGTGCGCTGATGCACGCGCCGTTCCTGCGCAGGCTCGCGCAGCGGATGCCGGCGCTCTGCGACCTCGTGGCCAACGACGACATCGTGGGTGCGCTTGCCGCCGCACGCGCGCTCGGCGGCGCCGAAGCGACGGTCGCGCGGGCGTTGCGCGTCGAGCGGCACGCGTTCGCGCTCGTCGTCGCGGTCGGGGATCTGGCGGGGCTGCTGACGCTCGAGCAGGTGGTGGCGGCGCTCTCCGATTTCGCCGATCGCGCACTCGACGCCGCGATCCGGGCCGCGATCCTCGAGCGCACGCCGGATGAGGAACCGCGCGGGTTCGCCGCGCTCGCGCTCGGCAAGCATGGCAGCCGTGAGCTCAACTACTCCTCCGACATCGATCCGATCCTGATCTTCGATCCGGACACCCTGCCGCGACGCGCGCGCGAGGAGCCGGTCGAGGCGGCGGTGCGGATCGCAAGGCGCGTAGTGGAGCTGCTGCAGTCGCCGCAGGACGGCGGCCATGTGCTCCGCGTCGATTTGCGGCTGCGGCCATCGCCGGAGGCGACGCCGCTCGCGCTGCCGATCAACGCCGCGATCACCTATTATGAGGCGTCGGCGTTGCCATGGGAGCGCGCCGCCTTCATCCGCGCGCGCGCCGCTGCGGGCGATATCGCGCTCGGGCGCGAGTTCCTCGCGACGATCCGCCCGTTCGTGTGGCGGCGGACTCTCGACTATGGAGCGATCGAGGAAATCCGCTCGATCTCGCGGCGCATCCGCCAGCACCACGCGCAGGGGCAGGCGCTCGCGCCCGGCTTCGATCTCAAGCGGGGCAGGGGCGGCATTCGCGAAGTCGAGTTCTTCGCGCAGATCCACCAGCTGATCTTCGGCGGCCGCGATCCGGCGCTCCGCGCGCCCGCGACCCTCGACGCACTCGTGGCTTTGCGCGACGCCGCGCGGATCGACCCGATCCAGGCCGATGCGCTCGCCGATGCCTATCGGCTTTACCGCACGATCGAGCATCGCCTGCAGATGGTCGAGGACCAGCAGACGCATCGGCTGCCGAAGACGGTTGAGGCGCTCGACAATGTCGCGCGCCTGCATGGGCTGGCCGATGGTAAGGCGTTGATCGCGATGCTCCGCCCGCACGTCGCGACGGTCGGCACCGCCTATGATGCGCTGGAGCCCACTTGCGAGGAGAGGTTGCCGACCGACGCCTCGGCGCTCGAACCGGCGCTGGCGGCAGCCGGGTTCGACGATGCAGCCCATGCGGCGAAGCGCATCGCAGAGTGGCGCGGCGGCGGCATGCGCGCGCTTCGTTCGCCGGCAGCCCAGGAGGCGCTCGAACGGCTGCTGCCGGCGCTGATCGCGGCATTCGGTGCGAGCACCGATCCGATGCACGCGCTGCGCCGGTTCGACGAGATGCTCGGGCGTCTGCCGAGCGCGGTCAACCTGCTGCGCCTGCTCGAAGCGCGGCCGCAGCTGGTGCATCTCCTCGGCGACATATTGGGGCTCGCGCCGGCGCTCGCCGATGCGCTCGGCAAGCGGCCGGCGCTGCTCGACGGCCTGCTCGACGCGAGCGCGCTCGAGCCGCCGGGCAGCGTCGCCGATCTCGCACGCGCGCTCGGCCAGCGCGATGCGGCCGACGACTATCAGAAGCTGCTCGATCTCGTGCGCGAACGCGTCGGCGAGCTGCGCTTCGCCCAAGGCGTACAGATCGTCGCCGGGGCGCATGATCCGCTCGAGGTGTCCCAAGGCTATGGCCGGATCGCCGAGGCGGCGCTCGAGACGCTGGCGACCGCGACGATCGCCGAGTTCGAGGCAACGCACGGCCGGGTGCCGGGCGCCGAGTTCGTCATCCTCGCGCTCGGGCGGTTTGGCGGCGGCGCGCTGACGCACGCCTCCGACCTCGACATCGTCTATCTGTTCAGCGGCGACTATCGGGCAGAGTCGGACGGGCGAAAGCCGCTTGGCGCGACGCATTACTTCAATCGCCTCGCGCAACGCGTTTCGGCGGCGCTGTCGGTGCCGACCGCGGCGGGGCCGCTCTACGAAGTCGACACGCGGCTGCGGCCGTCGGGCAATCAGGGTCTGCTCGCCGTCAGCCTGGACAGCTTCGCGCGCTACCAGCGCGAGAGCGCCTGGACGTGGGAGCATATGGCGCTCACGCGCGCGCGGCCGGTGTTCGGTTCGGCGGCGGCGCGCGCGGCGCTGCAGGCAATCATCGCCGAGACGCTGCACCGCGAGCGCGATATTCCGCGGCTGATCGCCGATGCCGTCAAGATGCGCGGCGACATCGCCAAGCATAAGCCATCCGCGGGGCCGTTCGACGTCAAGCTGATCGATGGCGGGTTGGTCGACCTCGAATTCGCCGTCCATGTCACGCAGCTGGCGCGCCGCGACGGCTTCGTGCCGGAGCTGGGCAGGGCGGTCGAGGCGCTGGCCGACGCCGCGGCATTGCCGCCCGAACTGGTCGAGGCCGGGCGCCTCCTGTCGCGATTGCTCGTGACGCTCCGGCTGGTCGCGCCGGGTGGCGCCGAACCGTCCGAGGCGGCGCGACCGCTCGTCGCAAGCGCGTGCGGGCAACCCGATTGGCCGAGCCTCGTTGCGGCCTATGAGAAGGCGCGCGCGTGCGTGCGCGAGGCGTGGTCCGGGATCGCCCGGCAGGCAGCAGGAGACGATGATGGCTAGCACCGGGCTCAACGAAGGCGACATGGCTCCCGACGTGGCGCTGGCGACGCCCGATGGCGGCACGCTCAAGCTGAGCCAGCTGCGCGGCCGTCCGCTCGTCCTCTACTTCTATCCCAAGGACGACACTTCGGGATGCACCGCCGAGGCCAAGGACTTCTCGGAAAAGAAGGCCGCGTTCGACATGGCCGACACCGCCATCCTCGGCGTCTCGAAGAACAGCGCCAAAGACCATCAGAAGTTCACCGCCAAATATGATCTCAAGGTTCCGCTCGCGACCGACGCGGACGGTTCGGTGTGCGAGGCGTTCGGCACCTGGGTCGAGAAGAGCCTGTACGGCCGCAAATATATGGGCATAGACCGCGCCACCTTCCTGATCGACAAGGACGGCCGCATCGCGCGGATCTGGCGCAACGTGCGGGTACCCGGCCATGCCGATGCGTTGCTGGAAGCGGCGGAGACGCTCAATCAGAGCAGCTTTTCCTGAGCAAAATTCGCTGCCTGGGCAGCGAAAATCAACCATTCACCCCAGGGGAATCCCGGTCCAACGCGCGAAATCGCGTTTAAGGTTGCAACCCCGGTTCGGCTGACTCACACACGCGGGGCCGAACGCGGGGAGGGCAATCCACGAGCGGCACAACCAGGATGAAGGTGCCTCCGCGGCGGTGTCGCGGTGCGGCCTTGAGTCGCCGGGGAAACGCATGTTCTCAGTAGGTTGCTTCGCCAAATCTGCCGCGGTCCGGTGGCTTGGCATGGTTCTTCCGGCGCTGGCGATCGCCGGCGCTCCGGCCGCCGCCGCTGCCGCCGATATCGGCAGCGCGTTCGGGCCTGTGCCTGCGGCCAACGCTGCAGTCAGCCAAGCGCCGTTCGTGCAGCCTGCGGCAAACGGCGGCTTTCACGCCTTGTTCGCGAAATGGTCGCGGATGGACAATATCCAGAAGGGCGCGATCTCGATTCCCTCGGCACAGCCGGTCAGCCGCTTCATTCTCACCTCCTTTTTCGGCGTTCGCGCCGATCCGTTCGAGGGCAGCGCGCGTATGCACGCCGGGCTCGACATGGCGGCCCCGGCCGGCACGCCGGTCTATGCCACCGCGGACGGCGTCGTGGCGCACGCCGGGCCGTCCAACGGCTACGGCAACCTCGTCGAGATCGATCATGGCCGCGGCGTCCACACGCGCTACGGCCATCTCTCGGCCGTGCTCGTCGCCGAGAATAGCCGCGTTCATCGCGGCGACCTGATCGGCCGCGTCGGATCGACCGGCCGCTCGACCGGACCGCACCTCCACTACGAGGTCCGGCTCGACGATCGCGCGATCAATCCGCTGCCGTTCCTCCAGGGCGCGAGCTACCTGATGGCGATGAAGGACCCGAGCGCCAACAACGTCGCGCAGGTCGCGCTCGCCACCAACCCGCCGCCGGCCGGCGACATCAGCACGACCGCGATGGGCGGCCCAGAGGACTGACGAACCCGCTCCCTGTCCTGAAGGGCAGGGGCTTCCCGAACTTGCCGCATTTCTTTGCGCGCCCTATCTTCGCGGCATGAGCGAAGCTGCCGTCGATCTCACATCCTCCGCCGCCGCGCGTGTCGCCGCGATCGCGGTCAAGACCGGCAAGCCGCCGATCCTGCGCCTGTCGGTGGACGGAGGCGGTTGCGCGGGCTTCCAATATGTATTCGGTCTCGCCGAAGCGGTCGCCGACGAGGATGAGAGGATTGAGCGCGACGGCGTGACGCTCGTCGTCGATCCGGTCAGCCTCGATTTGCTGCGCGGGAGCGCCGTCGATTACGTCGAGAACCTCGGCGGCGCCGCGTTCAAGGTGATCAATCCCAACGCTGCCTCCGGTTGCGGCTGCGGGAGCAGCTTCTCCATTTAAGCTCCTTCCAGAAGTTGGACTTGGGGGGTGCGGAGTTGGATACGGTTCGCTCGCGATAGCGACCCCTTCCAAACCCTTCCTTCCGGGAGAGGGCTTTCTGTTGGCATTAGGCCTCGCTAAGCCCGCTCCATGAAGATCGTCACCTACAACGTGAACGGCATCGGTGCGCGTCTGCCGCGGCTGCTCGAATATCTGGAGGAGCAGGCGCCGGACGTCTGCTGTCTGCAGGAGCTCAAGGCGGACGACGAGAAGTTTCCCGCTGCGGCGATCGAGGGCGTGGGCTACGGCGCGGTCTGGCACGGGCAGAAGAGCTGGAACGGTGTCGCGATCCTCGCCAAGGGGCGGCAGCCGGAAGAGCGGCGCCGCGGCCTAGCCGGCGATCCCGACGATACCCATAGCCGCTATATCGAGGCGACGGTCGGCGACGTTCTCGTCGGCTGCCTCTATCTGCCCAACGGCAACCCGCAACCCGGCCCCAAGTTCGATTACAAGCTGGCCTGGATGGAACGGCTGATCGTGCACGCCGCCGGCCTGCTCGCCACCGAACTGCCGGCGGTCCTCTGCGGCGACTACAACGTCATTCCGACGCTCAGTCACGACGACACCTTCTCGGTTCGGGCGATGGCGCAGGATGCGCTGATGCAGCCCGAAAGCCGCGCCGCCTTCCGTCGTCTGCTCTTCCAGGGCTGGACCGACGCGCTGCGCGTCCGCCACCCCGCAGGGCCGCTCTACACCTTCTGGGACTATCAGGCGGGTGCGTGGCAGCGCGATGCGGGGTTCCGCATCGACCACCATCTTCTCTCGCCGGCAGCCGCCGACCGGCTGATCGATGCTGGCGTCGACAAGGTCTATCGCGGCCGCGAGAAGGCGAGCGATCATGCACCGACCTGGGTGGTGCTGCGCGACGCCTAGCGCAGGCCGCGTTATTTGACGTAGCGGTTCTTCACGTCGCCGAAGAGATATTCCCGCGTCGCCGGCTCGTCGAGCGCGTCAAGCGTCCAGCCGCCGGGATTGAAGGTGGTGCGGATCGCCTCGGGTTCCGGCACCACCGCGACCTCGTCACCCGCGATGAAGAAGTCGCGGCCGCTGACATGTGCGGCGGCATCGGTGCAAAGCCAGACGGTCAGTGCGGCGACATGTTCGGGCAGCGCGGCGATCGTCGGCGTCATCGTCACCGGCTTGTTCCAGACGATCGTCTGGCCGAGCCGCCCCGCTTCCGCCAGCGTCTCGTCGATCTCCTTCGTGTGCGTGCCGGTGATGTGGGAGACCGGGCGGATCATGTTGACGCGGATACCGAACTCGCCGAGCTCGCGCGCGATCGAGCGGGTGAAGCCCAGCAGGCCTTCCTTGGCGGCCGAGTAGTTGCCCATGCCCCAATGGCCGAAACCCGAGGTCGAGCCGGTGTTGACGATCACGCCCGAACGCTGCGCGATCATGTGCTTTGCGGCGGCGCGGGCGGCGTAGAAGCTGGAGGTCAGGCTGACGTCGACGCAAAGCTGCCAGTCGAGATCGGTCATGCGGTCGATCCGCGCAGGGCGGACGATGCCGGCATTGTTGACCAGGATGTCGATGCGGCCGAAGCTGTCGATCGCCTCTTGGACGGCGGCCTCGGCGCCTTCGCGCGTGGCGACGCTGGAATGCTGCGCAACCGCCTCGCCGCCGGCATCCTTGATCTCGCGCACCACCGCGTCGGCGACCGACGCGTCGCCGGCCTCGGTGCCGTAGGCGCCGCCGCCGAGATCGTTCACGACCACCTTCGCGCCCTGCTCGGCGAGCAGCATCGCCTCGGCGCGGCCGATTCCGCGGCCCGCGCCCGTCACCACCGCGACCTTGCCGTCCAGCCTCTTCATCATCCCCTCCATTGCCTTTCGTTGCCGTAGCTCAGACCAGGTGCGCGCCGGTGCGCTCGCCCGTCGCTTGTCGTCAAAGCGCTATCACAACGCCTTCTCGTAGATGCGGTAGGTCTTGTTGATCTGGCTGCCGATCGTGTCCGCGATCGAGACCATTCCTTGATTGTCCTCGAGGATCCAGCCGATCTCGCTGCGCGTCGAGCCGTAGTTCTCGACCGAGGCGCGGCGGATATACTCGATCATCATGAAGGCGAGCTGGCTTGCCAGCCGCGTCGCCTGCAGCCGCTTGACGACGCCCATCAGCGGAACGCGCATCGTCCGCACCTTGGGCTTGCGCAGGCGCCACAGCAGCTTGATGAAGTTGAACGGGAAGAGGTCCCCGTTCAGATCTTTGGTGAGCTCGTTGAGATCCGGCAGCGTCATCATGAAGGCGACGGGCTCGCCGTCGACCTCGGTGATGCGGATCAGATCGTTGAACACGATCGGCTTCAGCTTCTTGCCGGTGAATGCGATCTCGGTGTCGGTGAACGGCACGAAGCCCCAATTGTCCGACCAGGCATCGTTGAGGATCGAGAGGATGATCGCGGCCTCCTCGTCGAACTTGCGCTTGTCGACCTCGCGGATGCGGATGCGGCTGTTGCGCTCGCCCGATTGGACGATGCGCTGGACGAGCGGCGGGAAATCCTTCGTGATGTCGAGCTCGTAGGTGTGGAGATCCTTGGCCTTGGTGTAGCCGAGGTCCTCCACGATCGCCTGATAGCTCGCCTTGTTGTGGCCCATCATCACCGTCGGCGAGTGATCATGACCCTTGATGAGCAGGCCGGGCTCTTCCCACATCGACATCGAGACCGGCGCGAGCGCGCGGGTGAGGCCGCGCGCGCGCAGCCGCTCCTCGGCATGGCCGATCAGCAGCCTGCCGATCTCGGCGTCCTCCGCCTCGAATAGGCCCCAATTGCCCATATCCTTGCCGCCGCCCTGTTCTCCGGACATGCCCTGGAACAGGTGATCGACGTGCGCGGAGATGCGGCCGACGGGCTTGCCGTTCCGCATTGCCAGGAACAGCTCGGCCTCGGCATGTTCGAAGAACGGATTCTTGCCGGGCGTGATGAGGCCATAGGCCTCGTCCTTGAGCGGCGGGATCCAATTGGGATCGTCGGCATAGAGGCGAAACTGCAGCGCGACGAACGCCTTGCGATCGGCCTTGGTCTTCACCGGCCGGATCGTCACACCGTTCGCCATGCTTACGCTCCCCGCTATGGTTGATGCGCCTAATGGCAGGGTGGGACGCGGTGGCAAGAGCCCATCGCTCCGTTCGTGCCGAGCGCAGTCGAAGGACGTGCCCCGAGCGCTCAGCGCGTTCAGCCCGAGCGGAGCCGAAGGCTAAGCCGTAGCTGCACTTCGACTGCGCTCAGTGCGAACGGAGGACCGTTTCGATCATATCACCGCCCGCGCTGCCTCGGGTGGCCGGTCACCACGCCGCCCGAAAGCTGCGCCACCCTCGGCCAGCGCGCGGCGACCTCGTCTGTGTAGCCGAGGTTGAACACGGTGGCGCTCTTCGCTGGCCGGTCGGCACGCTCGTAGAAGGTGCCGAGCAGGCGATCCCAGAAGAAGTTGGTGATGCCGAAATTGCCGGTCTCGTCGTGGAAATGATGCGCCATGTGGCGCGCCTTGATCGCCGCGAGCCACTTCGCGCGGGGCTTGTAGGCGAGGTGCTGGATGCAGTGGCAGAATTCGTAGAAACAGGTGGTGACGAGCCCAGTCGCGAGCGCCGCCATCGCCGCGCCGAAGCCGGCGCCCCAGAAGGCGCCTATCGCCCAGCCGACCGGGACGGTCGCGAGCGCGATCGTCGGCAGCGTCGTGTGCAGCGCGCCGAACAGCACCTCGAGATGGTTCGGATCCTGATGATGATCGTAGTGGATGCGCTTCCAGGTCGCCGCGAGCGGGCTCACCTTGAACATCCAGCGGCTGTGCAGCACCCAGCGGTGCAGTGCATACCAGACCAGCGGATAGACCCACAGCGCGAACGCCACCGCGACGAGCGTGGGCGCGAGCGGCGCCGGACGCCAGATGAAGAGCGCGATCGCCGCCGCCGCCGTGCCAAGATAGCCGACAATCGCCGGATACTGCAGATAGGCGACGACGAGCTCGCGGAAGCTCATCTTGTCGAGATGATGCCGGCGGTTCCAGAAACCCGCTCGGCCTGCTTCGGCACTCGCCACGTACTACTCCCGCTAAAGCTAAACCGGTCCGACCGCGCCCATGCCCACCCAATGCGGCGCTTTTGCGGCTGGTTCCCTATTCCTCCGTGCGGATCAGTACCGCTTCGCCGATCAGCAGGAACAAGAGGAACGGCGACCACGCCGCGAGCTGGGGCGGGTAGGCGCCGAAATTGCCCATCGCGAGCGCGAAATTGTCGGCGACGAAATAGGTGAAGCCCAAGAGCATGCCTATCACCGCGCGCATCGCCAGCTGGCCCGAGCGGGCGAGGCCGAACGCCGCGACGCCGGCGAGCAGCGGCATCAGCACCGCCGAGAGCGCGCCCGAGATCTTGTGCCACAGCCCCGCCTCGAGCGGGCCGGTCGGTCGCCCGGCGGCCTTGAGCTCGTCGATCGCGGCATGGAGGCTGGCGAAACCGCGCTCGTCGGCATCCACGCTCGAGAGCGTGAACTGATCGGGGGTGACGCCTCGGGCGAAGACGACGTCGGCGATCGGGCTGTCGGTGCCGGCGGCGACATCGAACATGCTCGGCTGATGCATCTGCCAGGCGGCGACATGGCCGTTGGCAACGACGGCGGTGGCATAGGGCGCGTTGACGATATGCTTCAGCGCGCCGCCGTCGCGATCGTAGAGCGTGACATGGCCAAGCCGCGTCGCTTCGCGCCGGCCGGTGACGACGTCGGCATGGATCAGGTCGTCGCCGTCGCGCACCCAGACGTTGGTGACGCCGCCGCTTGCCTTGGGCACCGCGCCGTAATCGACATTCTGCCAGGCGTTGAGCGAGGCGGTGGCCCGTGTGACGATGCGATCGTTGAACACGAACGACACGCCGGCAATGCCGATGCTGACGAGCACCAGCGGCGCCAGGATCTGATGCGCCGAGACGCCCGCCGCCTTCATCGCGATCACCTCGCTGTTCTGGTTGAGCGTCGCGAGAGTGATCAGCGTCGCGAGCAGCACCGAGAAGGGGATGAAGCGCGAGATGATCTGCGGCAGCCTGAGCCCGACATAGTGCCACAGCGCCGCTTGCCCGTTGCCGGGCGCGGCGAGGATGTCGCCGGATTCGCCGAGCAGGTCGAGCGTCTGCAGGATGATGACGAGCGCCGCCAGGATCGCGAAGGTGCGCACCAGGAAGCTGCGCCCCATGTAGAAGGCGATCGTCTTCGAGGGGAAGAACTGGAGCTGCTGCACGGCTACGCCTTCGATCTAAACTAGAAACCGTTCGCCCTGAGCTTATCGAAGCCTGTCCTGAGCGGCTGGCATTGCCAGCCAGCCGAAGGGGGCTGTCCTTTTCTTCGGGCGACAAAGAAGGACAGTGCTTCGACAGGCTCAGCACGAACGGGGGGCGGGTTCATATCGCTTCCCTCAGACCGGCTGGACGAGGTTGGTGCCGTGGCGGCGCCGGCGCGCGAGCCAACGCTTGATCGCGGCGAGCGCCTTGTCGGCGGCGCGCTCGAGCGCGCCGATCGGCTGGCCACCCGGCGTGTGCGCGAGCGTGCGGTACATCCAAACGATCAGCCAGGCGAAGCCCAGGAACGGGATCCACAGCGCGAGCACCGGCTCGACCTTGCCGAGCGCGGCGACGCCCTCGGCATATTCGTTGATCTTGTGATAGGTCACCAGCATCACGATCGACAGGAAGATGCCGAGCGACGAGCTCGAGCGCTTGGGCGGCACCGCCAGCGACACCGCCAGGAGCGGCAGCAGCAGCATCGTCGCGACCTCGACCAAGCGGAAGTGGAACTCCGCCCGGCTCTGCGCGCGCTCCTTGCCGGTAAGCCGGCCGTCGCCGCCGGAGCGGACGAGTTCGGGAATCGTGAGCTCCTCGTCGCGACCGCCGCGGGTGCGGAAGCTGTCGACCTTGGGCAGGTCGATGGGGAGATCGTGGCCGACGAAGCTCAGCACGCGGGGGGTCTTGAAGCCGGGCGCGTCGTGGACAAGCGTGCCGTTCCGCAGCCGGAAGATGATCGTGTCGGGATCGTCCGTCGCCATGAAGGTGCCGTGCTCGGCGGTGACGGCGAGCGTCTTGCCGTCCTTGCCGCTCGACATCACGAAGATGCCCGAGAGATCGCGGCCGGAGTTGCGGCTGTCCTCAATCCGCATCGTCATCGACTTGCCGAGCTTGGTGAACTCGCCGACCTTGATCGAGGCGCCGAGCGCGCCCGAGCGGAGTTCGTAGCGCAGGCCCTCATAGGCGTAGCGCGAATAGGGCTGGATGAAGCCGACGATCGCGAGGTTCGTCACCGCGAGCATGATCGCATAGATGTAGGGCACGCGCAGCAGCCGGCCGTAGCCGTTGCCGGTGGCGCGCAGCACGTCGAGTTCGGAGGAAAGCGCGAGCCGGCGGAAGGCGAGGAGGATGCCGAGCGTCAGTCCGATCGGGATGCCGAGCGAAAGATATTCCGGGATCAGGTTGGCGAGCATCTTCCACACGACGCTCACCGGACCACCCTGCTGGACGACGAAATCGAACAGCCGCAGCATCTTCTCCAAGAGCAGCAGCATCGCCGCGATGACGAGCGTCGCCAGCAGCGGAAAGGCGATCAGCCGGGCGATGTAGCGATCGGTGAGCGTCAGCACGCGCAAGTTTTGGACGCCTCATCACCACAATTTGGCCGCATGCGCATCCAATCTGGCTGGATACACAGGGCCGATTCAGGCCGCGTTTCGCGCGCGCCTATAGCTGCCGGAGTCGATGAGGTCATGGGAAAACTGCGCATCGGCGCACGTTGGGCCGCGCTGGCGGGGACGGGAGGAGCGCTGATCGCGTTCGCGGCCTCGCCGCTCGCGGCCGATCCGCTCGGTCCCTATGCCGCCGCCTGCGCCGCGGGCTCCGATCGCCCGGCAGTGCTGGTGCGGGTGATCGGCTTCAAGGCGCGCGAAGGCCGCGTGCGCGTGCAGGCCTATGGCGGCGATCCCGCGCATTATTTCGACAAGGGCAGTTATCTCAAGCGCATCGAGCTGCCGGTGCCTGCGCAGGGGCCGGTCGAGATCTGCGTGCCGCTGCCGAAACCGGGCATCTACGCGGTGACGGTTCGCCACGATGCCGACGGCACCGGCAAGACCAGCATGGCAGACGGCGGCGGCATGTCGGGCAATCCCAGTATGTCGCTGTGGGAGGTGATGCTCCACCGCAAGCCGGCGCCTGAGAAGGTCGAGGTGAGGGTCGGCGACGGTGTCGTGACCGTGCCGGTGGTGCTCAACTACGTCCAGGGCGGCTCTTTCCGGCCAGTGTCGGTGGCGGCGCGCTGAGGCCGCATGGCGAGGGTTGCGCTCCTCTCCAATCCGCGGTCGACCGGCAATCGGGCGATCCTGCCGCGGGTGCGCGCCTTCTGCGCCGCGAACAGCGACGTCTTCCACTATGAGGTCGAGCATGTCGACCAGATCGCCGACGCGCTGAAGACGATCGCGCGGGTGCGCCCCCAGGTGCTCGCGATCAACGGCGGCGACGGCACCGTCCAGGCGGCGATGACCGAGCTCTACCATGGCGGCCATTTCGGCGACCGGCCGCCGCCGGTCGCGGTGCTGCCGAACGGCAAGACCAATCTCATCGCGCTCGATCTCGGCGCGGTCGGTGATCCGCTGCAGGCGCTCGAGAAGGTGGTGCGGCTGGCGCGCGAGGACATCGCGCCGCACATCGTCGCACGCGAGCTGATCGCGCTGTCGGACGGGGAGGCGAACAGCCGGCCGGTGCTCGGCATGTTCCTCGGCGGCGCAGGGCTGGCCGACGCGATCATGTTCTGCCGCAACCGCATCTATCCGATCGGGCTCCCCAACGGGCTGAGCCACCTGCTCACCGGTCTCGCCGTGATGTTCTCGCTGTTGATCGGCATCCGCGCGAGCTTCCTGCCGCCCAAGCCGCGGCCGGTGCAGGTGTCGATCCTGCGCAGCGGCGCGGTGCAGGGCCGCTTCGCGCTGCTCGTGGTGACGACGCTGCAGCGGCTCCTGCTCGGCAGCAGCTTCGCGGAGGACGGCGTCTCGGCGGGATCGCTCAAGCTGATGCTCGTCGATCACCGGCCGTTCTCGCTGTTGCGCGCCGGCCTCGCCGGGCTGTTCGGCACGCTCGGCCGCGCCACGGTGTCGGGCGTGCATGTCGAGGCAGGCGACGAGATCCGCATCGAAGGCGAGCGCTCGAGCGTGATCCTCGACGGCGAGATCTTCGAGGCGCGGCCCGGCCGGCCGATCGTTCTGACGCCGACCGGGCCGGTGCCGTTCCTCAGCCTCGCGGCCTGACGGAGGGACGCCTGCGCTAAGCCTGCGACTCAGTCGGCCGCGACGACATGGTCCGTCGGCGCGGGCCTGCGCGTGAGCCAGACGACGGCGATCATCGCGACCGCCAGCACCGCGCTGCCCCAGAAGATCTCGATCGCGGAGAGCATATAGGCTTGGCCGGTCACCTGGTGGAGCAGGGACCCGGCGACCTGGGTCTCGGTCATCCCGCTCGCCTGCATCTGCGCGCTGGCATGCTGATAGGCGGGCGAATAGGGGTTGGCGAGCTCGACCATGCGCGATTGGTGCAATGCTTCGCGGCGATCCCAGATCGTCGTCACCAGCGAGGCGGCGAAGCCGCCGGCGGTGATGCGGGCAAAATTGGAGATGCCGCTCGCCGACGGCACCTTCTCGGGCGGGATGCCGTCGAGCGAGATGCCGAACAGCGGCACGAAGAACATGCTCATCGCGGCGCCCTGCGGGAGCAGCGGGAGCATGAAGATCCAGAAGGTCGAATCCGGCGTGTAGTGCGCGCGCATCTCGAAGGAGACGCCGTAGAGCAGGAAGGCGATCGTCGCGAGATAACGCGGATCGATGCGCAAGCGCCCGACGATCGGCGTCAGCGCAACCGCGACCAAGCCGCTCGGCGCGGCGACGAAGCCTGCCCAGGTCGCGGTATAGCCCATCTGCTCCTGCAGCCACAGCGGCAGCAGCAGGTTGTTGGCGAAGAACAGCGCGTAGCCGAGGCTGGTCGCGAGCACGCCGAGCGCGAAATTGCGGTTGCGGAACAGCGACAGGTCGACCGCGGGATGCTCGTCGGTGAACTCCCAGATCAACCAGGCGATGAAGCCGATCGCGGCGAAGATCGCGAGCGCGGTGATCAGGCCGTTGTGGAACCAGTCGCGATCCTTGCCGAGATCGAGCATGGTCTGCAGGCTGAACACCCAGAAGGCGAGCAGGCCGAGCCCGACCGTATCGATCGGCAGCTTGCGCGTCGGCGTGTCGCGATCCTTGAGCGAACGCCAGCTGATGAACGCGGCGGTGAGCCCAACGGGGACGTTTATCAGGAAGATCCAGCCCCAATGGTAATTGTCCGAGATGTAGCCGCCGAGCACGGGGCCGGCGACCGGCGCGATCAGCGTCGTCATCGACCAGATGCTGAGCGCGACGCCGCGCTTGTGCGGCGGGAAGATCATGATCAGCAGCGCCTGGCTGCCGGGGATCATCGGCCCCGAAACCGCCCCCTGCAGGATGCGGAAGGCGATCAGCGACGGCAGGCTCCAGGCGATCCCGCAGAGCAGCGATGTCAGAGTGAACAGGATCACCGAGGCGACGAAGGTGCGGACGACGCCGAACCGCTGCATCAGCCAGCCGGTGAGCGGCACGGTCACGCCGTTGGCGACCGCGAACGAGGTGATGATCCAGGTGCCGCTGTCGGAGCTGACGCCGAGATTGCCCGAGATCGTCGGCAGCGACACGTTGGCGATCGTGCCGTCGAGCACCTGCATGAAGGTGCCGAACGCGAGCGCAACCGACGTGATCGCGAGCGCGACGCCGCGCAGTGGCGGCAGGCCGGCCTGACCGCCGGGGCCGCTCACCGCGCGCGCCCGAGGTTTTGCGCGATGATCTGACGGATGCGTGCCTCGACCTGGGGGCCGCCGTCGATGCTTGCCTGCGTGCCGCCGGCGGGCGGGGCGCTGCCGGCGACGAGCGCGCCGCTGCGATCGCTGGTGTCGACCGCCACCTTGGCCGAGAGGCCGATGCGCAGCGGATTGCGGCGGAGCTCGGCCGGATCGAGCGCGATGCGCACGGGCACGCGCTGGACGATCTTGATCCAGTTGCCCGTGGCGTTCTGCGCCGGCAGCAGCGAGAAGGCGTTGCCGCTGCCCGCACCGAGGCCGAGGACATGGCCGTGGAAGGTGACGTTGCCGCCATAAACGTCGGCGCGGATCGTCGCCGGCTGGCCGACGCGCAGATTCTGGAGCTGCGTCTCGCGGAAATTCGCGTCGAGCCACAGCGTGTCGAGCGGCACCACCGCCATCAGCGGCGTCCCCGCCGCAACGCGCTGTCCGAGCTGGACGGTGCGCTGCGCGACGATGCCCGAAACCGGCGCGGTCAGGTTCATATAAGCGCGGCTGATCGCGGCGCGGCGCACGGCGGCGATCGCGGCGAGCACGGCGGGATTGTCGGCGACGCTGGTGCCCGAAACGCTGCTCTCGGCCTGGGCGCGCTTGGCCTGGGCGAGCGCGACCGCGGCGTGCGCGGTCGTCACCGCATCCTGCGCGTGGCTGACTTCCTCGCCCGAGACGGCACCGTCCTTAGCGGCGGCGCGACGACGCGCGAAATCGGCCTGCGCGCGGCCGAGATCGGCCTGCGCCTGCGCGATCTCGGCCGACGCCTCGTTGACCGCCGACTGATCGGCGCGGACGCCGCGCACCGCACGGCCGAGGTCGGCCTCGGCTTGCGCCAGCGCCACGTCCTGCGTTGCGGGATCGAGGTCGATCAGCGGCGCGCCGCGCTTCACCGCCTGGGTGTTGTCGGCATGGAGCGCGAGCACGGTGCCGCCTTCGCGCGCGGTGATTGAGACGACGTCGCCGCCGACATAGGCATCGTCGGTCGCCTCGCTCGGCGGTGCCAGCATGCGCATCACGATATAGCCGAGCGCGACGAGCACGATCACCACACCGAGGATGAGGAAGCCGAGGCGGCGCGCGCGCGGCTTTGCGGGCGCGGCACGGGGCGTCGCCTCGGGATGCGCCATGGCGTCCGTGTCGATGCTGTCCTCGACCGCCGGTTCGTCGCGGTCGATGGGGGGAGAACGGTCGGTCATGAGCGGGGCTCCGCGGCGGGTGCCGAAGCGAGGGGACGGGAGGGATCGAAGCCGCCGCCGAGCGCGGCGATCAGCTGGATGCGGCGGGTGAGCGCGTCGGCCTGGAGCTGAACCAGATCCTGCTCTCCCTGGAGCAGGCGGAAGCCGCTGTCGATCGCGTCGAGCTGCGATCCCAGGCCTTCGGTGATGCGGACATTATTGAGCCGCACCGTCTCGCGCAGGCTGGCGACGACCTCGTTCTGCTGGACGAGATCGGTGTCGGTCGTGCGGACGTTGGTGATCGCATCGGCGGATTCGCGCACTGCGCCGAGCACCGCGTCGTCATAGTCGGCGACGGCGGTGTCGAGATCGGCGGTCGCGCCGCGATATTGCGCGCGGAGCTTGCCGCCCTCGAAGATCGGTATCGAGAGCATCGGGCCGCCGCCATAGGTCGCGGAGGCGGCGCTGATCAGGCTGCCGAGCCCGAACGAGGCGAAGCCCGCCAGCGCCGAGATGCTGACGTTCGGCATGAACGCGGCGCGCGCGATGCGGCGGCCGGCTTCGGTGGCATCGATGCGCGCCTGATCGGCGAGCAGATCGGGGCGGCGCACGAGCAGATCGGCCGGCAAGGCATCGGGAACGCCGGGCGGCCGATCGAGCACGAGCGTCGGCTGCGTCACTTGCGGATAGAAGTCGGCACCGCGGCCGACCAGCGCCGCGATCGCGTGGACCAGCAGCTCATATTGGCGACCGGCACGCACCTTCGCCTGCTGTGCCTGCGCGAGCAGCGTGCGCGCGGTCTCCTCGTCGAGCCGGCTCGAAAGCTGGTCGCGGATCCGCGTCTGGATGAGCGAGAGCGCGCGCTGGCGGGTCTGCACGAAGCCGTCGGCGACCTCGATTTGGCGCTTCGCCTGGGCGAGCCCGACATAGGTTTCGGCGAGTGAGGTCGCGATCGTCAGCCGCGCTGCCGCGGCATCGAGCGTCGCCGCCTGTGCCGTCGCCCGCGCGCGATCGACGGCGGCACGCTGGCGGCCGAACAGATCGAGGTTCCAGCTGAGCGACGCGCCGACGATGCCGAGCCAGTGGCTCGGGCTGCTGCCGCCGCTGGTCGCGCCGCTGCTGCCGTTGTCGTCGGATGAGCTGCCGCCGATGAAGTTCTTGCTGTTGCGTAGATATTGGACGGTGCCGCCGCCGGTGACGTGCGGGAGCAGCCCGGAATGCTCGGCGTCGATTTCCGCCTGCGCCGCGCGCACCCGCGCCAGCGCCTTCTCCAGCGAAGGGTTATCCGCAAGCGCGAGCGCGGTCAGCCGATCGAGCTGGGGATCGTCGAACGCCGTCCACCAATCTCCCGCCAATGAGGCCGATTGCGTCGAGAGACCCACCCGGCCGGACGCGACCTGTGTCACCTTGGGCGGATCGTGCGGCACTGCGGCGCAGCTGGCGAGCAGCAGCGCGGCAAGCGCGGTGAAGCCGATCGCGCGCATGATCAGGCCGCCTCCCGCCGCTCGTCATCGACGAGCTTGCGTTCCGCGCGCGTCATCAGCTTGGTGAGGCTGGCGACGAGCGCTTCGAACTCGTCGCGCCCGAAGTCGGCAAGCAGCTCGTTCCAGGTGCCGACGACGGTATCGGCGAGCGCGAGCATCTGGGCGTTCCCAGCCTCCGTCAGCTGCAGGCGCACGGTGCGCCGGTCGCTGCCGTCGCGGCTGCGCATGAGGAAGCCGCGCGCCTCGAGGCTGTCGACCAGCCGCGTCACCGAACCGGTGGTGTGGCCGAGATCGCGCGCGAGTTCACCCGGCGTGGCGACGACGCCATCCTCGATCAGCTTGAGCGCGATCCACTGCGAAAAGCTGATGCCGTCGACGGGGAAGCGCGCCTCGATCAGCGCCGACATGAGCCGCTCGATCCGCCGGATAAGCCGACCGGGCGCGCGACTCGCCGCGCAATCGTCAAGCGTAAGGGCAACCATCCGGCCGACTCCGATAAATCTGCCTAGGCAGATATATAGACGGCAGATAGTTTCAAGATGCTTTTCGCCGCGGCATGACTTTTTTGTCATCGGCCGATATCGGCGCTTCGCATCCGAGGCTTGCGGCACGGCGATGTTCGGGCAGAGTGACCCGGTCGCCGTTCGGCATCGCGGGAGCGCGCGCTATGGTGGAGCACAGCGGTGCGCAACGCAGCGGGGCTGCGATCCTCCCGCGTCGCGGCCTCGTCGCCGTGCTGATCGGCAACGCCCTCGAATTCTACGATTTCCTCACCTTCGCCTTCTTCGCGCCGCAGATCGGGCGCTGCTTCTTCCCGGGCACCAGCGAGGAGGACAGGCTGTTGCTCGCGCTCGCGACGTTCGGCGCGGGCTTCCTCACCCGGCCGGTCGGCGGAATGTTGCTCGGGCGCTTTGCGGACCGGCGCGGGCGCCGGCCGGCGCTGCTGCTCTCCTTCGCACTGATGGGCGTCGCGATTGCCGGCGTCGGATTGACACCGGGCTACGCGACGATCGGGATCGCGGCGCCGCTGCTGGTGCTCGCCTTCCGTCTGATGCAGGGCTTCGCGCTCGGCGGCGATGTCGGCGCGGCCACCGCCTATCTGATCGAATGCGCGCCGCCCGATCGGCGTGGCCGCTTCGTGTCGCTGCAATATGTCACGCAGGAGAGCGCGAACATCGTCGCCGGCGCGATCGGCGCGGCGCTCGCGGCACTGCTGAGCCCCGCCGCGCTCGACGGCTGGGGATGGCGCGTGCCGTTCCTGCTCGGAGCCTGCATCGTGCCGATCGGCCTCGTGCTGCGAGGGCAGCTCCACGAGACGCTGCCGGCCGATGACGCGACGACGATCATGACGCCCGGATCAGGCGTGGACGACTATCGCCGCGCGGCGGCGCTAGGGTTCGTGCTCCTCGCCTGCGGCACGATCATGACCTACGGCAAGCTCTACATCACCATCTATGCCGAGGTCGTGCTGCATATGCGCGTGAGCATCGCGCTCGCCGCGACGGCGGTGGTCGGTCTCGCCGGCATGATCGGATCGCTGCTCAGCGGCACGCTCTCGGATCGTTTCGGCCGCAAGCCGGTGATCCTGGTCGCGGGCGCGCTCGTGCTCGTCACGACGGTGCCGGGCTTCGCGATGCTCGGGCAGCAACGCACGTTCGCCACGCTGCTCACGGTCAGCGGCCTGGTGTCGCTGCTCGTGGCGATCGCGATCGCGCCGGTGCTGGTCGGGCTGACCGAGACGCTGCCTGCCCGCGTGCGCGCCGGCACGGTCGCGATCATCTACGCCTTCGCGATCGCCGTGTTCGGCGGCAGCACCCAATTCCTCGTCGCCTGGCTGACGAAGCTGAGCGGCAGTCGGCTCGTGCCGGCCTGGTATATGAGCGGCGCGGCGCTCGTATCGCTGGCGGCGGCGCTGCTGCTGCGCGAGAGCGCGCCACGCGTGCTGCGTGCGCGCCGTATCGCCCGGCTGCGTGCGCCGGTCTCCGTCTAGGACACCGCTAGCCCGCCAGCGACTCGGCCAGCCGCAGCATGAAGGCGGCGCCGCGCTCGATCTGCGACACCTCGATATATTCGTCGGGCTGGTGCGCCTGCTCGATCGAGCCGGGGCCGCAGATGATCGTCGCGAAACCCGCCTCCTGGAACTGGCCCGCCTCGGCGGCATAGGGGACGGCGCGGAGAGGCCCGTTGTCGCCGGCGAGCGCGCGCGCAATCCGTTCGGCGGCGCCGTCCGGCCGCAGCGCCATCGCCGGCGTGAAGGAGCGGCGCGTGACGGTGACGCCGGCCTCTGCGAAGCGCGCCTTCATCTCGCCGTCGAGGCGGTCGGCAAGGTCGAAGAACGGCTGGAGCAGCGCGACCGGATCGAGGCCCGGCGGACAGCGCAGATCGAACTGGAAGACGCATTCGCGGGAGAGGATGTTCACCGCCGTGCCGCCCTGCATCGTTCCGATCGTGAGCGTCGCGTGCTTCGGGCAAAAGGGCGAGCGCACGTTCGCTTGCCTTTCAAGGTCTTCGGCAAGCTCGCTGAGGCGCGTCATCAGCTGGATCGCGATCATGTTTGCCGAAATCCCGAGATGGGTGAGGCTCGAATGGGCCTCGTGACCGGTGACGGTGACGCGATAGGTGGTGATGCCCTTGTGCGCGCCGACCACCTCCATGTCGGTCGGCTCGCCGACGATCACGGCGGCGGGCGCGGGCAGCCGCTTGCCGATCGCCGCGATCATCGCCGGCGCACCGAGGCAGCCCACCTCCTCGTCATAGGAGAAGGCGAGGTGGACGGGGCGGCTCAGCCTCCCCGGCTCGGCGAACAGCGGCGCGGCGGCGAGCGCGAGCGCGAGGAACGCCTTCATGTCCGCGCTGCCGCGCGCGTAGAGCCGGCCGCCGCGCTCGGTCAGCGCGAAGGGATCGCTGCTCCACGGCTGCCCGTCGACCGGCACGACGTCGGTGTGGCCCGAGAGCACGACGCCGCCTTCCGCCATCGGGCCGAGCGTCGCGTAGAGATTGGCCTTGCTGCCGTCGGCATTGTTGACGCGAGTGGCATCGACGCCGAGGTGCGCCAGTTCGGCCTCGACTAGCTCGATCAGCGCGAGGTTCGAGAGCCGCGAGGTCGTGTCGATCGCGACGAGGCGCGCGAGCAGTTCTGTCGCTCGGGCGGCGAGCCGGTCGGGCTGGTGGAGGTCGGGAGCCATCGCCGCAGACTAATCGCGATCAAGCCAAGCTCAAGCCTCGAGCGCGAGCAGCGCGAACGTCGCCAGCCAGTGCGCGCCCATACAGTCGTCGGCGAGATGCGGCAGGCTTGCCGCGAGATGCCGCTCGGCGGCGTCGCGGGCGAGCGGTGCGACGGGGTGATCGGGCCCGAGCTCCCGCGCAAGCGTTCGCCAGCACCAGGCACGGCTGAGGTTGAGGCCGTCGAGATGCGCGATCTTGCCGTCGCTGCGATCCGATACGGCAGCCGGCGTGAACAATGTCGCCGGCGCGCCCGCTGCCAGCCGCGGCAGGAAGGCTTCGAACCATTTCGTCGCGCTGACGATGTCGAATAGCTCGATCATAAACGCCGCCTCGACAAGCGTCGGCGAGAGGAACTCGTCGCCACCCGGCTCCCACGCCTGCGCGTCGCGATCGGAGTCGAACCAGTCGCGTGCGCGCTCGAGGATCAGCGCGCCGAACATGGGATCGCGGCCGGGCGCCCAGCGAGAGGCGAGCAGGCAGGCGAAGGCGGTGTTGAAGTGCGTGCCGGTGCGGATCGGGTAGGTGAGCTTCTGGATATAGCTCGCGAATTCATCCGCGATCAGCCGCGCGAGCGGCTCGAGGGCCGCCGCCCAGCCCGCTTCGTGCCGTGACGCCTCGTCGTGCAGCGCGAGCAGCCACGCCCAACCAGAGGGCCGTTCGAAACCTGCCGCGCCGGACCGCTCGAAATAGGCGAGCTCGACCGCGACCTTCTCGGGCACGAGCATAGTGTCGGCCAACTCTCGGATTGCCGCCCCCTCGGGCAGATCGGGGAAGCGCCGCGCGATCCGCGGCAACTGCCACCAGCCATGCACGCAGCTGTGCCAATCGAAGCTGCCGTGGAAGATCGGGTGCAGCACGTCCGGCGGCGCGACGTCGTCCGGCCCGGTCATGATGTGATCGAGCTTGTGCGGATAGGTGCGGCCGATGTGGCCGAGCGTCAGCCGCGCGAAGCCGGCCGCCATCGCCTCCGTGAGCGCCATTCCGCTTGCCATGCGCGCGTTCACGCCCAATTGCACCGCCGATCATGCGCTTGCTTCGGCCGTTGCTCCTGCTGTTTTGGATCGTGCTGGGCACCGGGCCGCTCGCCGCGCAGGCGCCGCTCGGCGCCACTATCGAGACGCCCGATCAGGCGATCGCCGAGGACGCCGCGCAATATGCCAAGCGCTACGGGGTGACGATCGACGAGGCGGTGCGCCGGCTGCGCGCGCAGGAGGAGAGCGTGGCGGTGACGACCGCGCTCGCCGCGAGTTTTGCCGATCGGCTCGCCGGCATCGCCATCCAGCATCGCCCCGATTTCCGGATCGTCGTGCTGCTGACCGGCGCCGAACCGGTGCCCGATCGGACGATCGTCGCCGGCGGAATGGCGGTGCCGATCAGCTTCCATGTCGGCGCGCTCGCGACGCGCGCGGCGATCGATGCCGCGATGCGCGCGCATCAGGCGGAGCTCCGCGCCGGTTATCCGATCGTGCACGGCATGGGCCTCGACATGCGTACCGGCGAGCTGGTGCTGCTCGTCGATCGCGGCAGGGCGCAGGATTATGGCTTCGATCGCCTGCGCGCCGAGCTCGCGACGCTGACCGGCGTGCCGGTGCGGATCAGCCCGCTGGACGGCCCCTCGGTCAATCTCGCGGTCGCGGGCGGCGGCCGGGTCGTCGGCATCGATCCCGCCGACAAGCGCCGTTACGCCTGCACCGCGGGCTTCGTCGTCCGCTACGAAAGCTATATGGGCGTCGCCACCGCCGCGCACTGCCCCGACCAGCTCGATTATGTCGAGCCGGACGGCGCCCGCGTACCGCTCGGCTATGCCGGGCAATGGGGTGCGCGCTATCAGGACGTGCAGATCGGCGTCGCGCCGGGACCGCTCGCGCCGCTGTTTCTCGCCGACGCGAAGCGCAGCGAGGCGCGGCCGGTCACGGGCGCGCGCAGCCGGCTGGCGACGCGCGCCGGCGATTATGTCTGCCATCGCGGCGAAGGCAGCGGCTATAGCTGCGCCGAGATCGACCTCGTCGACTATGCCCCGCCGGGCGACCTCTGCGCCGGCCCGTGCGAGCCGGTGTGGTTCGCGGTCGACGGGCCGGGCTGCAAGAGCGGCGACAGCGGCGGCCCGGTGTTCCTCGGCACCACCGCCTTCGGCATCGTCAAGGGCGAGACGCACGGCACGAACGGCGCCTGCGCGGGCTATTTCTACATGTCGACCGACTATCTGCCGATGGGCTGGTCGCTCGCAACCGCGCCCGCGATCGAGGTAGCGCCGGTGGTCGCGGCGCCAACATCGTCGGCGCCGGTGGCGGCAACGGGAGCCGCGACGGCCGGGCAGGGGCTGTGAATCCGGCTTGACCAACCAGAACATAACAGGAACACTGGGTGGCTATGGATGCCGCCGAGTCGCCTGTCGATGCCCTATGGCCATGCCCGGAGCCGCTGCTCGAGGAGGTGGCGGCGGCGGGTCCGCGCGATCGGGCCGCCGGTCTCGCCTTCGCGCTGGCGCGTGTGCCCGAAGGCGATACGCGACCGCTGCTGTTCGTGCTGCCGGGTGACTGGCGGCGCGACTGGGGCTTGCCATGCCCTCACGGGATCGCCGCGCCCGAGTTTCTGATCGTGCTGCCCCGCCGCGCCGAGGATGCGCTGTGGGCGATGGAGCAGGCGCTGCGCTCGGGGGCCTGCGCGGCGGTGATCGGCGCGATCGAGCAGGCGACGCTCACGCAGACGCGGCGGCTCGATTTCGCGGCGCGTGAAGGCGGGGCGGGCGCGATCCTGCTCCGCCGCCACAATGACGGCCTCAGCGCGGCGCGGCGACGCTGGCGGATCGCGGCGGCGCCGAGCACGCCGCACCCGCTCACCGAGGAGGCTTTGGGCGCGCCGCGGCTGCGCGCCGATCTCATCCGCCGGCGCGATGGCGCGCCCGGCTCGTGGCTCATGGAGCAGGAGTATGCGTCGGGTCGTTTCGCTGTGGCTGACCGATTGGCCGATCACGGTCCGCCATCGGCTGCGGCGTCGGAGCGCGCCGGGCGCGCCGCTTGAGGGCGCGCCGTTCGCGATCGTCGAGCGTGGCCCGCGCGGACTGAGCCTGCGCGCGGTCAACGCCGCCGCGCGCGGTGCCGGGCTGATGCGCGGCCAGAGCCATGCCGATGCGCGCGCGATGCTGCCGTCGCTCGCCGGCGTGCCCGCCGATCGCGCCGAGGAGCGCGCGGCGCTGGTCGCGCTGGCCGACTGGTGCCGGCGCTGGTCGCCGCAGGTCGCGCTCGATGCCGGCGCGGACGGCACCGGCGACGGGCTCGAAGGGCTGCTGATCGACGTCACCGGCGTCGCGCATCTCTTCGGCGGCGAGGAGAAGCTCGTCGCCGACATCTATCGCCGGCTGGGCAAGGCGGAGATCCCGGCCCGCATTGCGCTTGCCGACACCGCCGGCGCCGCCTGGGCGATCGCGCGCTACGGTCGCGACGAGGCGCGCGTGATTGCGCCCGGCGGGCAGCGCGCCGCGCTGGCGGCGCTGCCGGTCGCTGCGCTGCGCGTCAATGCCGCTACGGTGGCCATGGCGCGGCGGCTCGGGCTGGTGCGGATCGGCAACCTCGTCGCGATGCCGCGCGCCGGGCTGGCGCGGCGCTTCCGCGGCGGCGGGAGCAAGGGGGGCGGGAGCAAAGGAGGCGGGCAAGGCGACGGCATCGCGCTGGTCCGCCGGCTCGATCAGGCGCTCGGGATCGAACCCGAGCCGCTCGTGCCGCTCGATCCGCCGCCGCGCCACATCGTTCGCGCGGTATTCGCCGAGCCGTTGCTCAACGCCGATCAGGTCGCAAATAGCCTCAATCACTTGTCACCACTTCTAGCAAGGCAATTGGAGGAAGCGGAGCAGGGCGCCCGGGCGCTGACGCTCGCCGCCTATCGCACCGATGGTCGCGTCGTCGGGCTGGACGTCCGGCTCGGCCGGCCGCAGCGCACGCCGGGGGTATGGCGGCGGCTGTTCGCCGAGGCGGGGCTCGGCCGCATCGATCCCGGCTTCGGCATCGACGCGCTGACGCTCGCCGCCGGCATCGTCGAGCCGCTGAGCGCGATACAGGCCGCGCTCGACGGCGAGGCGGAAGCGGGCGCCGAGCGGTTGTCGGCACTGATCGACCGGCTCGTCGCGCGGCTGGGCACGCGCGCCATCCGCGCGGCGCGGCCGCGCGCGAGCTGGTGGCCTGAGCGCGCCGCCCGTTTCGTGCCGGCGCAGGACGCGCCGGCGATTGCCGCCGACGCCGATCCCGGGCGGGCGCGGCCGCTGCTGCTGCTCGATCCGCCCGAGCCGGTCGAGGCGGTGGTCTACGGCTTGCCCGAGGGGCCGCCGCAGCGCTTCACCTGGCGGCGCGTCGCGCGCCGCGTCGCCCGCGCCGAGGGGCCGGAGCGGATCGAGCCCGAATGGTGGCGCGAAAAGCGCGGGCGCGCGCTGCGCGATTATTGGCGCGTCGAGGACGAGGAGGGGGTACGTTACTGGCTCTATCGCGAAGGGCTGTACGGGCGCGCTGCGCCGGACGAGGCGGCACCGAGCTGGTGGATGCACGGGCTGTTCGGATGAGCGGCGATGCGCCCAAATCCTGGCGAGCGCGGGTCCGCGAGCAGGCTGCGGAGGAGCCGGTCGATCCCACGCAAGGGCCGCCGCCCGGGCCGCCCTTTGCCGAACTCCGCGCCTGCACCAATTTCAGCTTTCTCGAAGGTGCGAGCCACCCGCACGAGATGATCGCTGCGGCACGCGCACTCGGCCTGCATGCGATCACGATCGCCGACACCAACACGCTCGCCGGCATGGTCCGCACGCACGAGGCGGCGCGCAAGGAGCGCATCCGCCTGATCGTCGGTTGCCGGCTGGTCTTCACCGACGGCAGCGAGATGACCGTCCTGCCGCGCGACCGCGCCGCCTATGGCCGGCTGTGCCGCCTGCTGTCGATCGGCAAGAGCGAGGTCGTTCCCGATGAAAAGCGCGAGAAAAACAAGAATAATGTCATCCCGTTCCCCAGCTCTCGCCCCCCCGGCGAAAGCAGAGAGCCAGATCTGACGGTCGAGCAAGAACCCAGCCTGAGCCGGGATGACCAACCGGAGAGCAGCTGGCGCTCCAAGGGTCATATCACCAAGGCCGAGACGCGGCTGAGTTTCGACCAGGCTTGCGCTCTGGGCGAGGGGCTGATCGCGCTGGTGCCCGCGCCGACGAAGCTCGACGACGCCTTCGCCACCCGGCTCAAGGATTGGCGGCAGCGTTGGCCGGACGAGCTTTATCTCGCCGCGACGCCGCTCTGGCGCGGCGATGACCGTCTCCGCCTCGCGCGGCTCGCCGGCATCGCCCGTGCCGCGCAGGCGCCGATGGTGGCGACCAACGCCGCGCTCTATCACGGCCCCGAGCGCCGCGAACTGCAGGACGTGCTCGCCTGCGTGCGCATGGGCACGACCATCGCCGAGGCCGGTCTCGCGCTCGAGGCCCACGCCGAACGCCACCTCAAGCACGGTGCCGAGATGGCGGCGCTGTTCGCCGGCCATCCGGAGGCGATCGCGCATACGATCGCGATCGCCGACGCCTGCACCTTCTCGCTCGACGAACTGTCCTACAGCTATCCCGACGAGCCGGTGCCGCCCGGCTGGACGCCGGGACGACACCTGATCCATCTCGTCTACAAGGGCGCACGCGAGCGCTGGCCGGGCGGTGTGCCGGCGAAGATGCTGCCGATCATCGCCAAGGAGTTGCGGCTGATCCGCAAGCTTCGTTACGCAACTTATTTCATCACGGTGCACGACATCGTCCAGTGGGCGCGTCATCCCGATCGCAACATCCTCTGCCAAGGTCGCGGCTCGGCAGCGAATTCCGTCGTCTGCTATTGCCTGTTCGTGACCGCGATCGATCCGACGAAGCAGGACGTTCTCATTGAGCGCTTCATCTCGACCGACCGCCAGGAGCCGCCCGACATCGACGTCGATTTCGAGCACGAGCGGCGCGAGGAGGTGATGCAATACGTCTATCGCCGCTACGGCCGGCATCGTGCCGCGATCGTCGCGACCGTCATCCATTATCGGTCGCGATCCGCGATCCGCGATGTCGGCAAGGCACTGGGACTAACCGAGGACATCACGGCGCGGCTTGCCGACACGGTGTGGGGCTCGTTCGGCCGCGGCATCAAGGACGAGCATGTCGATCGCACCGGGCTCGATCGGGATGATCCGCGCCTCGCCAAGGCGCTCGAGCTGACCGCGCTGCTCACCGCCAGCAACGAGCGCCCGGCATTTCCGCGCCATCTCTCGCAGCACGTTGGCGGTTATGTGCTGACCGATGGACCGTTGGTCGAGTCAGTCCCTGTCGGCAACGCCGCCATGCAGGATCGCACCTTCATCGAGTGGGACAAGGACGACATCGATGCGCTCAAGATGATGAAGGTCGATATCCTGGCGCTCGGCATGCTGACGGCGCTGCGCAAGGGGCTCGACATGCTGCGCGAGACATATGGGATGGCCGAGAAGAATGGTCGCCGGCTCGAACTCGCGACTATCGCTGAAAACGAGAAGAAGCGCGTCTATCGTATGCTGCAGAAAGCGGATTCGCTCGGCGTCTTCCAAGTCGAGAGTCGCGCGCAGATGAACATGCTGCCACGCCTCTTGCCAGAAAAATTCTATGATCTCGTCGTCCAGGTCGCGATCGTGCGGCCCGGGCCGATCCAGGGCAATATGGTCCACCCCTACCTCAAGAACCGCAAGATCAAGCGCGAGACGGAGGCACGGGGCGAAGTTTATCAGGCGAACTTCCCCAAGCCGGATCCCGCCAACGGCCCGCCCGACGAGCTGGAAAAAATCCTCGGCAAGACATTGGGCGTGCCGCTCTTCCAGGAGCAGGCGATGAGGATCGCGCTCGACGCCGCCAAGTTCGACAGCAAGGAAGCCAACGAGCTGCGCAAGTCAATGGCGACCTTTCGCCATACTGGCACGATCAGCAATCATGAGAAGCGCATGGTCGATACGATGATCGAGCGCGGCTATGATCCCGACTTCGCCAAGAATTGCTTTCGGCAGATCGAGGGCTTCGGTGAATACGGCTTTCCCGAAAGCCACGCCTGCTCGTTCGCGCACCTCGTTTACATCTCGGCCTGGCTCAAATGCGATCATCCCGACGTGTTCGCCGCGGCTCTGCTCAACAGTCAGCCGATGGGCTTCTACGCGCCCGCGCAGATCGTCCGCGACGCGCGCGAACATAATGTTGAAGTCCGACATCCGGATATCAATGCAAGCGACTGGAATTGTACGCTAGAGAGGCGCGGTGGCCGTCGCCGTCGGGCCATGCGGCTCGGCTTGCGCATGATCCAGGGCTTCCGGCAGGATTGGGCCGAAACGCTCATCGAAGCCCGCGCCGCCGGTCTGTTCGAGAGCCTTGCCGAGCTCAAGCGGCGCACGGGCCTGCCCGGCGCCGCGCTCGACAGGCTGGCGGCGGCGGATGCGCTTGGTTCGCTCGATCTCGGGCGGCGGCAGGGCGCTTGGGCGGCGGCGGGGCTGCCGCGGCGCGCGCCGGCGCCGCTGTTCGAAGCGATGGGGCTCGACGAGGCGGACGGGCCGCCACCACCGGCACTGCCCGCGCCGAGCGCCGGCGAGGACGTGGTAAGCGACTACCAGACGCTCAAGCTCAGCCTTAAGGGCCATCCCTGCGGTTTCCTGCGGCCGCGCCTCGATCGCGTCGGCGCGATTCCCTGTGCCCAGGTGGGCGCGACGCGGGATGGGCGGCGCATCCGCACCGCCGGGGTCGTTCTCGTCCGCCAGCAGCCGGGCTCGGCCAAAGGCGTCGTCTTCCTCACCATCGAGGACGAGACCGGCATCGCCAATCTCGTGTTGTGGCCGAGCGCGTTCGAGCGCTGGCGCCCGCAGGCGATGGGCGCGCGAATGCTCTTGGTGACGGGCCGTCTGCAGAAATCGGAGGAAGGGATCGCGCATGTCGTCGTCGAGCGGCTCGACGATTGGAGCGCGCAATTGCGCGACCTTTCCGACGACATGGTCGGCGAACAACACGGCCGCACCACCGGCCGCCGCCATCCCCGCGACATGCGTATCATGCCGGCATCGCGTGATTTCCATTGATCCGCGGTGGGCCGATCCAAGCGCCCACACCTCAGCCGGCGGCGGCGATCCCGCCCGTCACCGACAGGATCGAGCCGGTGACGTAACTGCTCGCCGGCGAGGCGAGGTAGAGGGCGGCGCCGGCGGACTCCGATGCGCCGCCCCACCGCCCCAGCGGCGTTTCGCGCAGCCACCAATCGCCGAAGCCGGGGCTCATATCGTTCAGGAACGGCCCGGCATTCTCGAACGTGCCGAGCAGGATCGCGTTCACGCGGATGCCGTGCGGCGCCAGCTCGGCGGCGAGGCAGCGCGTGAGATGGTTCACCCCCGCCTTGGCCACCGCATAAGGCGCGACCATCGGCGGCGTCATGCGGCTCGCCGTCGAGCTCGTGTTGACGATCACGCCGCCATCGCCCTGCTCGATCATGATCCGGGCGACCGCGCGGGTGGCGAAGAATACCAGATCGAGATTACCGGCAAAGACGGCGCGCCACTCGTCATCCTCATAGTCGATCACGGGCTTGGCGGCGCCGCCGCTGCCGGCATGGTTGAAGAGGATGTCGATGCGGCCGAGCTCGCGCCGCACCTGCTGGGCAAGCGCGTCGACCTGCGGCCGATCGGTGAGATCGGCGCGGATCGCCAGCGCGTGCCGCCCCATCGCCCGGATCTCGTCGGCGAGCGGCTCGATCGCTGTCGCGGTGCGCGCCACCAGCGCGAGGTCCGCGCCCGCCTCGGCGAGCGCGAGCGCCATGTGCCGGCTGTTGGTATCGCCCACGCCCGCGATGATCGCGACCTTGCCGTCGAGCCGGAACGCTTCCGCGAGCGATGCCATGATCTCGTCCTCTCCCGGCGATGGCAGCTCGCCTTGTCGCCACGCTAAGCGGCAAAGCGGGGCGACGCCATCGATAACGGCGCCGCGCTTCGAAAGCGGGAGAACGGAAGGTGCTGACGACCGCTTTCCATCCCGGGTTGCCCTTAACCGGCTCGTAGCGCTCCTTCGGCTATCCCGAACGCGTGACGCTGCCTCGCGCCCCTTCGGTTTCCGTGATCGTGCCGGCCTATGGCGTCGCGCATCTGCTGGCGGACGCGCTCGCCTCGCTGCAGGCGCAGACGCGGGGCGACTGGGAGGCGATCGTCGTCGACGACGGTGCGCCGGACGATGTCGCCGGTGCGTTCGCGCGTTTCGCCGATGACGATCGCGTCGGTCTCCTGCAAACCGACAATGGCGGCCTCGCTACCGCACGCAACCGCGCCGCGGCGATCGCGCGCGCGCCCTATCTCGCGCTGCTGGATGGTGACGATGCCTGGGAACCCGACTATGTCGCGACGATGCTTGCCGCGATCGAGGCCGATCCGGAAGTTGGCTTCGTCACCTGCGACGCCAGCTACTTCGGCCTCGCCGATCGTGCCGGGGAACGCTTCTCCCGCTTTAGCCGCCAGGATCCGCCGCTGACGCTGGAACGTGTGCTCCGGCGCCAGTTCAACATCTTCGTCGGCTGCATCATCCGCCGCGAGGCCTTCGACGCGATGGGCGGGTTCGACGGCGCGCTGCGATCTGTGGAGGATTTCGATCTGTGGGCGCGGCTGCTCGCCGCCGGCTGGCGCGGCGGCTACGTCGCGGCACCGCTGGTCCGCTACCGGCGCCGGCCTGGCTCGCTCTCGTCGAACGAGCGGACGATGCTGGCATGCGAGCAGGCGGTCTATGCCAAGCTCGCCGCCATGCTCGACGGCCGCTCCGAAGCCGCGACGGCGCGCGCGATGCTCGCCGACGTTGAGGCTCGCGCCGCCTGGGCGGAAGGCGAGGCGCTGATCCTGTCGGGCGAGGCGCGCGCCGGCTTGCGCAAGCTTTCAGGGATCGAGCAGCGCTCTCTGCGCTGGAAGTTGGCGATGCCGGTGATGCGGATGATGCCGGCGCTGGCCGCGCCGCTGCTGCGTGTCAGGCCGCGATTGCCGGCGCCGCCGCGCTGAAAATCTCGATTGCGGGCATCGTCTCGCCCGCCGCGACGATCGCCGCGTGCAAACCCGGCAGCATCGCCAGGCCGGCGATCGACCAACCCTTCTGCGCCTTGACCATTCGCGCCGGCGTCTCCGGATCGACCGAGACCTCGAAGCCGTCGAGCGGGTGCGAGAGGCCCTCGCCGATCGCCTTCACATAGGCTTCCTTGCGCGCCCAGCAGTCGAAGAAGCCGGCGAGCCATCGTTCCGGTGGCAGCGCGTCGAGCGCGGCGATCTCGGCCGGCGCGAAGAAGCGTGCCGCGATCTCGGGCGAAGCGAGCGCCGGGTCGCGCCATTCGATGTCGCAGCCGAGCGGCATATCGCCGATCGCGATCATCGCGGTGTCGCGCGAATGCGAGACGCTGAACTCGGGGCCGTCGATGACAGTGGGCTTGCCGTTGGCGCCGGCGCCGAACGCGAGCCGCGCGGGCGAGACGCCTAGATGCGGGGCGAGCACGCGGCGGAGCAGCGCCCGGCGCATGACGAAGCGCCGCCGATGGATGGCGAAGCGAAAGTTGTCCGCCTGCGCGCGCTCGGCATTGCTCAAGAGCGCGTGCGCCGCTTCCAGCTCAGGCGCCGACGCCGCCAGCGAGCAGAGATGGACCGCGATCGCCAAGGATCTATGCCGCGTCGGCGCGGCGCTCGGCTTCGCGGCGCAGGCGGCTGTCGTCGAGCAGCAGGCGCATGTGCCGCACCATGTCGGCGACATGCGGCTCCTCCAGCATCGTGCTGTGGCCGCCCGCAATTTCATGCGGCGAGAACCAGCCGCGCACGACGCTCGCCCAGCCGTCGCGCGAATCGAGCACGTCGGGCCGTTCCTTGGGCTGGAACAGCGCGACGTCGCCGCGATAGATGCGCGGCCGATAGGCATAGGCGGCGCGATCGAGATCGGCGCGCAGCGCGCCGTGCGTGCCCTCGGCGGTGCGCGCCCGCGCAACCCCGGCGTCCTCGGCGAGCGCATGGAGCCGATCGCGCAAATAGGTGCCGCGGCCGTCGCGCGCCTTCAGCCATTTGCGCAGGTGGAAGCGCAGCTTGCTCAGGCGCAGCCGCCACGGCCCGATCGACTTGAGCGCACGCGGGTTCATCGCGTGGGCGAGGACGAGCAGCGGCACCTCCTCGCCGTCCGCAACGAGCCGCGATGCGACCGCGAAAGCGAGGATGCCGGACGTGCACCAGCCGCCGATATAATAGGGCCCGTGCGGCCGCTGCGCGCGCAGCGAGGCGACGACATGGCCGGCGAACTGCTCGAAGCTCAGCTGCTTGCCATATTCGCGCGCGATGATCGGATCGACCGGCAGACCGAGGAACGGCTGATCGGGACCGAGCCCCTGCGCGAGCGGCAGGAAGGCCGGGCCGGCGTCGAGCCAGATCAGCGGCGACTGCGTGCCCTGGGGCTGGATCGGCACGAGCGCGAACGGATCGCGCGCCTCGACGCTCGGTTCGTCGGCGGTGAGCCGCGCCGCCATCTCGTGCAGACGGTGGCCGCGGAAGAATTCGGCCATACCCATGCGGCGACCCCAATCCTGCTCGACGCGGCGGAGCAGCTTGGCGACGAGCAGCGAATGGCCGCCGAGCTCGAAGAAGCTGTCCTCGCGTCCGATCGTCTCGATGCCGAGTACCTCGCGCCAGATCGCGGCGAGCCGCTCCTCGGCGTCGCCATGGGGCGGGGCGGTATCGCGCGCTGCCATGCTGCCCTCGGGCGCGGGGAGTGCCTTGCGATCGATCTTGCGATTGGGCGTCATCGGCAGCGCGGCGAGCGTCTCGAAGCGCGACGGGATCATGTAATCGGGCAGCAGCGCGGCGAGATGGTCGCGCAGCGCCGCGGCGGTTGGCGTGTCGCCCGCCGGCACGACATAGCCGACCAGCGCCTTCTCGCCGCTCGCGTCCGGCCAGCTGCGCACCGCCGCCGCGGCGACGTTCGGGTGCCTGGCGAGCGCGCCCTCGATCTCCTCGACCGCGACGCGGAAGCCGCGAATCTTCTCCTCGGCATCGGTGCGGCCGAGACAATAGAGCGTGCCGTCCGGCGCGAAGCGCGCGAGGTCGCCGGTGCGGTAAAGCCGCACGCCGGGCACGCCGCGCCGCTCGACGAAACGCTCGGCGGTGAGATCGGGCCGGCCGCGATAGCCGCGCGCGAGCCCGGTGCCGCCGATGTGGAGCTCGCCGACGACGCCGGCGGGAACGAGGTTGCCCGCGGCGTCGAGCACGAATGTGACGGTGTTGGCGATCGGATGGCCGATCGGCACGGTCTCGCCCGGCATGATCCGTGCGACGGTCGACCAGATCGTCGTCTCGGTCGGCCCGTACATGTTCCAGAGCTGGCCGCAGCGGGTCAGCAGTTCGTCGGCAAGGCCACGCGAGAGCGACTCGCCGCCGCAGAGGATCTTCAGATCGCGCGTGCCGCGCCAGCCCGCCTCGATCAACGCGCGCCACGTCGCCGGCGTCGCCTGCATCACGCTCGGCTGCAGCGTCTCGATCAGCGCGCGCAGCCGCTCCGGATCGCGCGCCTCGTCGCGCGAGGCGAGCAGCAGGCGGCCGCCGCAGACCAGCGGCAGAAAGATCTCGAGCGCGGCGATGTCGAACGACAGCGTGGTGACGGCGAGCAGCGAATCGTCGCGGCCGAAGCCGGGCTCGTCGCACATCGCCAGCAGCAGGTTGGCGAGCGAGGCGTGGTTGATCTCGACGCCCTTGGGCTTGCCCGTCGAGCCGCTCGTATAGAGCACATAGGCGAGATCGTCGTCGGTGATCGCGGCGATGCCGCCGCCGGCGGGATCGGCATCGGCATGCACGTCGATCAGCGGCATCGGCCAACCGGGCAGCGTCGCGGCGAGCACGGGATCGCTGAGCAGCGCCGCCGGTGCCGCGTCCTCGACGATCTGATCGAGCCGCGCCGCCGGGAAGCCCGGATCGAGCGGCAGATAGGCCGCGCCCGTGCGCAGGATGCCGACGAGCGCCGCGACCATCGTCGGCGAGCGTTCGAGGTAGAGCGCGACGAGATCGCCTTTGCTGATGCCTCGGCCACGCAGCAGCGCCGCGATCCGCACCGCCTCGGCATCCAGCTCGGCATAGCTCCAGCGCAGTTCGCCCGAGACGATCGCGACGGCGTCCGGCGCCAGCTCCGCCTGGTCGGCGATCGCCTGTGGCAACGTGGTCGGCGGCAGCGGCCGCGCCGTCACCTGCCAGCCGCCGAGCTGCGCGTCGCGCTCCGGCGCGGTGAGCATCGGCAGATCGGCGATCGTCCGCTCGGGATCGTCGGCGATCGCTTCGAGCATCGTCAGCCAATGGCCGATCATGCGGCGGATCGTCATCGGATCGAACAGCTCGGTCGAATAGAGGAAGCGGCCGATCATTCCTTCGGGCCGCTCGTCGAGCTCGAGATAGAGATCGAACTTGGCGCCGCCGACGACGACGTCCATCTGCGTCAGGTCCCAGCCTGCGGGAAACGGATCGACCGGCGGCTCGATCGAGAACAGGATGTTGAACAGCGGGTGCGCGCCGGGCGTGCGCTTGATGCCGAGATCGCGCACCACCTCGTCGAACGGCACCTCGCTCGCGCCGAGCGCGCCGAGCACGCTGTCGCGGACGCCGTTCAGATGCTCGGAGAAGCGCAGCGCCGAGCTGGGCCGCGTGCGCAGCGTCATCGTATTGAGGAAATAGCCGACGACGCGTTCGAGCTCGGGGCGCCGGCGCAGATCGGTGACGCCGCCGACGAGGATGTCCTCCTCGCCGGTATAGCGATTCAGCATCGCCGTGAAGGCGGCGAGCAGCGTCATGTAGAGCGTGACGCCGTGCCGTTGCGAAAGCGCTCGGAGTTCTTCGAACAGTTCGAGCGGGATCAGGAAAGTTTCCATCGATCCCGCATGCGTCGGCACCGACGGCTTGGCGCGATCGCCGGGCAGCTCGAGCTTGGCCGGCGCGTCGGCGAGCGCGGTTCGCCAGTAGCCGAGCTGGCGCTGCATCGCCGGCGACTTGAGGTGTTCGCGCTGCCAGACGGCATAGTCGCCATAATGGAGCGTCGGCTCCGGCAGCGGTGAGGGCTCCCCCTTCTCGTAAGCGGCGTAGGTCGCCGCCAGTTCGGGCACGATCACGCGATAGATCGAGACGCCGTCGAAGATGATGTGGTGCAGCGTGAGGTAGAGGCGGTGCTCCTCGGCGCTCATCCTGACGACGCGCGCGCGAAACAGCGGGCCCCGGGTGAAATCGATCGCCTCGCGCGCGTCGGCGCTGCCGAGCGCGAGCGCGGCGGCGTCGCGGTCCGCTTCCGGCAGGTGGCTCACGTCGCTGAGCGGGATCGCCAGCCGCTCGGCCGGGTGGATCGCCTGCACCGGCTCCGCGCCCGAAGCGTCGATCGTCGTGCGCCATGCCTCGTGGCGGCGCAGCACCTCGGCGACCGCGCGCTCCATCACGTCGTGGTCGTAGTACCCGAGGCGGTGGATCGTGATCGACTCGTTATAGAGCGGCACGTCGGGCGCCATCGCCGCATGCAGCCAGACCTGGCGCTGATCGGCCGAAAGCGGCACCGGAAGGCCGGCCGGCCGCGGCTGTACCCGATCGGGCGCCTGCGCCTTCTCCGCGCCGCCGTCGCCGCGCAGCATCCGCGCGAGCAGCTCGCGCTTGGCATCGGAAAGCGCCGGCGCCGCACTCATGTCCATCTCAAGCTCCCGAAGGGCGGTAGCGGATCGGCAGGCCGACCAGCCCGCGCAGGCCCGAGTTCGGGCGCCATTCGAGCGTCGCCTCGTCGGTGGCGAGCGCGATGTCGTCGATCCGCTCGAGCAGCATCGCGTAGGCGGTGCGCGCCTCCATCCGCGCGAGCGGCGCGCCGAAGCAGAAATGCGTCGACCAGCCGAAGGCGAGGTGGCGATTGTCCTGCCGGCGCAGATCGAGCGTATCGGGATCGTCGAAGCGCTCGGGATCGCGGTTGCCGGCGGCCATCACCGCCATCACCGCCGCGCCCTGCTTGATCAGCTTGCCGCCGATTGTCGTGTCTGCCTTGGCGATGCGCGCGGTGTGCTGGCTCGGGCTCTCGAAACGCAGCAGCTCCTCGATCGCGGTTTCCATGATCTCCGGGTGCGCGCGCAGGTCGGCGAGCACGTCGGGTTGGCGGATCAGCGTGAGCAGGCCGTTGCCGATCAGGTTGGTGGTGGTCTCCTGGCCGCCGACCATCGTGACAATCGTGTTGGCGATCACCTCTTCCTCGGCGAGCCGCTCGCCATCGACCTCGGCAAGCATCAGCGCGCGGATCAGGCCGTCGCGCGGGTTCTTCTCCTGGTCGCGGATCGCGGCGCGGAAATAATCCTGCATCTCGGCGACGGTCCTGAGCACGCCACGAATGCGATCGGGGTTGTGCTGGAAGTTGCCGAGCATCTCGGCGAAGCTCGCCGACCACGCCTTGAGCTGGCGATGATCCTCGAGCGGCACGCCGAGCAGTCCTGCGGCGACAAGCGCGGGAAAGGGCTCGGCAAAGTCCGCGATCAGGTCCATCTCGCCTTTCGGCGCGAGGCGATCGAGCAGATCCTTGGCGATCGCCTTGACCTTACTTGCCATCGCATCGACGCGGCGCGGCGTGAACGCGGCGTAGCAGAGCTTCTTCAGCCGCGTGTGCGCCGGCGGATCGAGGAACAGCATCTGCCGCGACATCATGTCGGCGACCGGCCCGAGCTTGGGCAGGCCGAGCGCGGTCATCTGCTTCTCGTCGGGCGTGCGATCGGCGGAGAAGGTCTGGAGGACGGTCAGCACGTCCTCGTAGCGCGTCACCACCCAGGTCGACATGAACGGGTCCCAATGGACCGGCGAGCGTTCGCGCAGGCTGGCGTAGAACGGATAGGGATCGGCATGGACCGCCGGATCGAGCAGCTGGAACAGGCTCAGGCTCGGATCGCTCGACGGATCGGCGGCCGGCTTCGCTCCAACAGCTATCGAGGTCGGCGCGTTCATTCCGCCGCCCTCGCCTGGGCCTCCTCCTCGCTCATCGCGTCGAGCATGGCGAGCAGCACCTCCTCGATCTTGGCGGCGAGCTGGCGGATCGTCGGCGCCATGAACAGGTCGCGGAGCTGGAGATCGACGCCGAACGCTTCGTTGGCGCGCAGCACGACCTGCGTGCCGAGCAGCGAATGGCCGCCGAGCAGGAAGAAGTTGTCGTCGATGCCGACGCCGGTGCGGCCGAGCGCCGCCTCGAGGATCTCGAGCAGGCGGGCCTGTGCGGGCGTCTCCGCGGCGGCGGTGGCGGCCGACGTCAGCGCGTTGTGCGAACCGGGCGCGGGCAGCGCCTTGCGATCGAGCTTGCCGTTGGCGGTGAGCGGCAGCGCCGCCATCCGCACGAAGGCGGACGGAACCATGTAATCCGGCAGATGCTGGGCGCAGAACGCGCGCAGGTCCTCGGCGCTCGGCGCCTCGCCTGCGGGCACGATATAGGCGACGAGCTGCGTTTCTCCGCTGTCGTTGCGGGTCGCGACGGCGGCGGCAGCGAGCGCCGGATGGCGGGCGACGGTGGCCGCGACTTCGTCCGGCTCGACGCGGTGACCGCGGACCTTGGCCTGCCCGTCGGCGCGGCCGTGGAAGGCGAGATCGCCATCGGCGCGCCACGAAGCGAGGTCGCCGGTGCGATAGAGCCGCTCGCCGTCATGCACGACGAAGCGCTCGGCGGTCAGGTCGGGGCGGCCGCGATAGCCGCGCGCGAGCTGCGCGCCGCCGATGAAGATCTCGCCGATCTCGCCGGGCGCGACCGCATTCATGTCGGCATCGAGCAGGCGGACGAACGTGCCGTCGATCGGCTTGCCGATCGACGGCAGGCCGGACACGTCGCTGCCCGGCGCGATGACACCCGAGGTCGCGACCACGGTGCTCTCGGTCGGCCCGTAATTGTTGACGAGCGCGAACGGCAGGTGCGCCGGCGGAGCGCGGTGCAGCGTGTCGGCGCCGGTGAGCAACGTGCGCAGGCGCGCGTCGACGGGCCAATCCATGTCGAGCAGCGGCTCGGCGAGCGCGGGCGGCGCGAAGGCGATGTCGATCCGGCGTTCGATCAGCCAGCGATGCAGGTGTGCCGGATCGGTGCGTGCCGCCTCGTCGATCAGCACGACGCAGGCGCCGGCGGTAAGATAGGGCCAGATCTCCCACACCGAGGCATCGAAGCCGAGCCCGGCGAGATGCGCGGCGCGGGTCTCCTCGGTGACAGCGAAGGCGGCGTTATGCCAGGCGATCAGCGCGGCGAGATTGGCGTGGCTGATCTCGACGCCCTTGGGCTCGCCGGTCGATCCCGAGGTGTAGATCACATAGGCGAGCTGCTCGGGCGCGGTTGGGCCTGCGACATGGCCGGGATGCGCGGCGATCGCTGCGGCGTCGGCATCGAGCGCGACCAGCGGTGCCACGGTCTCGCCGAGGCGCGCGGCGTGCGGCGCCTTGCTGACGATCGCAGTGAGGCCGGCATTGGCGCAGAGCGCGCGCAGCCGCTCGTCCGGCCATGCCGGATCGAGCGGCAGGAAGCCGCCGCCCGCCTGCCACACGGCAAGTGCGGCGACGATCGCCTCATGGCTGCGATCGAGGCAGATCGCGACGAGCTTTTCCGGCCCGACCCCAAGCGCGGCAAGGTGCGCCGCGAGCCGGCCCGCCTGCTCATGCAGCGCGGCGTAGCTCAGCTTGCCGCAGGCGGCATCGAGCGCGGTGGCGTCGGGGCGCTGTGCGGCGAAGTCGGCGACGATGTCGGCGGCGGACCTGAAGACGGGCGCACCGCCTTCGGCTGGATGGATCGCGGTCATCTTCATGGCGCGGCGACAAAAGCATCGACAGCTTCAGAAATGCTTAAATCGCAGTGAGGAAGCGATAAAAAGCCGTCCCATTGCGGCGCAGGGGCGCACGTTCGCGCTCCTTGCTACCGGAACGACGGAAGGAAGCGTCGCTCGTCAGCGCTGATGAAGATCGAGCGCTTCGAACTGGAGATAGGCGGGATCGAATTCCGAGACGGCGGCCAGGCCTTTGCCGTCGTTGATCGTGATCTCGCGCCCTTTGACATCGATCAGGCCATCGCGCTTCAACGCGCCGAACATGCGGTTGACGTGCACCGCGGTGAGACCGAGCGCGTCGCCGATGTGGTTCTGCGTTGCCGGGAACAGAAATCCCTCGGAAGAGCAGGCGCCGATCTGCTCATAGCGGAGCGCCATCTCGCACAGCAGGTGCGCCAGCCGCGCCTTGGCCGAACGGCGGCCGATCGACAGCAGCCACTGCGCCATGATCGCGAGATCGATCATGCAATCCCGCCAAAAGGCGGTCGCGACCGCGGGGTGGCGCGCGGCGATCTTGCGCAGCGCCACGTGCGGAATACGGATGATGGTGCTCGCCGTCAGCGCCTGCAGCGGCACGGTAACGAGCGGCGAGACAACGGAATGAAGATCCGCCATGTCTCCCGGAATGTGGAGCGCGATGATCTGCCGCTCGCCGGACGACGTCTGTCCGAAGCGACCGACAAGCCCCTCAACCACGAGACAGGCATGGTCGATCCGCTCACCGAGGCGTACGATGTCCTGATTGGCGCGCACGCGGTGCTCGATCGTCGGCAGCGACAGGATCGCTTCGATCTCGTCGCCGTCTAGCACCGAGCGCCGTGATATGCGTGCGAGGAAGGCGGACAAAGCGCCGCGATTGTTGTCAGGCATTGGCAACCAGCTCAGCTGACCAGACGTCGCGCGCGAAGCAGCGCGGTCTCGTCCGGATCGCGGCCGCGGAAGGCACGGTAGGAGATCATTGGGTCGCGCGAATCGCCGCGCGCGAGCACCTCGTCACGGAAGCGGCCGGCGAGTTCGGCATCGAAGATGTCCCCCTTCTCCTCGAACGCAGCGAAGGCGTCGGCGTCGAGCACCTCCGCCCAGAGATAGGCGTAGTAGGAGGCCGCGTAGCCGCCGTCGAACACATGGGTGAAGTGGGGCAGGCCGTGGCGCATCGGGATCTCGTCGGGCATGCCGATGCGCTCCAGCGTCGCGCGCTCGATCGCACGGACGTCCGGCTTCTCCTCGGTCGAACGGTGGATCGCCAGGTCGACGATCGCCGAGCCGAGGAACTCGACGGTCGCGAAGCCCTGGCCGAACTCGTCGGCGCATTGGATCGCGTCGATCAGCGGCTCGGGCACGCCGAACGCGCGCAGCACCTCCGGCGCGGTGATCCAATGCTCCATGAATTTGGAGGGGAACTCGACGAAGTCGCGCGCCACCGCGGTCCCCGATTGGCTCGGATAGGTGACGCGGCTGAGCAGCCCGTGCATGGCATGGCCGAATTCGTGGAACAGCGTGCGCGCCTCGTCGAGCGAGAGGCGCGTCTCGGCTATTTCCGGCGCCTTGGCGAAATTGGCGACGGTGTAGATGATCGGCAGCACCGTGCCGTCCAGTGTCTCCTGGACCTGGAGCGAGCCCATCCACGCGCCGCCATGCTTTTCCGGGCGGCTGAAGTAATCGGTGTAGAGCAGGCCGACGGGGCTGCCGGCGCGGGTCACGCACCAGGGCCGGACATCGGAGTGGTAGCCCGGCACGTCGGGCCGATATTCGAAGCTCAGCCCGTAGAGCCGGCTGGCGGCCGCGAACGCAGCATCGCGGACCGAATCGAGCGGGAGATGCTGCTTCACCGCTGCGCCATTGAGCGCGTAACGCTCGCGCCGGATGCGTTCGGAATAGAAGCGCCAGTCCCAGCCCGCGAGCCGGAACGCCGGCTCGCCCTTGGCGGCGGCATCGGCGTCGATCAGCGCCTGCAACGCCGCCGCTTCCACCTTGGCATGGGCAAGCGCGGGGGTCCACACACGCATCATCAGCCCGTCGGCGGCATCGGGCGCGCGCGCCATGCTGTCCTCGAGCGCATAGTCCGCATAGGTCGCGTTGCCGAGCAGCCGCGCCTTCTCGCCGCGGAGCGCGACGATCTCGTCGATGAGCGGGCGATTGTCGTGGGCGCCGCCATCGTTGCGACCGACGAACGCCCGCCAAATGCGCTCGCGAAGATCGCGCCGGGTCGAGAAGCCGAGGAAATCCTCGACGTCGCCACGGTCGAGCGTGAACACATAGCGCCCGTCATGGCCGCGCTTTTCGGCGCGGCGTGCGGCGGCACCGCGCACGCTATCGGGCAGGCCGTCGAGATCGGTCTCGTCGATCACCATCTCCCACTCCGCCGCGGCGGCGAGGACATTGTGACCGAACTGGATCGAGAGCTGGCCGAGCCGCTCGTCGATCGCAGCGAACCGCTTCTTCGCCTCGGGATCGAGCCCTGCGCCGCCGGCGATGAAGCCGCGGTGGCTCATGTCGACGAGCCGCTCCTGCTCCTCGCTGAGCCCGGATAGCTTACGCTGTTGCCACACCGCGGCGATCCGCCCGAACAGCGCGGGATCATGGCTGAGCTCGGTGCCGTGACGCGTCAGCATCGTCGAAACCTCGGGCTCGATCGCACGCAACGCGTCGTCAGACTGCGCCGAGGAGAGCGACCAGAACAGCCGGGACACCCGGCCGAGTCGCGCGCCGGAGCGCTCATAGGCGGCGAGCGTGTTCTCGAAGCTCGGCGGCTCGGCGTTACCGGTGATCGCGGCGACCTCCGCCTTGCCCTCGGCGATCGCGACGCGGAAGGCGGGCAGGAAATCCTCGGTGCGCACCGCGTCGAACGGCGGCGCGCCCAGCGGCAACGTCCAGGGCTCAAGCAGCGGATTGGAGCTGCTGGCGTTCGTCTTCGGCCTCTCGATCGTCGCGGTCACCTGCGTCCACCTCCTCGGTCACCACCGTGAAGTTCGTCAGCAGCGATGGCCCGAAGGTGGTGGTGAGCGCCGTGTCGGTCGCGTCGCGCCCCCGGGCCATGAGAATGCGGCCGATGCGCGGCTTATTGTGCCGCGCGTCGAGCGTATACCATCGCCCGCCCAAAAACACGTCAAACCATGCGGAGAAATCCATCGGGTCCGGGGCGGCCGGCACGCCGATGTCGCCGAGATAGCCGGTGCAGTAACGCGCGGGGATGTTCATGCAGCGGCACAGCGTGACGGCTAGATGTGCGAAGTCGCGGCAGACGCCGGCCTGCTCCTGATGCGCATCCCACGCGGTCTTGCTCGGCCGCGCGTGATGATAGCCGAACTCGATATGCTCGTGCGTGTAATCGACGATCGCCTGGACGCGGTCCCAGCCGGGTCGGGTCTTGGCGAACAATGCCCACGCGGTATCCGCGAGCTTGTCGGTCTCGCAGTAGCGTGAGCCGAGCAGGTAGACGAGCGCATCGTCGGGGAGATGGTCGATCGCGATCTGTTCGGCGTCGGGGGCGCGGAGATCGTGCGTGCCGGGATCCTCGATCACGAAGTCGCAGGTGAAGCGGATTCCGCCCTCGGGCACCGTCAGCCGCGTGCCGACATTGCCGAAGCCGTCCACGAAGTCGTACATCGGCACTTCGGGATAGGTGATGATCCGCTGCGGCGTGCGGAGGTCGCGATGCCGCGACGGATGGACGTTGAGCAGCGCGAGCGTGTGCGTCGGCGACTTGGTTTCGATCGTGATGTCGTATCCGGCCCGAATGAGCATGGTGTGGGATGGCTTTCGTCAGAGGGCGTGGGCGCGCGCCGGTGATGCCGGTTCGAACGCTGGTGGATCCTGTCGTTGCAGGGTGATCTCGACGGCGACGTCCATGCCGGCATAGCTGCCCGGCAGGCCGCTCCAGGTGCCCGAGAGCGGCACCGCCTGATAGGGATCGCGCGCGATCGCGGTGCGGATCAGCCCGCGATTGCCGATGATGCCGTTGGTCGGATCGAACTCGACCCAACCGGAGCCGGGCAGGAAGATGCGCACCCAGGCATGGGTGTTGCCGCCGCCGACCACGCCCTCGGAGAGCTTGGTCGAATAGACATAGCCAGAGACGAAGCGGGCGGCGAGGCCGAGCGCGCGTGCCGCCTCGATCATCAGCACGGCATAATCGCGGCAGGTGCCGGCCTTCCTGTCGAGCGTCTCGATCGGCGATTGCGTGCCCTTCTCGTGGCGCGGGACGTAGGTAAACTCGCGGCGGATGGTGCGGGTGATCTCGGCGAGCATCCTCAGCGTGTCGGTTCGCCCGTCCTCACGCACGAAACGCCGCGCCCAGCCGTCGACGACGCGCCAGGGATCGTGATGCTGGCGCTCGATTGAGCGCAGCAGGTCGGGCATGTCCTCGGAGGAATAGGTGAAAGGGTAGCGGCGGGCGTAATCCTCGATCTCGACGTCATCGGGCCCCATCGGCATGTGCTCGACGGTGGCGGTGCTGGTGAACACGAGTGCGGTGGCGCGGCCGTCGAAGCGCGCGATCGCAACCGAATTGCCGAACACGTCCTGCAGCCACCGCAGGTCCGACGGCGGCGGCTCGATATCGAGCCGGGCCTCGAGCAGCCGCTGGTCGTGGCTCTCGCGCGGGCGGACCATGATGCGATGCTCGCCGAACGCGACCGGCTGGCGATAGGCGTAGCGGGTCACGTGCGATATGGTCAGCGTCGGCATCGAGGAGGCTCGTTCCCGCGTGATCGAAGCGAACACCGTCGCGTTGCTGGGGCCGGATGAGCCGGCGCCGGTTGCGGTCACTAACCTAGATGGGCGTTCCCCGTTCCTCCTGATCGGCGATCATGCGGGGAAACGCGTCCCTCGCGCGCTCGCCGGATTGGGAATCGCGGAGGCCGAACTCGCCCGCCATATCGGCTGGGACATCGGTGTCGCGAAGCTCGGCGAACTGCTTGCGGAGCGGCTGGACGCGCCGTTCATCGCCCAGGTCTATTCGCGGCTGGTGATCGATTGCAATCGCGATCCCGCGCGCGCCGACGCGATCCCGGCGGTCAGCGACGGCACCCCGATCCCGGCCAACCGCGATCTGTCGGAGGCGGCGCGGGCAGCGCGGATCGCCGCGATCCACGCCCCCTATCAGCAGGCGATCGCGAACGCGCTCGCGGCGCGCGATGGAGCTGGAATGCGCACCGTGCTGATCGCGCTGCACAGCTTCACGCCGCGCATGAACGATTTCGACCGGCCGTGGCAGGCGGGAATTCTGCACTTCGGCCATGAGAACGGCTTCGCGCTGGCGCTGCTCGACGCACTCCGCGATCGTATCGAGGTCGTCGGCGACAACGAGCCCTACAAGATGGACGGCACCGACTACACCGTGCCCTTCCACGCCTTCGCCGCCGGCCGTCCCTATGCCGAGATCGAGATCCGGCAGGACCTGCTGGGCGCGGAGGGCGGCCCGGAACGCTGGTGCGCGTTGCTGACGGACGCGCTGGAAGCGGCGGAGGTGTCGTTGAGGTCCTCGCTCCCATAGGTCTCAACGGTGCTCAGGCGAAGGCCGGAGCTTTCGAGCGAGCGCGCCGCGTGCCGGCAGGGCTCCGGCTTTCGCCGGAGCACCGGTCGAGACAGCGCTGACGTTCGTAAAAAATCTCACTACATGCGCCCGAATGTCCGCTCTCGAACTGGCTTTCGCCGAATCCCTCGACGCGATCCGCGCGCGCGGCGAGCATCGCGTGCTGGCGCCGGCCGCGATGGCGTCGGGCGGGCGGCTGGTGCGAGGCGCCGCCACGCTGCTCGATTTCGCCAGCAACGACTATCTCGGGCTTGCGCAGCACCCGCTGCTCAAGGAGCGCGCGGCGGATTGGGCGCGGCGCTACGGCAGCGGTGCGGGCGCCTCGCGCCTCGTCAGCGGCACCAGCGCGCAGCATCTCGCTGTCGAAGCCAAGCTCGCGGCGTTCAAGAAGACGGAGGCGGCGCTGATCTTCGCCTCCGGCTGGCAGGCCAATGCGGCGGTGCTGCCCGCGCTCATCAAGGCGGCGCCGGGAACGCTCGTCTTCGCCGACAAGCTCAACCATGCCAGCCTCCACCACGGCATCGCGGCGGCGGGGGCGCGGCAGATTCGCTTCCGCCACAACGATCTCGATCACCTCGCCGAACTGCTCGCAGCGCGGCTAGGCGAGGCGGGGCCGCGTCTGATCGTCACCGAGAGCGTGTTCAGCATGGACGGTGACCGCGTCGACGTCGCGCGGCTCAAGGCGATCGCGGCCGCCCACGACGCCTTCATCTATCTGGACGAGGCGCATGCGACCGGCGTGCTCGGCCCGCGTGGCGGCGGCCTCTCGGCGGCGGTGCCGGGCGGCGTCGATTGCGCGATGGGCACGTTCAGCAAAGCGCTCGGCGGATTCGGCGCCTATATCGCCGGATCGCGGCTGCTGATCGATTATCTCGTCAACGCCTGCTCGGGGCTGATCTTCACGACCGCACCGCCACCGGCGCTGCTGGGCGCGATCGACGCCGCGCTCGACTTCGTTCCGCAAATGGACGCCCCCCGCGCGCGACTTGCCGCGATGGGCGAGCATGTCCGCGCCGAGGCGCGGCGGCTTGGCTACGACACGGCGGGATCGACGACGCAGATCGTGCCGGTCGTCGTCGGGGGCGCTGAGGAGACGCTGGCGCTCGGCCGGCGGCTGGCGGAGGCGGGCATCGCCGCCGGCACGATCCGCCCGCCGACGGTGCCGAAGGGCACGAGCCGGCTGCGGCTTGCGCTGCGCGCGACGCACGACGATGCCGATATCGCGCGGCTGCTCGCCGCGCTCGCGCCCGTACCGTGCCCGGCATGAAAGCGCGAATCGCGGCGGCCTTCGATACGGCCGAGGCGTATGACCGCCACGCGATCGTCCAGCGCGAGGCGGCGGGGCTGCTCGCGCGTCGGATCACCGCGCTGGCGCTGCCGCCTCGGCCCAGAGTGCTCGAGATCGGCTGCGGTACCGGCTTCCTCGGGCAGGCGCTCGCCGACCGGCTTTCCGACGCCGACTGGCTCGCGACCGACATCGCGCCAGCGATGCTGGAGCGTGCCCGTGCGCGCCTGGCCGATCGACGCGCGTTCCGCTTCGCGGTGATCGATGGCGAGGCGCCGGTGATCGACGATCGCTTCGATCTGATCTGCGCCAATCTCGCCTTCCAGTGGTTCGCCGATCTGCCGGGCGCGCTGGCACGGCTGCGCGGGCTGTTGGCGCCCAGTGGCATGCTCGCCTTCACTACCCTCGCCGAGGGCAGCTTCGCCGAATGGCGTGCGGCGCATGCAGCGGCGGGGCGGGAGCCAGGCACGCGCGACTATCCTGCGCTGCCCGCGCTGCAGGCGATGCTGCCGGGCGGCATGGTCGAGCCGATCACGCTGACGGAGCGGCACGCGACCGCCGCCGATTTCCTGCGCGCGCTCAAGGCGATCGGCGCGGGGGTGGCGCGGCCGGACCATCGCCCGCTCTCGCCCGTAGCGCTGCGCGCGGTGATGCGCCGCTTCGAGGAGGCGGGAGCGATCGCGCGCTACGAGGTCGCGCTGTGCGTCGCCGGCCGGACGGACGCGTCATGCGCCTGATCATCACCGGCACCGATACCGGCATCGGTAAGACCATGTTCGCCGCCGGCCTCGCCGCCGCTTTGAGTGCCACCTATTGGAAACCGATCCAGTCAGGATTGGAGGAAGAGAGCGACAGCGCCGCCGCCATGCGCTTGGGCGTGCGGACGGTGCTGCCGGAGGCCTATCGACTGACCGCGCCGCTGTCCCCGCACCGGGCCGCCGAGCTCGACGGCGTGACGATCGATCCCGCGCGGCTTTTGCTGCCCGATGCCGACCCGCTGGTGATCGAGGGCGCCGGCGGCGTGCTCGTGCCCGTGACGCGCGAGTTGCTGTTCGCCGATCTGTTCGCGCGCTGGGCGTTGCCGGTCGTGCTCGTCGCGCGCACCGCGCTCGGCACGATCAACCACAGCCTGCTCTCGATCGAGGCGCTGCGCTCGCGCGGACTGGACGTGCTCGGGATCGCCTTCGTCGGCGACGCCAACGCTGACAGCGAGGCGACGATCTGCGCGATCGGCGGCGTCAGGCGGCTCGGTCGGCTGCCGATGCTGGAGCGGGTGGATGCTGCGAGCCTCGCAACCGCTTTCGCCTCGAACTTCGAACCAGAGGATTTCTCCTAAGCCCGTTCGTCCCGAGCGAAGTCGAGGGACTTGCTACGAGCAAGACGCTTGGATCACGTGCCTGACTTCGCTCGGCACGAACGGAATTTGGAGCTAGGGGCGTCGGAATGATCTCTCCCGTCTGGCACCCGTTCACGCAGCACGGCTTGAACGAACCGGTCCCGCTCGTCAGCCGCACCGAGGGTGCGGCGCTCCACACCGCCGACGGCCGCCGCATCGTCGACGCGATCTCCTCCTGGTGGGTGACGACGCACGGCCATCGCCATCCTCGCATCATGGCGGCGATCGCGGCGGAGACCGAGCGGCTCGATCAGCTCATCTTCGCCGGCTGGACGCACGCGCCCGCCGAACAGCTCGCGCAAGAACTCATCGCGATCATGCCTGCCGCGCTCGCGCACGTCTTCTATTCGGACAGCGGATCCACCGCGGTCGAGGTCGCGCTCAAGATGGCGCTCGGCTACTGGCTCAACATCGGGGAGCCGCGCCACCGCATCCTGACGCTTGCGCACGGCTACCATGGCGACACGATCGGCGGCATGTCGGTGGGCGCCCGCGGCGTCTACAACCGCGCTTATCAGCCGCTGCTGTTCGACGTCGGCACGCTGCCGTTCCCCGAGGGTGACGGGCGGTCGACGCTCGACGCGCTCGAAGCGGCGGCGCGTGCCGAAGACAAGCCGGCCGCGCTGATCGTCGAGCCGCTGGTGCTGGGGGCGGGCGGCATGCTGTTCTACGAGGCCGCCGTGCTCGGCGAAATGCGCGCGATCTGCGCGCGCCACGGCATCCTGTTCATCGCCGACGAGGTGATGACCGGCTGGGGCCGCACGGGCACGCTGCTCGCCTGCGAGCAGGCGGGCGTGGTGCCCGACATCCTCTGCCTGTCCAAGGGCCTGACCGGCGGCGCCGTCCCGCTTGCCGTCACGATGGCGAGCGCAGCCATTTACGAGGCGCACCTGTCGGACGACCGCGGACGGATGTTCTTCCACTCATCGAGCTACACCGCCAATCCGATCGCCTGCGCGGCGGCTGTCGCGAACCTCGCGGTCTGGCGCGAAGAGCCGGTCACAGAGCGCATCGCGACGCTGATCGAGCGCCAGCGCGTGCGGCTGGCGCGGGTCGCGGCGCTGCCCGGCGTCAGCAACGCCCGCCACTGCGGCACGATCGCGGCGATGGAGATCGGCGGCAACGACGGCTATCTCGCCGACATCCAGCCGCGCCTCTATGCCTTCTTCCAGTCGCGCGATGTGCTGCTCCGCCCGATGGGCAACACCGTCTACGTCATGCCGCCCTATTGCATCGACGAGCCCGATCTCGATCGCTGCTATGACGCGATCGCGGAGGCGGCGGCGCGGTTCGCTTAAGCCCAACCCGTTCGTGCTGAGCTTGTCGAAGCACTGTCCTTCTTAGCCGCGAGGAAGAAAGAACAGCCCTTCGACAGGCTCAGGGCGAACGGATGGTATCCGCCGCAATCAGTCGCTACATCGCGCCGCGACATGACGACCACCAACGGCGCCGATCGCCGCACCTTCGCGATCATCTCCCACCCCGATGCCGGCAAGACGACGCTGACCGAGAAGCTGCTGCTTTCCGGCGGCGCGATCCACCTTGCCGGAGAGGTCAAGGCGCGCGGCGCCAACCGTCGCGCGCGCTCCGACTGGATGAAGATCGAGCAGCAGCGCGGCATCTCCGTCACCTCTTCGGTGATGACGTTCGAGCGCGCCTATGAGGGCGAGACGCTCACCTTCAACCTGCTCGACACGCCCGGCCACGAGGACTTTTCCGAGGACACGTACCGCACGCTGACCGCGGTCGATTCCGCGGTGATGGTGATCGACGCCGCGCGCGGCATCGAGGCGCAGACGCTCAAGCTGTTCGAGGTCTGCCGCCTGCGCGACGTGCCGATCATCACCTTCGTCAACAAGGTCGATCGCGAGGGGCTAGCGCCTTACGCGCTGCTCGACGAGATCGCCGACAAACTCGCCCTCGACGTCACGCCGATGAACTGGCCGGTCGGCATGGGCGGGTTGTTCGAGGGACTGTTCGATCTCCGCACCCATGTGCTGACGCGGCCGGATCAGGCGCCGGAACCGCTCACCGGCCTCGATGATCCGCGGCTCGACGCGCTGCTCTCGGCCGACGGCGTCGCGCGGCTGCGCGAAGAGGCGGAACTGGCGCTCGCCGGCTATGGCGCGCTCGATCACGAAGCCTATCGTGCCGGCAGCCAGACGCCGATCTTCTTCGGTTCGGCGCTACGCGAATATGGCGTCGAAGCGCTGATCGACGCGATCGGCGCGCTCGCGCCGCCGCCGCGACCGCAGCCCGCCTCGCCACGCGCGATCGCGCCGGACGAACCCAACGTCGCGGGCTTCGTCTTCAAGGTGCAGGCGAACATGAACCCGCAGCATCGCGATCGCATCGCCTTCATGCGGCTCTGCTCGGGCAGGTTCCGCCGCGGCATGAAGCTGAAGCAGGTCCAGACGGGCAAGGCGATCGCGATCAACTCGCCGATCTTCTTCTTCGCGCAGGATCGCGAGATCGCCGACACCGCGCTGCCGGGCGACATCATCGGCATCCCCAATCATGGCGTGCTGCGCGTCGGCGATACGCTGACCGAAGGCGAAGCGATCGCCTTCACCGGCATCCCCAATTTCGCGCCCGAAATCCTCCGCCGCGTCCGCCTGCTCGATCCGACCAAGACGAAGCAGCTGCGCACGGCGCTCAACGACATGGCCGAGGAGGGCGTCACCCAGCTGTTCAAGCCGATGGTCGGCAGCCAGTGGATCGTCGGCGTCGTCGGTCAGCTCCAGCTCGAAGTGCTGATCTCGCGGCTGCAGGCGGAATATAATGTCGCCGCCGAATTCGAACCGGCGCCGTTCGAGACCGCGCGCTGGCTCGACGCGAGTGAGCCCGCCAAGCTCAAGGCGTTCATGGACGGCCGCAAGAATGCGATGGCCGAGGATCGCGACGGCGCGCCGGTGTTCCTCGCGCGCGACAATTGGGAGCTTTCCTATGTCAACGAGCGATCGCCGGACATCCGCTTCTCGGCAACGAAAGAGCGCGCGCACGCCTGACCATTCTCGTTTCCCGCGCGATCGTTGCGCAACCGATCGCGATGAAGGGCGTTCGGGCGGTTTCGATGACGGGAGACAGGGTCGATGATCAGGACCATCGCCATGCCGCTCGCCGGTATCGCGTTCGCGCTGGCCGGCTGCAGCCAGGAGACGAAGAACGACGCCTCGGCGACCACCAGCTCCGCCGGAAACGACGCCGACAATATGCTGACCGCGGCGGGGAACGCCACCGACAACGCGTTCGACGCAGCGGGCAATGCGGTGAGCAACGCCGCCGACGCCACCGGCAACGCAGTCAGCAACGCGGTGCACTGAGTTCCGCCACGCAGCCGCTTAATCTATGTAATCATGGGAACATCCGGCGCCGCTTGCCGTTCGGCACGGCAGCGCAACAGGAGAGTTACCATGATCCGGACCTTGTTCGCCGCCAGCGCGCTCGCGCTGACGGCCGCGGCCCCGCTTGCCGCGCAGCCGATGACCACCGCGGGCGGCGCCGGCACGATGAGCGCCAGCGACGTCGGTATGCAGCCGATGATGGGCGTGCCGCCGGCCGAGTTCGTCAAGCAGGCCGCCGCCAGCGATATGTTCGAGATCGAGAGCGCCAAGGTCGCGCTCGGCAAGAGCCGCACCAAGGGCGTGCAGGGCTTCGCGCAGATGATGATCCGCGATCACACGACGACCACACGCCAGCTCAAGACCGCGCTGATGCACGACAAGTCGGTGCCGCCGCCGCCCGCCATGCTGCCGCCGGACAAGCAGGCGCTGCTCACGCAATTGCGCGGTACGCCGACCAAAGATTTCGATCATGTCTATTGGCAGCAGCAGCTCCAGGCGCACCAGCAGGCCTGGGCCCTGCATAAGGGCTTCTCGACGGACGGCAGCGATCCGGCGCTCCGGAAGGTCGCGGCCGGCGCGGTGCCGATCGTCGAGGAGCACCTCAAGATGATCAAGTCGGCGATGACCACTGCCGGCGGGCCGATGTAATCAATAATCCCTTCCCTCCACAGGAGGGGCGTAGGGGTGGGGCAGTGCTGAAAGGGCTCGATGCTCCGAAGCGCTCCCCGCCGCCACGACCAAGCTCTTCAGTGAGTGGAGGGGCTCGCCTCAGCTCAATCCTTCGATCCGTCCCTGTGCGTCGAGCCTGATCCGTGTCGCTCCGGGCGTGCGGGGTAACCCGGGCATGGTCATCACGTCGCCGCAGATCGCGACGACGAAACCCGCGCCTGCGGACAGCCGCACTTCGCGCACCGGCAAGATGTGCCCCGAAGGCGCGCCGCGCAGCGCTTCGTCTGCGGAGAAGGAAACCGGCGTCTTGGCGATGCAGACGGGCAGGCGGCCATGCGCCGGCTCAATCCGGGCGAGCGTGCGCCGCGCCGCCGGTGCGAGCGCGATGCCGCCGGCGCCGTAGATGGTGCGCGCGATCGCCTCGATCTTGGCTTCGAGTGGGAGATCGAGTGGATAGGTGAAGCGGAGCGCCGGTGCGTCCGCCTCGCACAGCGTCGCGACATGATCGGCCAGCGCGATCGCGCCGGCGCCGCCCTCCGCCCAGTGCGTGCACAGGAACGCCTCGACGCCATGCTCGGCCTGGGCCCAGCCCGCGATGCGATCGAGCTCGGCATCGCTGTCGCCGGCGAAGTGGTTGATCGCGACGGCGACCGGCAGCCCGAAGCGCCGCATGTTGGCGATATGGCGGCCGAGATTGGCGAGCCCCGCCTCGAGCGCACCGGCATCGGGCTCGGCGACGCGACCGACGGTGGCGCCACCCTGATATTTGAGCGCGCGCGCGGTCGCCACCACCACCACACAGGAGGGCGAGAGGCCGGCCGCGCGACACTTGATGTCGAGGAACTTCTCGGCGCCCAGATCCGCGCCGAACCCCGCCTCGGTGATGCAATAGTCGCCGAGCTTGAGCGCGGTGCGCGTCGCAATCACCGAGTTGCAGCCATGTGCGATGTTGGCGAAGGGGCCGCCGTGCATGAGCACGGGATTGCCCTCGAGCGTCTGCACGAGGTTCGGCTGGATCGCGTCCTTGAGCAGCACCGCGAGCGCGCCGGTTGCGTCGAGATCGGCGGCGGTCGCCTCGCGGCCGTCGCGAGTGCGGCCGATCACGATGCGGCCGATCCGCGCCTCGAGATCGTGAAGGTCCTCGGCGAGGCACAGGATCGCCATGATCTCGGAGGCCACGGTGATGTCGAAGCCGGTCTCGCGCGAGACGCCTTCGCCGAGCCCGGTGACGACGCGGCGCAGCGCGCGATCGTTGGTGTCGACGACGCGGCCCCAGCTCAGCGTCTTCGGATCGAGGCCGAGCGCGTTGCCCCAGTAGATATGGTTGTCGATCAGCGCGGCGAGCAGATTGTGCGCGGCGGTGATCGCATGGAAATCGCCGGTGAAATGGAGGTTGATCGCCTCCATGGGCGCGACCTGCGCGCGGCCGCCGCCGGTCGCACCTCCCTTGCGGCCGAACACCGGCCCCTGGCTCGGCTCGCGCAGCGCGATGACCGCGCGGCGGCCGGTGCGCGCCAGCGCGTCGCCGAGGCCGATCGTCGTCGTCGTCTTGCCCTCGCCGGGCGGCGTCGGGTTGATCGCGGTGACGAGGACGAGCTTGCCGTTCGGCTTGGCGCGCAGCGCATCGACGGTCGCCATGTCGATCTTCGCGAGATGGCGGCCGTGGCGATAGAGCGTCTCCGGCGCGAGGCCGATGTCGGCGGCGACCTCCTCGATCGGGCGGAGCGTGACGGTTCGGGCGATCTCGATATCGGTCGGCATGGCCATCCTCTAGCAGACCCGATGCCGGCTTGAAGGCCGGTTCGCGGGCACGATGCCGTCCGATTCGGGCCGCGGAAGGTGACAAAGGTATCGCGACGTCGACCGCAGCGGGAGCCGAGCGGCCCGCATGAACCGGCGCGCTGTCACGGAGGTGGCGCCGGCGCGCGCTGACAGTGGCACGGTGTTCCCAACATTGCCAGCGCTCGCCCGGTGAGGACGCGCGGCCTCAGACCAACACGCCGAGCCGCTCGCCGGCGCGGCCGGCCCAGCGGTAGAGCAGCGCGAGCGCGGCGCCGAACAGGGCGAGGCCGATGATCGCCGCCGGCGTGGCGAAGCCGTCGCCGACCAGCGCGAGCGGCTCGTCCTTGCCGGTCGCGACGATCAGGGCGGCAAGCGCGACGCCGAATAGGCTCTCGCCGACGATGAAGCCGGAGGCGAGCAGCACGCCGATGCGCCGGGTGGCCGCGTCGCGATGCCGCTTCTCCCAGAGGTGGCCGATCAGCGCGCCGACGCTCACCGCCAGCGTCGCCGACAGCGGAAGGTAGATGCCGATGCCGACCGCGAGCGGCGGCAACCGCATCTTGCCGGCGCGGCCGAGCAGTGCGTCGATGCCGATCAGCAGGATGCCGATCGCCGCGCCCGAGCCGATCAGGCTCCAATCGAGCCCGGCGCCGAGCACGCCCTGGGCGAGCGCGGTGATCAGCGTCGCCTGCGGTGCCGGTAGCGCGGTGGTGCGGACCTGGCCGATCGTGCCGGCGAAGCCATAGGCCTTGTCGAGCAGATCGAGCACCGGCGGGATCATCAGCGAGCCCGCGACGGTGCCGACCATCAGCGCGATCTGCTGCTTGGCGGGCGAGGCGGCGATCAGTTGGCCGGTCTTGAGATCCTGGAGGTTGTCGTTGGCGATCGTCGCGGCGGCGAAGATGATCGCGGTGGTGTAGAGCGCCAGCGCGGTGAGCTGCGGCACCGCGCCATGCCCGACCGCGGGCAGCACACCGATCGCGAGCAGCAGGCTGGCGCCGACGACGGCGAGGATACCGATGCCCGAAAGCGGACTGTTCGAGGAGCCGATCAGCCCCGCCATGTAGCCGCAGACCGACGAGACGAACACCGACACCACGAGCACATAGACCAGCCCCGCCACCGCGATCGGCAGCGCGAGATGCGCGAGCGGCCCTTCGGCGAGGAACGACCACAGCAAAGCGACGATCGGCACCGCGAGCGCCAGCGTGCCGAAGCCGAGAAGCGAGACGGGCAGGTCGCGCTCCTCGATCGGCAGCGCGGCCTCGCTCGTGCGCCGCAGCTTCGAGGCGGCGGCGGCTTCGCGCAAGCCCCGCCAAATCGGCGCCATCAGCGTCAGCAGCGTCCAGATCGCCGCCATGCCGATCACGCCCGCGCCGATGAAGCGCACCTGGTGGCGCCAGACGTCCTGCGCCGCATCCGCCGCCGGACCGCCGACATGCTCGAACCACACCATCAGCGGCGTCGCGAAGCCGAAGGCGAAGACCGCGCCGACGAAGGTCGCGATGCCGACCGAGATGCCGACGAGATGGCCGACGCCGACCAGCGCGAACAGCAGGTCGACGGTGATCCCGGTGGCACCGCCGCCGACGCGGAACCAGCGCTCGATATGGCCGCCGACGAGCTTGGTCGCGACGAGCGCCGGGAAGACGGCGGCGACGATCGATCCGGTGACGACCGCGCGCAGGCCGAGCCGGTTCTCGGCGTCGCCCTCGCGCGTGGTGCTGCCGACCTTCAGCACCTCCGCGGCGGCGACGCCTTCGGGGTAGGGCAGGTCCGATCCGGTCACCAGCGCGCGGCGCAGCGGGATCGAGAGCAGCACGCCGAGCACGCCGCCGGTCGCGCAGAGCAGGAAGCTCGGCCAGAACGGGAAGCCATGCTTCCACCAGCCCATCATCACGAGGCCGGGGAGCACGAAGATGATCGAGCCCATCGCGCCCGCCGCGCTCGCGACGGTCTGGACGATGTTGTTCTCCCAGATCGTGCTGCCCTTGGCGAGCCGGAGCAGCGCCATCGAGATCACCGCGGCCGGGATCGAGGTCGCGAAAGTGAGGCCGACCTTGAGCCCGAGATAGACATTGGCGGCGGTGAAGATCAGCGTGATCGCGCAGCCGAGCGCGAGCCCGCGCAGCGTCAGCTCTCTTCCGCGCTCCTCCTCGATCGGCCCCATCGTCGCTCCTCGTCGCCCCGCTCGTGCCAGTGTGACGATTTGATAACCTTGAGCAAGAACCGAAATTTTAGGTGCGCTGCGGCAAAGGCATGCGCGGGGGGCGGCTGGTGTGGGAGCCGTCATGGGCTTTGGAAAATTGCTGGCGGTGGCGGCGCTGACCTGCGCGGCCGTGCCGGCCACAGCGGAAGTGCTCGGCTTCGGCGGGCAGTGCGTGCCGACGGCGCGCACCATGTCCGGCGTGCAGCTGCACGGCGATGCCTGGACCTGGTGGGACCAGGCCGCGGGCGTCTACAAGCGTGGCGCGCGGGCGAAGGTCGGCGCGGTGCTCGTCTTCCGTCCTTCGGGGCGGATGAAGCTCGGCCATGTCGCGGTGATCAGCAAGCTGATCTCGCCGACGATCGCGATGGTCACGCATTCGAACTGGTCGAGCTTCCACGGCGAGCGCGAGCAGATCGAGCGCGACGTGACGCTCGTCGACGTCTCCAAGAAGCACGACTGGAGCAAGGTCCGCGTCTGGTACAATTCGGTCGGCGGGCTCGGCGGCGGCGTCTACCCGACCTACGGCTTCATCTACGGCACGCCCGACAAGGCCGCCGGCAGCACCATGCGCATCGCCAAGCCGTCGCGGCGGCTGACCGGTCCGTCACCCGACATCGTCGGCGCGGTGATCGATTCGCTGAGCTGAGCGGCCCGCGCGGAGCGACCTCAGCCTACCTACGCTAAGGCAACATCGGCCGTTCGCTTCGAGCGGAGGGTCGAGCCTGTCGAGACCCGCAGTCGAGAAGGCGCGTTCGCGGCCGGTTCTCGACGAACGCGTCTGGGCTTCGCTCGACGCTGCTCGAACCGAGCGGACCCGCTACGTCGCTGCCGAGCTCAGCGCAGGCGGACGGCACCGCGTCGCAGCGCTAGCGGGTAGAGGCAATCATTCTCGCGGCGCACGCGATCGAGCATGCGCGGCAGGATGGCGCGCGTCGCCGCGGCGAAGCCGGGCCAGTCGCCGCCGATCGCGGTATCGGGCCAGGCATCGAGATAGCCCACCCAATCGCCGCGCAGCGCGACGAACTCCTCGGCGAACATCTCGGCCGTGTCGGAAAGATCGGCGCTGCCGGCCTTGCTCATCTCCGGATAGATGAACTGCTCCTCGTAGGCGACATGATCGGCGATCGTCGCCTTGAGCTCGCCGAGCATGCCGGCGGCGCGGCCTGGTTGTGCTTCGTCTTCGTCGAGCAGCAGCAGGATCGCGCGGGCGCGCGTGCCGATGCCGTCATGCTCGTCGAGCAGCCGCGCGAGGCTGGCAGTCATGGCATTCCCCCCTTGAACGCACGAGCCTAGCAGCGGAAGGGTTAAGCCTTTGCCTGCTTGGCCCACGCGGGCGCGAAGATCGGCGCGGGCACCGAAACGGACGCGTCGCGTTCCTTATCGCATGCGGATGGACACTCCGGCATCGGATCGGCTCGGCGCGGGCATCGCCGTCGCGATCGTGCATGGCCTGCTCGCCTATGCGCTGCTGCTCGGGTTGACTGGCAAGCTGCCGCAGAAGACCGCCGACGTGCTCAAGGTGTTCAACGTCACCGCGCCGCCGCCACCGCCGCCGGTTACGCCGCCGCCGCAGCCGAAATACCGCGCCCATGCCGGCCGCGCGTCGCCCGCCAACCTCCACGCCAAGCCGACCGAGATCGTCAAGCCGCCGCCGCGCGTGCCGCTGGTCGTGCCGCCGCCGATCGCCGCCGCACCGGTCGCCGGGCCGGGCGCGCAATCGAGCGCCGGCGCGAGCAACGTGCGCGGCCCGGGCACCGGCGCGGGCGGGCAGGGCAACGGCCTCGGCAGCGGCGGCGAGGGCAATGGCTTCGGAGGGGACTTCGAGCCGATACAGACCAAGGGTGATCTGAAGTTCTCGCGCTATCCGTTCGAGCTTAGCCACAGTGGCGTGACCCGCATCGGTGTCAGCATCTACATCCAGGCCGACGGGCGGGTAAGCGACTGCCGCGTAAAGCGATCAAGCGGCAACGCGCAGTTCGACGCGACCACCTGTGGTCTGATCCTGCAACGGTTTCGCTTCAAACCGCCCCACGACGCGCAGGGCAATCACGGCGGATGGTGGGACAACGATTATTCTTGGGAGATCGAGGAGGACGACGAGAAGGGACCGGACGCGCGATAGACAGGCTGATTATGCGTCCGTAACGTTTTTCGCATCGGACGTGAAACGGCTTGCGCTGATCTGCGTTAGCAGGTGGGTCGAGCGGGTCGAAGGGCTCGTTCCGGATCGATTTCAGAGGAGATAGAACGTGAAGGGCAAGCTCTCGATCATCGCCATGGCGTCGCTCATCGCCACCCCGGTGGCGGTCTCCGTGCCGACGCAGGCGAGCGCGGAATATCATCACTATTACGGCCATGGCGGCCACTATCGCTACCGCTGCCGGCGCTCGAGCGGCACCACCGGCGCGATCGCCGGCGGCGTCGGCGGCGCAGTGATCGGCAACGCGATCGGCGGCGGCGTGCTCGGCACGGTGGCGGGCGGCGTCGGCGGTGCGCTGCTCGGCAAGCATCTCGACAAGAAGCACGACGCCGCGCAGAATCGCCGCAACGGCTGCTGAGCGCCGCTGATCGTCACGAGCCGTCGGGATCACCAGCGGTCCCGGCGGCTTCGTGCGTCTGGAGACTTGGCGCGTTCATCGTCAGGTGCGGCGACGGACCGGCGGCCGCGTGCAACGGGTTCCGATCCGCTGCGTTGGCAGGCGACGCAGTTGGAGGAGTATCACCATGAAAAACAGGCTTGTCGCGCTGAGCCTCGGCGCGTTGATCGTCGTCCCGGCGCTGCCCGCCCCGGCGCTCGCGCAATATGACAATTATCACGACCATCATTATTACGGCCGCGGCGACGACTATCGCTACCACTGCAAGCGCTCGAGCGGGACGACCGGCGCGATCGCGGGCGGCGTCGGCGGCGCGGTCGCGGGCAACGCACTCGGCGGCGGCGCGCTCGGCACGATCGCCGGTGGCGTCGGCGGCGCGTTGCTGGGTCAGCATCTCGACAAGAAGCACGACGCCGCGCAGAACCGCCGCAACGGCTGCTGAGCGACGTCACGCGGTGCGCCGAGATCCCGGCTGCTGATAGAAGATATGGCTGCGGATCTTGGCGACCTTGTCGAGCGATCGGCTCCATGAGGGCGCCACCCAATCGGCATGATAATGCGTCGCCGTGCCGACGTCCGCGAACACCGCGCCGCTGAGCGCCTGGCGGGCGCGGGCGCGGGCGGCGTTCCAGCCGGAATGCTCGGGACGCCGCGCAATCGAACCGTCGCAGGTGAAGCTGAACTGGCAGCCGGTAGCACGGTCAGCCCCGGCATAGACGACGCCGCAGACAGTCTTCGGGAAGCCGGGCGCGCGAACCCGGTTGAGCACCACCTGCATCACCGCGCGCTGCCCGTCGGCATCGTCGCCGGCCTCGTAGATCGCGGCGGTCGCGAGGCAGTCGGTCGCCTGCAGACGCGCCGCCGGCGTCCCCCGGAACATGAAAGGCTTGGCGGAAGCGAGTTTGTCGCTCGCGAACGGCATGGCGGCGTTGATCGCGCGCGCCTGGGCGGGTGTCAGCGGCGAGACGGGCGGCGGCCCGAAGCCAGCGAGCGGCGGCCATAGCCGCTGGCTGACGATCGAGGCGGCGACCGCCAGCATCATCACGAGCAGCGCGGCGCGCTGCGTCCGCGCCACCGTGGCGATAGCACGCGCCTGTCGCACATGGCGGCGGCTACGGCGTCGGCGATCGGCGTTGGTCATGCTGGGTCATCGGGATCAGGAATAGCGGCAACCCCTTAGCATTCGGTGGAACGCTGTGGAGCATTGTTCGGTCGCTATGCTGCGACCGGGAGGGCTCGCCGGTCCCTGCACGCTTTGGCCTCCCTCCGCGCGGATGTGCCGCGGATGTGGATGTGTGTCATCGTCGGGAAGGGAAGTTTGCCGGTCTCCGTCACCCTGCGGCGATCTCGTGAGGGATGCGATCGCCAAGCCGCCACGATCGAAGAAGCGCCCGCCCTTCAGGCCCGCCCCTCGATGCGGACCAGCAGCGACCCCTCGCTGACCTGACCGCCCTCCTGCGCCCTGAGCTCGGCCACCGTGCCGTCGAACGGCGCGAGCAGCGCCTGCTCCATCTTCATGGCTTCCAGCACGACGAGCCGTTGCCCCTTGGTGACGGCATCGCCTTCCGCCACCGCGACCGCGAGCACACGGCCGGGCATCGGCGCCAGGATCGCACCGTCGCCGGCCGCGCCGGCGCCCGCGCCGTGATCGGCCCGGCAGGGCCCGAATGTCCACGCCTCGCCGCCCAAAAACAGCACGTCGCCATGCCGCTCCGCCGCCGGCGCGGCGGCCGTGAGCGCGACCCGGAACGGGCGCTCCGCGACTTCCACCGCGACCTCGCGATCGGGATCCGCATTGGCGCGAAAGCCTGCAAGGCAGGTCCAGGGGTCGCGGTCCAGCGAGGGCACGATCGCCGCCGCCGCGGCCTGCAGCACGGCGTCCGAGGGCTCGGCGGCAGGCACCAGTGCTTTTGCGTGGCGCGCGATGAAGCCGGTGTCGACGCGCCCGCTCACGAAATCCGGGTGCGCCGCCGTGCGTGCGAGGAAGACGGCGTTGGTGCGGACCGGCCACACCTGGACGTGCCCTGCCGCAGCGGCGAGCGCGTGCGCCGCTGCGGTGCGGCTCGGCGCGTGGACGATCAGCTTGGCGATCATCGGATCGTAGAAGGGCGTTACCTCGCCGCCCTCCTCGACGCCGCTATCGACGCGGATGCCGGCGGGGAAGCGAAGCCGCTCGAGCGGCCCCGTGGACGGCAGAAAGCCGCTGGTCGGGTTCTCGGCATAGAGGCGGGCCTCGATCGCCCAGCCCGAGATCGTCAGCTCCTCCTGCCGCTTTGGCAGCGGCTCGCCCGACGCGACCCGCAGCTGCCACTCGACGAGGTCCTGGCCGGTGATCGCCTCGGTCACAGGATGCTCGACCTGGAGGCGGGTGTTCATCTCCATGAACCAGATACGGTCGGCGCGCAGGCCGGCGGACGCATCGGCGATGAACTCGATGGTGCCGGCACCGACATAGGCGACCGCCTGCGCCGCCTTTACCGCGGCGGCGCACACCGCCTCGCGCGTCGCTACGTCCATGCCGGGCGCAGGCGCCTCCTCGATCACCTTCTGGTGGCGGCGCTGGAGCGAGCAATCGCGCTCGAACAGATGGACGACCTCGCCCCGGCTGTCGCCGAACACCTGCACCTCGATATGGCGCGGGCTAAGGATGTACTTCTCCAGCAGCACGCGATCGTCGCCGAACGCCGCGGTGGCCTCGCGCCGGCAGCTCGCGAGCGCGTCGGCGAAGTCGTCCGCGTCGTCTACGCGCCGCATACCCTTGCCGCCGCCGCCTGCCACGGCCTTGATCAGCACGGGATAGCCGATCGCGTCGGCTTCGCGCCGCAGGCAGTCGGTGCTCTGGTCTTTGCCGAGATAGCCTGGCGTCACCGGCACACCGGCGGCGATCATCCGCTCCTTCGCCGCATCCTTCAGTCCCATCGCCCGGATGGCGGCGGGCGGCGCGCCGACCCACACCAGCCCGGCCGCCTGGACCGCTTCGGCAAATTCCGCATTTTCAGAGAGGAAACCGTAGCCCGGGTGGATCGCCTCGGCGCCGGTCGCGCGCGCCACCTCGATTATCCTATCCTGCCGCAGATAGCTGTCGCGCGCCGCCGCGCCGCCGATGCACGCCGCCTGGTCCGCCTCGCGCACGAAGGGCATCGCCGCGTCGACATCCGAATGGACGGCGATCGTGCGCACGCCCAGCCGCCGCGCGGTGCGGATGATCCGCCGCGCGATCTCGCCGCGATTGGCGATGAGCAGGCTCCCGATCATCGCATCACATCCTGAACAGGCCGAACTGCGCGCGATCGGGAACGGGCGCGTTCAGCGTGGCGGAGAGGGCGAGGCCGAGCACGTCGCGGGTCTGCACCGGATCGATCACACCATCATCCCACAGGCGCGCGGTGGCGTAGTAGGGATTGCCCTCACCCTCATATTTTTGGCGGATCGGCGCTTTGAAGGCCTCGGCTTCCTCGGGCGTCCACGTGTCGGCGTCACGGTGAACGGTGGCGAGCACCGAAGCCGCCTGCTCGCCGCCCATCACCGATATGCGGCTGTTCGGCCAAGTGAAGAGAAAGCGCGGCTGATAGGCGCGCCCGCACATGCCGTAGTTGCCGGCGCCGAAGCTGCCGCCGATCAGCACCGTGATCTTGGGCACGGAGGCGGTCGCCACCGCCGTGACGAGCTTGGCGCCATGTTTGGCGATGCCCTCCGCCTCATATCTGCCGCCGACCATGAAGCCCGAGATGTTCTGGAGGAACAGCAGGGGCACGCGGCGCTGGCAGGCGAGCTCGATGAAATGCGCGCCCTTTTGCGCGCTTTCCGAGAAGAGCACGCCATTGTTGGCGAGGATCGCCACCGGCAAGCCCCAGATCCGCGCGAAGCCGCACACCAGGGTGGTACCGTAGAGCGCCTTGAACTCGTGCAGCTCGGATCCGTCGACGATGCGCGCGATCACCTCGCGCACATCATAGGGTGCGCGCAGGTCGCTCGGCACGATGCCGTAGAGTTCCTGCGGATCGAGCGCAGGCGGCCGCGGCTCCGCGATGTCGATGTCGACGGTCTTTGGCCGGTTGAGCGTGGCGACGATATCGCGGACGATCAGCAGCGCATGCTCGTCATTCTCGGCGACGTGATCGACGACGCCGGACTTGCGCCCGTGCGTCTCGGCACCACCCAGCTCCTCCGCCGAGATGACCTCGCCCGTCGCCGCCTTCACCAGCGGCGGCCCGGCGAGGAAGATCGTACCCTGGTTGCGGACGATCACCGTCTCGTCCGACATGGCGGGCACATAGGCGCCGCCGGCGGTGCAGCTTCCCATCACGCAGGCGATCTGGGGAATTCCTTCCGCCGACATCTGCGCCTGGTTGTAAAAGATGCGGCCAAAATGATCGCGGTCGGGGAACACTTCGGCCTGGTGCGGCAGGTTGGCGCCGCCGGAATCGACCAGGTAGATGGAGGGCAGCCGATTCTCGCGCGCGATCTCCTGCGCGCGCAGGTGCTTTTTCACCGTCATCGGGAAATAGGCGCCGCCCTTCACCGTGGGATCGTTGGCGACGATCATGCACTCGCGCCCGGCGACCCGGCCGATGCCACCGATGAGGCCCGCGCCCGGCGCCTCGTCCCCGTAGAGCCCGTTGGCGGCGAGCTGACCGATCTCGAGGAAGGGCGAGAGCGGATCGAGCAGGCGGCGGACGCGGTCACGCGGCAGCAGCTTGCCGCGCGCGACATGGCGCTCGCGATGCGCGGACGATCCGCCGAGAGCCGCGGCGGCCACCTTCCGCCGCAGCGCCTCGGCCAGCGAACGGTTGTGCGCGGCGTTGGCGGCGAAGCCCTCCGACGCGAGGTCGACGAGGGTGGAGAGGCGCGTCATTGGGCCTTCGGCGCGTCGGGGCCGATCAACTCGCGTCCGATCAGCATGCGCCGGACCTCGTTGGTGCCTGCGCCGATGTCGAGCAGCTTGGCATCGCGCCAGTAACGCTCGACCGGCCAATCCTTCGTATATCCCGCGCCGCCCAGCGCCTGGACTGCCTGCTCGGCGACCTTCACCGCGCTTTCGGATGCGTAGAGGATCGCGCCTGCCGCATCGTGCCGCGTCGTCTGCCCGGCATCGCAGGCCCGCGCCACCGCATAGACGTAGGCGCGTGCCGAACTGAGCGCGACGACCATGTCCGCGACCTTGGCCTGCATGAGCTGGAAGCCACCGATCGCGGTGCCGAACTGCCGCCGCTCGCGGACATAAGGCAGCACCGTATCGAGACAGGCCTGCATGATGCCCAGCTGGATGCCGGAGAGCACCACGCGTTCATAATCCAGGCCGGACATCAGCACCTTTACGCCGCCGTCGAGCGGACCCATCACCTGCGCATCGGCTACGAAGCAGTCGTCGAACACCAGCTCGGCCGTGGGCGAGCCGCGCATGCCGACTTTCTCGATCTTCTGCCCGATCGAGAAGCCGGCGAAGTCCTTCTCGATCAGGAAGGCGGTGATGCCCTTGGAGCCCGCGCCCGGCGTGGTCTTGGCATAGACGACCAGCGTATCGGCTTGAGGCGCGTTGGTGATCCAGAACTTGGTGCCGCTGAGGCGGAAGCCGCCGTCCACCTTGTCGGCCCGCAGCTTCATCGAGACGACGTCGGATCCGGCACCCGCCTCGGACATGGCGAGCGAGCCGACATGCTCGCCCGAGACGAGCTTGGGGAGATATCTGGCCTTCTGCGCGGAATTGCCCCAGCGGCGGATCTGGTTGATGCAGAGGTTCGAATGCGCGCCGTAGGAGAGGCCGACCGAGGCGGAGGCGCGGCTCACCTCCTCGCAGGCGACGACGTGCTCGAGATAGCCGAGGCCGAGCCCACCGAACGCCTCTTCCACGGTGATGCCGTGCAGGCCGAGCGCTCCGATCGCGGGCCACAGCTCGCGCGGGAAGCTGTCCTCCGCGTCGATGCGCGCCGCGATCGGCGCGATGCGCTCGGCGGCGAAGCGACGGGTGGTGTCGCGGATCGTGTCCGCCATTTCGCCCAAGGCGAAATCGAGGTCGGCCATTGAGGGCATCCTCCTACCTATCGCGGCCGGTTATCTTATCGGTCATCAAATCGTTCTCAAACCCTCGGCGGGCCGAACGGCAAGCGTCGAAACGGCAGCGATCAGCGCGATCGCCACGGTGACAAGCGCGGCGATGCCGAGTGTCGCCGCCACCATGCCGATCGCCGGCGTCCATGCGATCGCGAACAGATGCGTGACGACGTACCAGCCGCTCGCAGAACCGACGGTCGCCGCGACCGCGCACAATATCCCCGCCAGCAGCAGATACTCCAGCAGCTGAACAAGGAGGAGCTGTCGTCGATCGGCGCCGAGCAGCTTGAGGACGACGTTGTCGTAGCGACGCGCCTCCCCGGAGGCGATGACCGCGCCGATCAGCACGACGAGCCCGGCCAGGATCGTCACTGCCGCGGCCGCGCGCACGGCGATCGCGACGCGGCCGAGTATGTCGCCGATCTGGCCGATAAGATCTCCGGTGTCGACCAGCGTCACCGAGGGCAACGCTGCGGCGACGGCGCCGATGATCGCGCCGTCGCGGTCGGGCGGCGCATAGACGGTCGCGAGCACGCCGTGCGGCGCCTCCTCGATATATCCGGGCGAGAAGACGAGGGCGAAGTTGAGCCCCAGCCCGCCCCAGTCCACCTTGCGCAGCGCGGCGATGCGCGCGGGAATCTCGACGCCCAGCACCGCGACCGTGATCATGTCGCCGACCTTGAGGCCGAGGGCGCGCGCCGCGTCCTGCTCGAGCGAGACCAGTGGCGGGCCGCGATAGCCCGGTGCCCACCAACGGCCCGCCGTGACGCGATTGCGCGCCGGAACCGCCCCGGACCAGGTGATGGTGCGGTCGCCGCGCAGCAGCCAAGAGTCCGGCGGTTTCCTCATGTCGGCGATCCGCGCTCCGTCGAGCGCGACGATCGCACCGCGAAGGGACGGTGCGGTTTCGATCCGGGCGCTCGGCGCTGCGTGGACCACGGCGTTCCGAAAGATGGCCAGATCCTCCTGCTGGAGATCGATCGCGAAGAAGCGTGGCGCCTTCGCCGGCGCAGCCTCGCGAAGCTCGCCCGTCAGGCTGGCGTCGATCGTCGCCAGCGCGACGAAGAGGGAGAAGCTGAGCCCCAGCGCGACGACCAGCCGGTCGGTCTGTGCGCCGGGACGGTGGAGATTGGCGAGCGCGAGCCGCAGCAGCGGGCGCCGCGGACGCGGCAGCCGGGCGAGCGTCCAGCGCAGCGCCAAGCCCAGTGACCACAGCCCGAAAAGCAAGGCCATGGTGGCGGCTACGAAGCCGGCGGCGACGGTCCGGTCGCCCGCCGTCAGGATCGTCAGCGCGATCAACAGAGCAAGGAGCGTCGTCATCCCTGCGATCGTCGGGGTCCTTGGCCGCGCACGGGTAAGCCCAAGATCGCGAAGCAACGACGCCGCCGGTATCGACCTGGCGCGCATCAAGGCAGGCAGGGCGAACATCAAGCCGACGATCAGGCTGAGCGACGCCGCCACGCCGAGCGGTCGCGGATAGAGCGCCAGCGAGGGCATCAGCGGCAACGCCTTCCCGGCGAACCGGGCGACGATCGCCGGCACCGATGCGCCGAGCGCCAGCCCGCTCACCACGCCGGCACCGCCGACGATGCCGAGCTCGATCAGGAACAGCGCCGTGATCGTCCCCGAGCGCGCGCCGAGCACCTTGAGCGTCGCGATCATCCTGCTCTTGGCGCCGAGATAGACGCCGACACCGCTGCCGATGCCGACGGCCGCGATCGTCGAAGCGGCGAGACCGATGAGCAGCAGGAACTGACCGAGTTGACCGATGCTGCGGCGCAGGCTCTCGGCGGCCACGGCAGGCGTTCGCGCCGTCCAGCCCCCACTCGGAAACCGCTGAACGAGATGGTGGCCGAGCGACGCTGCTTCGCTACTCGGCGGCAGCAGGATGCGGTAGCTGCTCTCGTACAGACTGCCGGGCTGGATCGTCTGCGTCGCATCGAGGGCGGTCATGTCGACGATCGCGGTCGGACCGAAGCTGAAGCCCTGACCGAGCGCGCCGGGCTCCTGTGCGATCAGCCCGATGACACGCAACTGCGCCGCTCCGATCCTGATCGTCCCGCCGACGTGGACGCCCAGCCGCTCGGCAAGCGCCGGGGCGATCGCCGCTTCCAAGCCGTGCGGTCGCGAGGCGATCGCTCCACGGACTAGCCGTAGTCGGCCGATCAGCGGCCACGCGGCGTCGACGGCCTTGAGCGTCACGAGAGTCGGCGTGGCGCCGCCCACGGCAGCGGCCATGCTGCGCGTCGAGACGAGCTCCGATACGCGGCCGAGCGCGGCGAAGGCATCGGCTTCCTCGACCGTCGCGCGGCGCTGCGAGACGCGCATCTCGAGATCGCCGCCGAGCATATCGCGGCTCTGGCCATCGATCGCCGCCAGGATGCTCGCCGACAGGCTGCCGATTCCGGCGAGCGCGGCCGTGCCGACGAAAAGGCAGATGGCAAGCAGCCAGAGACCGCGACCGCCCGCGCGCAAATCGCGCAACGCCAGTCGCCAAGCTTGGCTCATGCGATCCGTCGGTCGGCTACGATCCGCCCGTCGTTGAGTTCGATCACGCGACTGCAACGATCGGCGAGCGTCACATCATGCGTGATGACGAGCAAGGTAGCTCCCGTTGCGGCATGGCGGTCGAAGAGGAGGTCCGCGATCGCCGCGCCGGTGACGCGATCGAGATTGCCGGTCGGTTCGTCGGCGAAGAGCAGGGCAGGGCGAGGTGCGAGTGCCCGGGCGATCGCGACCCGCTGCTGCTCGCCGCCGGAAAGCTGCGAAGGGTAGTGGCGCAGCCGTCGACCGAGACCGACGGCGGCAAGCTCCTCCTCGGCCCGGGCGAAGGCGTCGACCGCGCCCGCGAGCTCGAGCGGCACCGCGACGTTTTCGAGCGCGGTCATCGTCGGCAACAGGTGAAAGGCCTGGAGGACGATGCCGATGCGTCCGCGGCGTGCAACCGCAAGCGCGTCCTCGTCGAGCTGATCGAAGGCGAGGCCGGCGACGCGGATCGTGCCGCCGGTCGGCCGCTCCAGCCCGGCGAGCACGGCCATCAGCGAAGACTTGCCCGAACCCGAAGGCCCGAGCAATGCTACCCTCTCACCGGGCGAGACATCGAGATCGATGTCGTGGAGAATGTCGACGCGTGCGGGCGGGCGACCGAGCGCGAGGCTTACGCGCCGCGCCTCGATCATGCTGCTATCGAGGGGCTGGGATGGCGACGGGAGCGGGGATGGCACGGCAGCGTCGATACGGGGCGGTGCGCCAGCTTGTCCACTTTCTCCTCGCGCTTTGCCTTGCGAGCCCGGGTCTCGCGGCGCGACCCGCGCCGCTGATCTGGGCGTTCGGCGACAGCCTGACCGCGGGCTATGGGCTGCCGCCCGCGCAGGGGTTCACCACGCAACTCCAAGCGGCGCTGCGACAGGCTGGCGTCGCGGCGACCGTGCGCAACGGCGGAATTTCGGGCGACACCGCGGCTCAGGCGCGGGCGCGACTGCTCTGGGGTCTGCGCGGACTCGGTGCCGCGCCCGATCTCGTGATCGTCGAACTCGGCGCCAACGACATGCTGCGCGGCCTGCCGCCCGAGGCGGCGGCAGCCAATCTCGATGCCATCGTCGCCGAGCTCAAGCGACGGCGCATCCCGACGCTGATCGCGGGGATGAAGGCCGCTCCCAATCTCGGCAGCGCCTACCGCCGGTCGTTCGACGCGATCTACCCCCGCCTTTCACATACCTACGGCGTGCGCCTCTATCCGTTCTTTCTGCAAGGTGTCGCCGGACGCCGCGCGTTGCTTCAGGCGGACGGACTGCACCCCAGCGCCGCTGGCGTCACAATCATCGTCCGCTCCATCCTGCCGAGCGTCCTTTCGTCCCTGCGCTAGATGTCTGAGGGAGGCGGAGAAGCTGCTCGGCGTCATCGAGGCGGAGCAGACCGAGCAGGGCCGCACGGTCAGGAACGACCGGCTGATCGCCCGCACGGCGCTGTCGATCAACTATAGCGCGGCCGAGAGCGTCGCTGATCTCGGAGCATCGTTCGTCGACCATCTCGGCCGCTTCTTCGTCAACTTCAACGAACTCAAGGGCAAGACCTTCAAGGTAATCGGGGTCGGTGACGCAGACCGGGCCGTCACGCTGCTGAGGAAGGCGATGACGAGCGTCCGGGGGGCCCAATCCGACGAGGGAGGCGAGTGATGGCGGAGAAGAAGGGCTGCGGCAGCGAGACCGGGAAGAGGCTAACGCGGGAGGGCTTTACGCTGGTGGATCGGCATCACTCGTCTGGCAGCAGCCTGAGGCAGGAGATGCGGATCCTGTTCCGGGTGGCACGGGCGAAATTTGACGCAGAGGTCCCGGAGCGCGGCTCGATATGCTAAGTGCCCACATGGCGGGAATCGAGGAATACCGCGCGCTCGCTGCAGCCGATCGTGCTGCCGCCGAACAGGCGAGCCTCCCGCGCCGGCGGGCGCTGCTCGAGGCAAGTGCTGAGCGCTGGGAAGGTATTGCGCGCGCTGCGGCCGATCGGGCCCTACGTGCGGCGACATACGAGATCGATCAGGAAGCCGCGCGTGCTGAACGCGAGAGTAAGGGGATCCTTGGGCAGGCAGGCACGCGCAGAAGCCGAAAGCGGCCTTCAGGACAAGCTGTAGCGCGTCGCTCATCATGACCGCTGAGTCGTTTACCAGATGCTATCCATCGTTTGCTAACGGGTTCTCGCGGCCATTGTCGCGACCGGCACCTCGACAACTTGCTCCCTCCGGGGTGCCGGTCAACCAAGTGGTTGCCAAATTCCGCGTCTGGTCGCATCTCCGTCAGAACATTTGTGATTGTCGGGACGCCCATGCCGACCTCCCATCACCTACTGCACATCAGCGGTGGTCCTGACCTCGAATTCACAGGTCGGATGATCGGCCAATTTGCCGAACCCGATGGGCACAGTGACAAGCAGGAACGGCACGAAGTCCGTCTTTGGCGAACCGTTGGCGGCGCCGTTATCGCCGAGTGCACGATCCATTTCGCAGATGTCTCAAAGCCGCCCCGTCGCCGAGCTGGCATTATGAAGGGACATTTCGGGGACGAGCCGGACGAGACGCAGCGACGAGAAATTATGTCCTTCTTCGACTGGTCGGCCGAGGCGAAGGCTCTTGCGAAGCGGCTCGGCTGGGATGTTGCGGAACATGTGCCGTAGAGGCAGGTGGTAAATGGATGATCAATCGCTGCACCAGCTCGTACATAACCATGAGGGGGGCGATCCAGCGCATAAATTTCTGCCAACGAGTGACGCAAGCCAGATATGACGAGTCATGGAGCTCGAAGGATCACTGCTGACAAACCTCGAAATGGCGGTCGCCGGTGCGCGGCGCTGGCGAGGGCGGCCCGTCTATCCTGACACGATCAAACATTGGTCTGCCGTGGTAGAGATCGCCCGCGCGGAGCTTGAGCAGGCCAGCCTTACTG
>Ga0213875_10000100_pt1 | contig 97884 bp, 87 predicted proteins | sample BarmaccomBMRX_R8_FD_160105 | JGI IMG/M metagenome (GOLD analysis project Ga0213875, IMG submission 160105) | Root-associated microbial communities from Barbacenia macrantha in rupestrian grasslands, the National Park of Serra do Cipo, Brazil - RX_R8 | ecosystem: Host-associated > Plants > Roots... | reverse complement strand
AAGAGGCTTAGACGCCCTAAGAGCGAGGCGGGATGTTTCATAAGCAACTCGGCGGCAAGGATAAAAGAGAGCGGACAACTTAAAGTGAATATGGCTCACTGCTATAGCGTGGTACTTTAACTCTCTTTAATCCCTATGTCAATAGGAAAATATAAATTATTTTTCTACCTACAAAAGCGAAGTGCTGAAGTTTGGGAGGCGAAATGCATTGGGCTGCGGCAGAAAGTTTTGTGTGAACTAGGACATAGGAAGACCAATCGCATAGATATGCATCTGCCAAATTATCTAGCGGCGTTGCACGTCGAGAAAAAGAACCCGCCCAGTGCATCGAGCGGGCGCAGGGATAATTTGTAGCCATATTCGCCTCGGTGGTCAAAGAGCAAAAGTATTATGGGCGAGAAAATCCAATAGGTTCTTTGTAGGGCTACAAGGATGATTCGCTGATGATGTCAACCAGGCATACGCTGCTGCATCTCCTTGTAGCTTTATGGTAAACGGGCATCTTGCGCAGTGGCTTGTGGTGGCGGGATACTACTTCTCTGTGAGTGGCATTTCTGATTCTGGTGGGACGGGTGGCCCAAACAGTGCTTCTGATTACCCGCTGCCGTTTTTCTGGTGTGATCCGTATAGCCGCATACGGCTTGAGGCGGTTTTAGCGCAGTATTGGCGCTGTCCCGTAGGCAGTATTGTGGATCGGGTCTTTATCAAAGAAAATAGTCATTTGCCACTGGGCCACGTAATAGCCTACAATGCTTTGGCACGACAGTTAGTGCGTGGAGCCAAGCTCCTTCGGCAACTTTCAGACCTTACGGTTTACTATGAAGTTGTAGAATACGACGAAGATGACGAGCCAGAGCAGGCACAGGAATAGGCGATTTGACCATGTGGCGTGCGCCTTGCATACCGCATCCTAAAATCATTTCAAATAAGAAGCAGGGCTTATGAATAACGATTTTACTACTCAACTGCACCAGGCAACCCAGGGACTTAGCTTCCAAAGCGAGACAGACGCGCCAGTAGTGCCCTGTAGCATCAGTGAGTCCGGTGCTACAATCAGCCCGGAGACGGTGCTCAAAACGGGTAACTATCCTGCGGGCACTCCGGTCAAGAGCACGAGCGTGCAGTCATTCTTTAAGAATGCGACGCAAATGCAGGATTGGTTTAACGAAGAGGAAAAGCAGACCGCCGAGCGTTTTCAAGCTCTGGTGCAACTGCTTAAGGCCAATCTGACGGGCATCAAGGTATTCAAAGTGGGTGATGCTGAACAGGACGTGTATATCATTGGGAAAGCGCCGGATGGCACCATTGCCGGTGTAAAAACGAAGGTTGTAGAAACCTGAACTGCGAGGGCTGCCACCTTACTGGCCGTTGTGGTTCGGCCTATACCCCTGTTGTATGGCCTGGGTTTCACTCATGTATTGACCTTCGACCGTCTTTCCATACCACCGTTGACCGGGATAGTGATAGACACCGGATTTTGTATTAACCCAAACTTGCGGCGCACTGCCAGCAGTCACATCCGGTGCGGTTGGTGACTGAATCGAAGGCACTCTAGTAGAGCGCCGCGCAGGGATTGGCTGCGGGTAATACCTCGTTGCTGCGTCAGTAGAGCGGGACGTGTGCGGTGCCTCACTACGTCGTTGACTCCTCGTATCACTGCTACGGGTATCATCACTACTGGACGCCCGGCCTGCGTCTTTCTTAGTTTTTAAGGCATCTTGAATAATTGGGGTGAGGTTGGTGAAGAAGTGGTAGCCAGTCTTCTGCTCAATGGCACTGGCAGTTGTAATATATTGCTGCCAGCGGTTGCTCGCAATACCCTCCTCATTGGGCATATCAACCGCAATCACCCGCGTGCTGGCATTAATGCGCGCTAAGTCATTATCCCCTTGGGGAAGCTCTACGATGACTTTCCAACAGTTGGTGGGGATAGTGATCTTACCGCGAATGCGATCTTTGGCACCGTATCCACCGGCGACTATATAAAGTTCATTGCCGCCCTTTACCCGGTCTCGACAGTAAGACTCTAACTTTTCCCAGACATGGCGATTCAAATCACCTGCCTGGGGCAGCATATTGCTCATATAAAAGGTGGCGTTGTTGTCTTCTTTGTTGGCCGTTCTGTCACCACTGGGACATTGATGACCGCGATCATACCCACTGCCGATGTAATCGGTCGGACGCACTTGCCAATCAGGAGGCAGCAGAGGGTCAGGAGCAAAGCTGTTGCTGCGGGGTACGCGGCCTAAGTCAGACTGTTGGACGTGCCATGACACCCAGTTTGGCCCGCCCTGATTTTTGTTGTAGGAGAGGGTATATTGCGGACGCTCTAATAGGTAATTGCTAGCAGTGCGTTGGTCGGCTGTGGCATTGCTGGGATTTCCCAGAGCCATATTATCAGCCGCTCCGGTTGGGGCGCTTGATGAAGTTCGTCCGCTGGCACGGGAGGTCACCGGGTTACTCACCATGACGCCAGGGTGGGCGGCTCCGGCCTCCTGAGAATCGCTGCTCTGGCGACACCCGGCAGCCAAGCCCGCTCCAAAGAGCACGAATGCGGCTGCTACTCCCCATCGTTTTAAGAGACCCATCTGTTTCATGTTTACCCTTGTGCTTGCCTTATCTCCTGAGAGCCTCTAGTGGTGAGGTTTGTCAGGTGATTTTTTCCAATGCGGGTTTAGTCTAACGATTCTTTGCCTGTGGAGTCGTGGAGATGGTGCATGAGGCTGTACGCCTAATTGCTGTTGCAGAGTTAGCAGTTCATAGGCGCTCTCTTGTTCAGCGGCGTCTAACTGGTTTTCGTAACCTTGGTTCGTCTGTGGTGGTACCAAGACCAAAACGATAAAGCTCAAGAGATAATAGATCGGGTAAAGCAGAGGCTGTCGCATCACCAGGTTCACCGTTTCTTCATAGGTTCACCGTTTCTTCATCAGGATTCTCAGTAATGATTTAAGTGCTGCCGTGGCGCAGGTGTCCGGCTAATTGCATCAGGCAGGAAAAATCCAGGTCATAATACTTCGCTAAGCGTAACAACATCGAAGGTGTGGGAGCACTGATCTTGGCGGCTTCTAGAGCGATCAGGGTGTAGTAGTAAACGCCTGATTGCTCGGCGGCTTGTTCCGGTGTTACTCCTTTAGCGATCCGGGCACGACACAGGTGTTCTGCGAGCAGTTCAAGGTTGTGCATGAGGTGTGTCTTGCCTTAAGCAGTGTGTCCAAGGCGTGGTTGCTATGCAAAGTGAAGGGTATAGCAACAGGTTTCTTAACCCCCCGCTCTTGACGAAGCAGGCGGCACGACTTATGCTAAGTGACATAAAAATCGTGAAATTTCACGATTTTTAATGGTTGGAAAAAGACAGGGGCAGAACGCTTTGAGCTTGGCGGCGCGAGCATTCTACCCCTCTTATGCCTGAAGCGGCACTTTCTTAGTTTACCAAACAGCGACGAAGGGTGTGCTGCTTCACCAGTTGGTTAGACCGTTGTGCAAGATGCGCAACAACGGCCTCAAAAAGGGTGCAGGTGGCACGGTTTTTGTTTTTGTATATTGCGGATTTCCCGGCCTGGGCTGCGGCGGTTAACGAGCCGCAGCTTCGGGGCAAGCCACTGCTCATTTATCGCAGCGGACGAGTTATTGCCGCTAATGCTGTCGCACGAACCCTTGGCGTGCAGAGCGGCTGGACGCTGCATAAAGCGCAGTCCCTCTTTCCTGAAGTGCTGTCACTGCCATATCACACAGCGGCAACAGGTCTAGCCTGGGAAGATGTTATCACAGCCCTTTACCGGTTGACTCCCTGTATCGAAGTGGTGCGTCCCGGCTCTGCTCTCCTCGATCTCACTCCAGAGACGGCCATTGTGCCTCTATTGCGACGATGGAACGCCTATGGCACAACCCAAGCCGGAGCCGCCGATGATCGCACGACCGCAGAACTAGCGGCTCTTTGTGCTCAGCCCGGCACTATACATTGTGTGATGACTGGTGCCAGTCATGACTTTTTATCCACGGTTCCCGTTGAACGCTTAGCGATGGTTGGAGTAGGATCACACACCATAGAGCGGCTGGGCTGGTTTGGTTGGCAGACGCTTGCCCACCTCAAACTCTTGAGCGAACGGCAATTGACCGCCCAGTTTCCCGAAGGAGAAGTACTCTTTCGCTATGCACAAGCGTCCAGCACTGGGAAAGTGGCAACCTTTGTCCCGCCCCCCACCATCAGCACACACTATGCATTTGACGAAATAGTCCAAGAACCACATGATGTTGAGCCAGTGCTCCGGTTAATAACTGAAACAGCCTGGCAGCAGCTTCGAGGCAGGACTACTCAAATGCTCACCGTGCAGGTGCAGACTTCAACGGGCAAGCTGCGTCGCCGCCGAATCTTGCGTGAACCTACCGCAGATCTTCAGGCTTTACAGTACGCGGCCCATCGCACGCTAATGAGCCTGCTGGGAGCCGGAGTTTTCATAACAAGGTTGGAAATAGAGTTAGCGGGATTAGCCCATCCGCCTGCGGTGCAAGGCAATCTGTTTAGTCCTCCCCGACCTTCGATTCAAGGGGTATTACGCGCCTTGGACGCCAGGTTCCCCGGGGTGATGCTGCGCATCAAGCCGCTGAATCCCCAGTCGCCACTACCAGAAGAAGCTTATTGCTTAGTCCCCGTTAATGGAGATGAGGCCGCACCTCTGCCTGGCCAGCGAAAACCAACCACAAGGAGCATCCAAAGGAGCATCAAGCGGCGTCCATCGTTAAAGCCAACGACCAAGCAAAAAAGCATAAAGCAGCGACCAGGGCGGCTATTGATTGAGGGTGAGCCGTAGGCCGGGCGCAGTGGTGATAAGTCAAATGGCGATAAGTTAAGTGGAGATGGCTTAAGTGGGAATAAGTCAAGTGGAGCTAAGCCAATAGCGAACCTTGACGGAAATTGCCGCTTGCCAAATCCTCAAGCTTTTAAATGTCGGGCCATGAAACTTTACTGGTGAAACTTTACTTAGAGCCGGTGCAGGTAACAGCAACTGACGGTAGTCCCACCCGCATTATCTGGCAGCGCAGAATCTACCGGGTCATCAGCATCCATGAGGTCTGGCTCTATAACGGGCGTTGGTGGACAACGCCTAAGCTCGTGGGCCGCTTTCGCTGCTACTACTGCCTCACCGCTAAAACTATGAGTGAGCCTGCCGTTGAGATGGAAATCTATCAAGAGTCTGGGCGCTGGATGCTCTCCAGGGTTTTGGACTAACCCCACAAGACCTGTGTTATGGTGCATTTGCATACCCGATCCTGGTTCTCATTTTTAGCGGGTGCCTCCTCTCCAAAGCGTCTGGTTGAGGCTGCGGCGGCGGATGGACAACCGGCCTTAGCTCTCACAGACCGGCATAGTCTGGCGGGCGTGGTGCAATTTATCCAAGCCTGCAAAATAAAGCATATTAAACCCATCGTCGGGGCAGAACTGGTAGTTGCAGGCTACCCAATCGTTTTACTGTGCGCTGATCGAGAAGGCTATGCGAACCTGTGTGATCTGCTGACCCTCACCCACAGCGAGCGACTTCAAGGGGGCTTGAGCCTTGAGCAATTAGAAGAGCGGTTTTGGGATGGCGGCACCGAAGGACTTTTCTGTCTTACCGGAGATACCAGTGGCTACCTGGCCCGTGCGGTGCATCAGGGGCAGTATAGGCAGGCCAGAGAGTATCTGATGCGCCTGGCGATGCTGTTTCCAAAGCGCCTTTTTATTGAACTGGTGCATCACCGCGTGCGTGGTAATACGGCCACCATCAAAGTCTTGATGGAGCTTTCCTGCTCCCAGGGTGTGCCCGTGGTGGCGACCAATGCCATTTGTTATGCCCGACCCGAAGAGTATGCGCTCTTTGACGCCCTGACCTGCGCCCGCTTAGGCCTGACGGTAGGCGACGCTCACCAGGAGCGTCCCATCAATAATCAAGCTTACCTGCGCTCTATGCAGGAAATGCTGGAGTTAGGCTTCCCGGCCACAGCCCTGGCTAATACCCAGGCTATTGCCCGTCTTTGCCAGGTGGACTTGTTAGCCGAGCGGGTGACACCGCCGGTGGCACAGGTGCCTGACGGCATGACACCCTCGGAGTATTTGCAGGGACTGTGCTTCGAGGCGCTGAGCCGCCGCTTTACCGCATCCTATCATCATGCCAGAAGCACCTTGCAGCGAGAACTCTCCGTTATTAGAGACCTTGGCTTGGACGAGTTCTTTTTAGTGGTGCGCGAGGTCGTTCAGTATGCCAGAGCCTGCGGCATTCGCTGCTCCGGGCGTGGTTCAGCCGCCAATTCCCTGGTCGCTTACCTGCTAAATATCACGGGGGTTGATCCTCTTGCCCACCACCTGTTATTTGAGCGATTCCTCCATGCGGGGCGAAAAGGAATGCCTGACATCGACATTGATTTTGCAACCCACAGAAGGGGCGAGGTCATTGAATGGATGGGGCGCCGCTTTGGGGAAACTCATACGGCCATGACCGCCAACGTCATTACCTTCCGTCTCAGACTGGCGGTGCGCGAGATGATGAAAATATTGGGATACCCCCTCCTGCTGATTAACCAATGCACGAAACTACTGCCCCATGCTGCCGCGCATAAAGTGCGTGAACACCGGGAGAGCTTAGTAGCCACGTTGGGGGAGTCGGTGCTTTTGGAATCTCTGTTGAGTCTGGTGGAGTCACTGCATGGGTGTCCACGCCATTTGTCACTGCACGCTGGGGGCATGATTCTCTCGCGGACGCCTCTGCGCTTTATCAGTCCGATTCAAACCTCTAACAACGGCGTGCGGCAAATCCAGTTCAACAAAGACGATGTGGAAGCTTTGGGCCTCATAAAATTTGATGTGCTCGGGTTGAGGACACTCTCGGTTGTAACGGAAACGCTTGAGCTACTACAATCACAAGGTGTTGCGCCCCCGGACGTAGACGCGCTCCCTTTGGATGATGAGAGGGCGTTTGAACTCATTCGCGCCGGGCAGACCATGGCGGTCTTCCAATTAGAGTCTCCGGGCCAGTGGCATTTACTCTCACGCTCCCAGCCCAAGACCTTCAATGATCTCGTAGCCCAGGTCGCCTTATTTAGACCGGGGCCCTTACAGGGCCATATGGTGGCCCCGTATGTTTTGCGACGGCGGCAATTGCGGCAGGTGGAGTATCCGCACCCCAGTCTTGAAAAGCTGCTCAAAGATACCTATGGGGTGATTCTTTATCAGGAGCAGGTGCTGCAAGTAGCGCATCAGTTCGCGGGACTTTCCTTAGAAGAAGCCGACGAGTTTCGCCGCTTAATGAGCAAGTTCCGGTCGCCTGAGGAAATGGAAGGAATGCGGGCCAGGTTTGTGCAGGGGGCTAAAGAGCAGCACCAGGCCACGGATCGAGTCGCCAATAAAGTCTTTGATATGGTGGGCAAGTTCGTGGGGTATGGCTTTTGCCGCTCTCATGCAGCGGCCTTTGCCCACACGGTGTATCAGACGGCTTATCTCAAGGCTCACCACACGGCTTGTTACATGGCAGCCGTATTAGAGCATAAACCTGGATTTTACCCTGTCCACACAGTATTAGAAGAAGCGAGGCTGTGTGGTGTGCAGGTGTTACCCGTTGATGTATGTGTGTCCGGGGTTAAATACCAGGTAGAAAACGGGATGATCCGGGTGCCACTCACCCAGGTCAAGCAGGTAAGTGCCAGGGTAGCTGAGACCATCGTTATGGAGCGCAGTCTCAAAGCCTTTGAGGACTTAGACGATGTCTATCGGCGGGTGCCCTTAGCGCGTGATGGGTGGGATTCACTGGCCAGAGCGGGGGCCTTACGCGCCTTTGGGGAGAGGCGCGACGTGTTGTGGCAGCTTGGAGTCTTGGCGAGGCGACTGGGTGAGAGTGGTCAGGAGCAACTCTCTTTTGCACAAAGCATCTTCCCCAAAGAGATTACGCCTCTCCTCCAAGATTTAGGGGTAGCAGCGCAAACAGCCTGGGATTTTGCCAATCAGAATTTAACCACTGGTCCCCATCCCATTGCATTATACCGGTCGTATCTTAACCGCTTAGGCACCCGGTCTGTGCGAGAATTGCTGACGCTTCCGCCAACAGATCGGGTGAAACTGGCGGGTGTGGTGATTGCCCGCCAGCAGCCGCCGACCGCAAAGGGCATGTGCTTTTTGGTTTTAGAAGATGAAACCGGGCGACTTCCAGTAGCGATGGCTCCTCCAACCTATCACAAATATAACGAAGCACTCCACGACTCTGGCCTGCTGGTGGAGGGGCACTTAGAAGGGGCAGGTTCCGGGCAAGTAGGGACGTATCGAAGTATCCTGGTGAAGCGAGTCTGGTCACTCAGTAGTATGAAGCAGTAGCTTCGTAGTACTCTTGATGCTCCTGATAGTGCAGTATGAACATTAGCGGACGTAAAAAGATAACCATCGAGTGCATTATTGCCGCAGACTGAGGTGCGTTTGAATTGATCCTGCGCCAAATATTGTTGCAGGAGGTGCCACTCAAGCTCTGCTGTAATGGGAATGTCATTTTTTAACCATTTTTTAATCGCGATGCTGTAATTGTTGAGATAGACCGGAGCTAATCGCGGCTCGCGGTTGGTTTTTGTATTGGCCTAAGTTTCCACCATTCCTCTCCCCTTGTTATTAACGTTCTACAGAGAATTTCGCCCACCCGTTCGCTCTTCTTTAGAGTGGCAAGTTTCGCGTCTGGCCTCAAACAAATGAAGCCGGGAACGTTGTTAATGGCTGGATTTGCCACGTTTGCACAAACACATGGTTGCAGCCGTGCAACCACTTTCGCAAGGCAGCAACGGAACTTTCACAATACAGGCAAATAAGTAATTCTAAGGAGGGAACCGTGAAGTCGGGATCAAGTCATGCGACAGCACCATCGCTGCCCATAGCACAACAAACACTAACGGGAGCTGACCAGGTTTTGGGTAATAACCCACCTAGAAAAAAACACCTGGCGCAACAAGAGCCGATGCATTGTTCGCCAGTAGCACCGCCTCGCAGGAAACCGCCGCATCATCAGGTGCAACATAGAGTAAGTGCCATCATGGCACACATTCCCTGGTATGGTTTTAAATCCCAGGCACGCTTGGCTGCCGATGTAGGCTTTTCCAAATCTGCCATCAGCCGCTTACTGCGCGGTGAGTGCATCCCTTCCTTAGCCTTGGCCTGTGCGCTGAATGCTGCACTGGAACGACGATTAGGACGGAAATTGGGTCTTCAAGAACTCTTTAGTATGGATGGCACTTATCCGACCCCTTCGGCCTGCCAACTAGTGGGATGTGCCAACTGCTTACCCCCGGAAGCCTATGACAGGGATGATAACCTGCGCCCGGAATTTAGAAATGTAAAAGCTGGCGAGTGGTCGGTTACGCCGCAACAGCCTGGCGCAGGGGCAGCGTTCGTCTCTATCCAAGAATCCTCCACACCATCAGTACTTGAGGGGGCCTTATGAAACGAGTGGCCTCCATTCAGGGTTCGCTGCCCATGTCAGATTCTCATCAACAATCTCCTGCACCCACAGGAGCAGACCCATCAGGGCTTCTCAGACAACAATTGCACCAACGGCTCCTTAAATTACACTTTCAAGCGTTTGCGCAGATCGTAAAGCAGGCGCTGGAGCAGAGCGGTTATTGTAACGTTCACATGGCCGGGCGCAGGCACCGCAGAACTCGCACTGCGCATGGGGGCTTAGATTTACGTGCCTACAGTCACACCGACTTAACTTCCGCCCTGACGATTGTGCAGGTCAAGCAATATCAGCGACCCGTATCGCGGCGTTTCATTGATGAACTGCGCGGCACCATGCTGCGGGTGGGTGCTCGTCATGGCGTGCTCATTACGACCTCTCATTTCTCCACCGTAGCCGAGCGTGCAGCGGCGCAGGATGACATTGCGCCAATTAAGTTAGTTACCGGTGAGATGCTCTTAGATCTCTTGTTGACGCATAAGATTGGCGTTCGAGACGACGGCAAAGCACAGTCGGTTGTCGATGAGGACTTCTTCACGCAGCTAGGCCGAGAATCCCTCAGTCCCAAAGCAACCGTAAGCGAGCAGACCTCCGTAGCGACCGTGACCGACGCTGCTTATCCAATTCGTAATCGCGCCACTGCCTGTGGCGCATCAGGAGGTGAAATGACATGGACGACTCATGTATTGTTCGGCATTAACACGTTGTGGGTGGTAGAAGCCTGGCCAAAGGGCATTGACCCCACCAATATTGGCTTAGTGGTGGCAGCGGCGGCGCTTGGCTCATTACTCCCCGATCTCGACGCTGCCGAGAGTAAACTCAAGCACTTGAACCTGGTGGGGGTTAAGCCCTTCTTCTGGCCGTCCCAGGTGATTCACCGACAGTTAGGACATCGCGGCCTGTCGCACTCCCTGGTGGGACTGCTGCTGGTGACGCTTATTGCCGTCCCCTTAGTAGCCTGGTGGGGCTGGCCACCTTCCTTAGCTCTGGTGCTGGGCTATGCCAGTCATCTGATAGCCGATGCTTGCACCAAATCCGGCATCCCATTTTGGTATCCTCGCAAGTACCGCTACCACCTGTTACCCGCTGGCTGGCGCTTTACGACCGGATCGCAGGCCGAAGAAATGCTGTTTCCTTTTCTGGTGATGGCGGTGTTACTCTTACTGCTCCGTCACTTGCCTGCTAACCAATCCATTTACTAACCGTCTGTATGGTGTATGCATTACAGCAAAAGCCCTTCGCTGGAACACAGGGCCACCATCATATCAAGGCACCACTCAAGCAAGGTTGGCATCGCCACAGGATTCTCGGCTGGTATGATGAGCAGATATTTGGTGTAGCTGCCCCTCATTCCTGTCCACAGGGTCTTACTCATTGCCCTAACCACTGCTTGCGGAGCGTCCTGAAAATCATGCAGGCGCAGATTACTGTGAGCACGCACGGGAGAGCCGGGCCAGCGCCAGACCAACAGGCAACGGTTAGCGTAGGGACGGCAGGATTTCCGCATTACCACACAGCAAAAGCCGCGCGCCTGAAGCTAAAGACGAAGCATAATACTTCGCTCCATACTTCAAGTCACAGCGGCCTTCCCCGGCTTTCTGTGCGCGTGGATGGAGCAGCCGGGGATAACCTACAGCCGTCACACCCACGCGCCGATAAGCAGCCTCACTTTAACGCGGAGCGCCAAGCCTTGCTATTGTGGTTGCGCTCCTGCATATTGAGCTACTGTATTAAAATCCTAACTCTTCCCTGATGGATAGCCCTCTTGTCTCTTCTACAACTGATGCCACCACTCTTGAAAAACCTTTCGTTATCACCCTGCATAAGCGAGATAAAACCGCCGCAGGCCACTTCCGCCCCGAAGCCCACCTGCACCTGACAGAGGTCTTACGCACCTCTGGCTTACTGTTGGCCTTACCTGCGGAGGATCTCAAAAATCTGCTCTTTATGCTCACCTTCCTGAGTCCCAACGGAGAGTGTTTGCCCACGGTGCAGCAACTGGCTCAGGCGATGCATATATCCCCTCTCAAAGTGCGGGCGCGGATGATGCGCCTGGTGAAGTTTCGCTGGCACGATGAACCCTTAGTGGTGGAAGTGAAGCGCGGTGGTGGATTGGATGCTTACAGTATCCATCCCAAACTCGTCGTCTATGTCCACGGTGAGCCAACGGGCGGGCAGCCTACTTCTCAGACTCTCCCCCACCCGCCTGCTGGTCGTGCGGCCATTATTGCCCATTCACGAGAACACTATGCGCGGCCCCGCGCTGAGGTCGAGGCCATGATTAACCAACAGATGGACTGGACGCCCGCACCCCCTGCGTCGGATTTAGGGCCACAAGAGCCAACGGGTGCCGCGACTGCGGAAAGTCCGCCAGGAACTGGCGCACCCTCTACCCCTGATTCGCCGCAGGAATCGGCAAGGGAACAAGTGAGAAGACGCTTATGGAACTTAGGGATGAGTTTGGAGCAGGCGGATTATCTGCTGAAACACTATGAACTTCGGTGCATTCAGCGGCAACTGCGCTGGCTGCCGTATCGCAAGGTGCGCAATCCTGCCGGTTTTCTCGTGGCGGCTATTGAAGACAACTATTCTGCTCCGCTTGCTCTCTGGCACCACCGTGCCTCACCCGAAGCTCCACCACGGCAAGGTTCACCACCTCAAGGTGCAACTGAACATGAGCCAACCGGGGAGGCCACCGTGCACGGTGATCTACAAGTGGAGGTCACTGCTGCTCCGCTAGACCATAATTTCGGTAGTTCCCAGACAAGAGTTTGATCGGTTCACCTCGAATTCATTAACATTAACATTTTCCTATGCCTTCACCTTCCTGCTCCCCGCAGACTACAACCCCACCCCCGGTAGCTACAACCCCATTCCCCAATAGCTTACTGGATCATGTGATGCCTACTCTCAAAGACACGGAGTGGCGGTTGCTGTGCGTCATCGTGCGCCAGACTTTTGGCTGGCAGGTTGACGGCAGGCGCAAACAACGGGACTGGCTCACACAATCTCAATTGATGGTCAAAACCGGGCGTAACAACCAAGCCATCAGCCGCGCCCTCGACCAGTTAGTGCGCCAGGGCCTGGTGGCGGTGCAGGATCAAGGAGGGCAGCTACTCTTAAGTGCCGCGGAGCGACGGCGGTACTGTGGACGGCTGTACTATGGTTTAGGAGCGGACCTCAGTGATGTGGGACGAGGAGCGCGTAGCGTCAGGCGAGAGACCGGGCCAGGTTTTGCGAGAACAGATTTAGAGCCTGGTAAAATCACACAGCAGAATGGGCAAAGCCCAGTGGGAAAACCACACACAACAAAACAAACTGTTACAAAATATTTATCTAACGATAAAGCACCTGCCCGCTCTTGGCCTTCCAAAGAATCTTTGAGACAAACCAGAGACCAACCCAATCCCCAGGTGCGACATTTACTCTACCAATACCGGGAACTTTTCCGCCAGCATAGCCCGCTTAATGAACCGCCACCCATCGCCTGGGGGCGTGATGGCAAGCTCGCCAGAGATTTGCTCAGGCTATATGCCTATGATCGGTTAATGACATTGTTAGAGCAGTTTTTTCAGACGCCTGATGCTTGGCCCAAAAAGCGAGGGTATACCCTGACAGCGTTTCGAGATAGCCTGCCCGCTCTGCTGATGGGAGATCACACCCCCGCGTCCCGCGGCCACACTCCAGCGTCCAGTTTGGTTCACCGACCAACCCCAAGCTGTGAGCCAGCCGTACGGACTGGAAAGTGGACACGGGTTGGGCAGGTTAAACCGCTGCCTATAAAACCGATCCGTCCTTACAGCCCTAATTCCCCTCGGTCACTATGAGTTTCGCGCTCTATCACGGGGACTGCTTTGAAGTCATGGCTAAGCTAGCAGATCACAGCATTGATGCGCTCATCAGTGACCCACCCTATGGCATGACTGACCTGTTTTGGGATAGGAAGATTGATTGGCCTCGTTTCTGGAAGGAAATAGAGCGCATCTGCAAAGAGAATGCAGTGATTGTGCTCTTCAGCCAGCAACCCTTTACGACAGACCTTATCAATTCTAATCGCAAGTGGTTCCGCTATGAACTGATCTGGCACAAGACGATGGCCGTGGGCTGGCTCTCGGCCAATCAACGGCCCTTGCGGGCACATGAAAACATCTTAATCTTTGCCAAGCGGTTTCAGAAGAGCACGTATAACCCTCAGATGGAACTGGGACACAAGCCCTACATCAGCCAGCATACTGGGCCCGTGGCACTCTATGGGAGACAGCGCAATTGGCCTTCTGTAGCTCGCTCGGTTGGAGGTGAACGCTATCCCCGCAGTGTCTTAACATTATCTAATTGTGGCTTTAGCCGTAGGAATCCACGTTTGCATCCCACCCAGAAACCATTGATGTTAATACGGTGGCTGGTTAAGAGTTACACCAATCCGGGGGACATGGTGTTAGATCCTTTTATGGGAAGTGGGACCACAGGAGTGGCTTGTTTACAGACGGGCCGACATTTTATTGGTGTAGAATTAGAATTCAGTTACTTTAGCAACGCTCACGAGCGATTGTGCGACCTATCGCCATCATCCTTCTATCCTGGTAGCACTATTAGCGAATGTGAATAATGACTTCACAGTGATGTCACTAAACCAGCATTCCAGGTGTTTTCGTAGAGTTCAAATCAACGTAAGCACCGCTTATTATCAGTTTTTACTCATCTCATTATAATGAAAGACGGCCTATGAATCACACATCTAAAATAAGGTTCCCCTCCTGTAATTAATAGTGCGTTAAGACATACCTTGTGAGCTTGATGAGCCGCATTGATGCATGGAAGATGGTGCAGCGCCGCTTAGAGGATGCAGGGATTGGTGGGGGATTGGCTTCGGGTGTAACTCGTTTCGCACGACTTGCGGCACGAACTTTCTTTCCAATGGCAGCGATCTGGAGACGTGTCAGATGTTGATGGGTCATACCGATAGTCGCGCGACCAAGCTCTGTGATCGGCGGGCGCTGCAACCGACGTTGGCGGATATTGAGCGCATCCGGTATGGAAGGGTGCAAGCCAGAGCAGACAATGGAAGTGCTGCCAGCTAAAGGGCGTTGTTTATAATCAGTTCCGGGTGTATGAACCGTTAAAGCGTTAGTTTTTTGTTAGCTTCTCTCTTATTTTTAACCAAGCCCTTTGCATGCTTTGCAATAGTCTCTGTCCAACGTCGGCTTTCGGTTTGCTTGGTCCTTCACTGCTCACTAATTCAGGGGCAGCCTGCGTTTGTAGGGACTCTTCTGTATCGATTTCTTCAGTGAACCGCACCCATTCCACCTTATTGCATTTAATCCAATAATGCGACTGGCAGGGGAACTTCCAGTTGCCAATTGAGGGACATAGGGAAATGGAGCGCCCGTCAAAGGTTAACTTCCAATCTGATGGAGAAAGCGGGGTCACCACCTGATTTCCGCAACCACAACAGCATTTGTGAATGACCGTCCTAAATCGGATTGACACGTAAAGGACATCCTCCTCCAGCATATCCGGGACGCTATCCACAAACTTGTGTGTGAGGGCCAGAGGTGCGTTCATGCGTTAATTCCCCCGGCACGGTGTGTATTGAAAAGGCTGTTAGTCTCGACAGTGTAGATAGTATGATGCTCCTGCTTCATATCAACGTAGAACCCGACAATCTTTTTCCACTTGATAACGGCCAAAGTAGCATTCAACGCATTTAAATCAGCGATTTGAATATTCTGATCATATTCGTTGAGTTTGTGGTCCTCGGCAAAGGGAATCGCATCCGCGTTCGAGACATGATCGCGTTTGGCCGGTGTGCTGGTGGTAACACGTAACAGCCCAATCAGGGCACCTTCAACTAACTCCACTCCCATACCGACATCCACAAACGGTAGATTCCATTCTTCCAAGCGATTCACGATGAGGCGCTTCTGAGCGCCTTCCATGCAGAGAAAAACAAACGACATCGCCTGAAGATGTTGAACGGTCGAGGCGTCAATCGGAAATTCATGCGCGATGATATTACGATGCATCTGTGAATACTTATCCCGCAGATAAGCTGCCTTTTTAGGTTTCTGTCGCAATTCCTCAAGAGACGCGGCTCCTGGACATCGGAACGCATTGTGCGATAGGAAATCGTCTCCGTCGAAAAGGTGAATAGCTTTTATGGGGGTCTTGGCCACCAAGTCCAGCACATAGGAGCCTGTTCCCCCCAGTCCCACGATGGCTACGCTTTCTAAGGCGAGCTTTTCAGCCACTATATTGATTTCGGCTCGACTGGAGGCTGTATCCATGTAGCGGAAGACCGACTCTTCTTCCGCTGTTTCGTAAGGCGGAAACCCCTGAGCCGTAGCTTGTGGGTCGAATGCTTGAGCTGGCCCCAGAAGCATAGTCACATAACTGGTGATCTTCTCGTAGTAGTTCTCATAGTAACCTACGGCTGGTTTGCGAGAGAATTGGTAATTAGTGGTAAGGTTGACAGCGAGTTCGCGCCGCGCGCTGTCAACTGCTATATTTAGCGGGGTGCCATCCGCATGGCACGGCTGTTCCCCCGCAAAGTAGATGGTGTGGGTTTCGGGCCTGGCAGTAACATCCCCGGCCAAACTCAAGGCCGCATCCACTAATGTCCCACTCATAATCTCTTGCCGAGAATTCAGATAAGGAATGTTCCGCACCACTAAGAGATTACTGACGATGGCAATGTCGTAACCCTCGTCGCGGAGGCGCTTCAAATCCGGGCTATGATTTATCAGTTTCTGTGACATTAAAGATCATCCCCTCTTGAATGTGGACTGACTTACCACGAATGAGAACGCCTTCGGGATTCTCACAGGGACCATCTTCATATTTGACAGTGTATTCCCAGTTGCCGCCACGAGGAGTAGGATAAGCCAACCGCACGACTTGCTCGAAAGACAGCTCACAAGCCTCTACTTCTACCGGCCTGGTATTCACAAAAATTGTGATTTTATGGGGCTTCTTAGCAACTACGGCGAATTGTTCAACTCCTGGACGACTAATGTCAACGTGCTCGTCGGGGTCAATCAGGCGATCCGGTTCATTAGCAAGAACTAAAGTCAGCAGAAACTGGTCCGGGGTTCGGCCCACGAGTTCTAACAATTCCCGGCCTGTTGGTTGGGAATTTGTCAGATGGAAGGATTGCTCATCAATGCGGATAACAAATTGTCGGGCCTTGGTGACGACATCAATGCGCTCTACGCCCGGTGCCCTTAAATCAAGGTTATCGTTTAGGCCGATTTCAATGTCATCTTGGCCCACAAGGATCTGAACAAGAAAATGGGTGGTCGGGTCTTTGCCAATCAACTCGAAGATTTCCCTACCAGTGGGTTCGGGGTTGCTGAGGTGGAACGTCTGTTCGTCGATGCGGATTTCGTAGGACTGCTTTTCTCCTGTATTCACAGCACTCTCCTTCGGCCCCATACTAGGCCTTTGACTTAGTTTGAATTTGCTTGCAACTTATACTGGTGCCGACTTTGCTCCATTGCCTGGACATCTTGCGCTTTTTGTGGCAAGATGTTGCATGGAGGTAACGAAGTTGCTTAAAAGCAAAACCATCGGATATTATACAAGCACTACCAAATCGTTGCAAGTCTGCAAAATCGTTTCATGGGAGAAATTATGAGCAGAATAACGATTGAGCAATTAGGAGTCGAATTAAAGCGCAAGCGCGGAGAGCGCGGTCTGCGGGAAACTGCAAAGGAAATTGGTATCAGTACCGCCACATTATCGCGCATTGAAAGCGGCAAACAACCGGATTTAGACACTTTCTCTAAACTATGTAAATGGTTGGGAGTCGACGCTGGGGAGTTGCTTGGATGCTCGTTAGAGATAAGTCAAGAAATGGGAGTCGTTGCTCCTAACCAGGCACAACCAACGATAAATCAATCGCAAAAAGCGGCGCCACTCTTATCTGGATCTGTCTATGCCCATTTCAGGGCAGATAAAGAATTGAGCGCAGAAACAGCGCAACATTTGAGCGCCTTGATCTTGGCGGTTCAAGAATTCCTCATCAGTGAAGGACAAGTTATGGGCGGTGAGACCGACAGAAATTTACCTGCCTGATCACAGTTGCCATAGATAGTAAGGCCGTAGATACTAAGGGGCATATAAATTCTCTGGTAAAGCATGACATCAGCAAGGACAACACCTAAATTTGAACGTGGATTTAAGACTTGGGCAGAAAATACAGCTCTGGCACTACGTGACAGCTTAGACTTAGGCCCTGCTGATCCACTCGATACGTTTGCTTTAGCTGACTACTTGGAAGTGCGGGTCATAGATATTCAGAGACTATCCTTACCTGATGCAAGCCGGGAATACTTATGCTCTAAGTCGGGAGATGAGTGGTCGGCATTAACAGTGCGAGTAGGGGGCGTAGATGCCATCGTACTCAATCCACGCCATTCCACAAGGCGCCAAGCCAGCGATATGGCTCACGAACTGAGTCATATTTTACGCAAGCATCAGCCCGCCCAAATCTTTATCGCTCCCCAAATTCCCGTTCGCATGAGAACTTTTGATCGTGCCCAAGAAGATGAGGCGAACTGGTTAGCGGGTTGCCTACTACTTCCCCGCCCCGCCTTGCTGCATATTCTAATCCAAGGCTGGCAAGACGAAACAGCCTGTGAATATTACAACGTGAGCCTCCAAATGCTGCGGTTTAGGCGTAATGTGAGTGGAGTCGATAAGCAGTTAAGCGTAGGCCGAGGACGTTCATACACACGCTCATAGTTTGCTGCCTCTTACTGTTAAATGTTGAGTTCCATAATGTCCCCAATTATTACAATTTCATAATAGTGAAATTTCAGCGCGGTATGAGTGGACGCACAGCACTCCGAGGCGCAAGAATAATTTTAGGAATGGACAACAACTCTCGCGTGGACTCCGTCTCTCGCTGGCCTTCCGCAGTATCATTCACGAATGACTCCAACCACGAGCCACCGCAAAAGGCTAATCTCTACGACAGGAGCGAATGTGCTATTAACCTCAAAGATTGTTTTGTGAAGCTGCCTGTCGAATAGTGGGACTCATGACTTATATGGAAATGTCGGTAGTGAATGGGAGGAACAGCATATGGCGATTTGGCTAGCGCCGTTGGTGACATTTATTGTGGCTCTTATAGGCTTCGCTGCAAAATATCTAAATGACAAAAAGATTGCGGAAAGGAAAGATCGGCTTGACCGAATCAATCAACAGTTAAAATTGTTGTATGGGCCTCTGTATGCAACAGATCAAGCTGCAAAGACCGCTTGGATCGCATTTAGAGCAGAATACCGTCCAGGTAAGGAGAGCTATTGGCAGAGTACACCCCCGCCAACCAAGGGGGAAGCAGAAGCTTGGCGACTCTGGATGACAGAAGTTTTTATGCCCTTGAATTTACGCCTCGAAAAAACCGTTGGCGAGAACGCTGACCTTCTAATTGAGGAGAGAATTCCAGAATGTTTACTCTTAATGGTTGCGCATGTCTCAGCTTATAAAGCAGTATTGAAAAGGTGGGAGAATGGAGATTTCTCTGAGCATGTTTCATTGGTAAGTTATCCATTCCAAGAAGTACGCACATATGTTGAAACATCATTCATGAATCTTAAAAAAGAGCAGGCGAGATTGTTAGGTTTGCTGGAAGGTGCAAAAGACCATTTATCCAGCCCAGACCCTGAGCAGCATTACTGATTTTGCAGAACCGCAAGGCGACTATCTTTCTTGTTCTTGCCGCGACACAGGATGATACCAACCAAAGGTTGATCCTCAGCATGGCGCACCAAGTCATTGATCGCCGCCAAATAGAAGTTCATCTTACCGGCAAACTCTGAGGCGAAAGCTTGCATCTTGAGGTTAATGACCACCAAGCAGCCTAGGCGACGGTGGTAAAACAGGAGGTTAATATAGAAATTTTCCCCATCGATTTCTAGGTGATACTGGTTGCCCATAAAGGCAAAGCCTGCACCTACATCCAGGTAAAAATCATGGATGTGGGTGATAAACGCCTGTTCCAGTTCTCATTCATGGGCCGCTTCCCGCAACGTTAGAAAATCAAACACGTAGCTGTTCTTGAGCAACTGCTGAGCTAAATCCGACTGTGCTGACGCCAGGGTCAGATCAAAGTTGCTCGTCTTCTGGGCTTCCACCTGGCGAGCGTAGAGATCCAACTCGATCTGATGCACTAAGATATGACGGGCATAGCCGCGTTCCAGGGTTTTAGCGAGGTACCACTCGTGCTTTATAGGCTCTTTAAATTTCTCCGAAACGAAGGTGTCATGGTTCTAGGGGAGTTGTGCCACAAGCGGTGGGACAAATCCCAAGACTCGGTAATCAGCTAATATAGAGCATCCGCAGCCCCTAAGCCCCTACAGGTCACGCCGAGAGAAACCTGCCATGTAGGAAGTAGCGCTAAGGCTTTGCCCCATCTTCTCACCGTTTATGCTGTGACCAACGGCGCTTTTGCGACTCTGACAGACGCGCTTTAGCTTCATCCGTCATCGGCTTGCCCTTAGGCCGACCTGCATAGCGCATAGGAGACCATGCCAATAGGTGCTCTCTCTTAATAGCCAGCCTCCCTAGTATACGGTTATGCTTCAACCGTCCCTCAGCAATGGCTGAATAAATGGCCGTTCTCGATACACCTTTGCACTGTGCTGCCTGAGCGGGTGTCAAAAGGTCATGGTCCATAAACAGGTATTTAGTAGCTAATTCGATAGGATAAATGTAACCTTAGCAATCATCTCTTCATTCCATTGTAGCACATTACTTTTTACTAAATACTTGACATCCTTACGTCATTTAGTATATGCTGCGGCTGCACAGATCAAGAGTGCCGCATCAGTAACAAAATTGCATGAACCGTAGTCACGCGCCGAGCAAGAATAACATAGCTACATCCTCTCGAAGTTTTCACGAGCACCATTTTGATTACCCGCGCTTGGGACAACGTGAGCCTGTTTCAGCCGTAGCAGTCCATATCGCGGACCTGGAACAGTTTGCCCAAGACTATCTCTATGACTGTGATTTGCGGCTGCAATCACCGCGCACGATTGAGACTCGACGGGTGTTCCTCCGCAATTTCTTTTGGTTCCTCCATCAGAGGAACTACGCAACTTGTGGGGCTTCCGAGATTCGCCACTTCTTTCACTATCTGGCTCATGGCCACGAGGAGGCCGGTGGACGCTTCGGTAATAAGAACTTAACCCATGCTGTTCGTCCTATCACCGTGATGGACTACTACACTTGCCTACGCTCTTTATTTGACTGGCTGGTGGCCCAACGGATCACCCCGGAAACGCCCTTTATCATCATTGCTAAACCACAGGTGCGAGAAGAAATAAAATGCCCCCTTTCGGCAGAGCAGATAACGGCCCTACTGCGAGCAACTCATGAGTCTGCTGATCCTCTCAGGAACGCCGCTCTCCTCCTCTTGCTACTGGATACCGGGTGTCGGGCCAGCGAATTGGTTGCCTTGAAACGCAGGGACCTGGATCTTACTAACCACCGGTGCCGAGTGAGGGGTAAAGGAGACAAATACAGGACGCTGTTCTTTGGAGGAAAAACTGCCGATACACTATCCCAATATCTTCATGAGCTTGACCAGCCTCAGCCTAAAATGGGACAGGAATTGCCATCGGATGGAGATGAACCTCTTTTCTCCTCAGCACGCAGCACCAGTCCACTCACCCGGTCCGGTCTGCTGCATCTTATCAAGCGATTGGGGAAGGCAGCCGGGATTAAAGATGCAGTGTGCGTTCACGCCCTGCGCCGTTCCTTCGCCGTCCAGATGCTTAAGAACGGGGCCAATGTTTTCAGCGTGCAAGCTTTGCTCGGTCATACCAATCTACAGCAAACGCGCAAATATTGCGCTCTGGCCATGACCGATACTGAAGCACAGCACCGCCAGTTCAGTCCAGTTGACCGCCTGGTCACGACATAGGGCAATGGCTGGCATAGGGCAATGGCTGACACAAGGCAATGGCGTAGAATGAAATAGCCTCGTCACATTAAGGAAAACACGGTCAGGGAGCAGCAAGGTATCCTTACCAGCCCGTGTTTTCCTTAATGGCTCTGATAGACTGTCCCGCATTTATTTTGGGAGCATCAGAGAGATCCCCATCATTTTTAGCGGGCCAGCAGCTAAGTCATAGCTTACGCAAACTCATCTGACTTACTTGCACTGGTCGCTAATGACACCTTAATCTCAAACCAACATAATTCTTAACGCCCCGGGTGGATTTGCGCCCGCAGTTGATCTGCGGGCGAGAACTGTCGGGCCTGCGCCTCAATATCGGCTCGTGCCAGCGAGAGATAACGCTGGGTCATTTGCAGGTTCGTGTGACCAAGCATAGATTGGAGGGCGAAGATGTCTCCTCCTCCCCTCAGCCACTGAATGGCAAAGGTGCGCCGCAAGACATGGGGGGAGCAACTGCGCTGGATACCAGCCGCGTTAGCGAGTCTTTCGATAAGTTTAAGCAAACCACTACGTGTCAATGGGCGCTCCGTCACCCCCGGCACAATCGAGAGGAAGAGCGGTTCCTCTGCCCTGCCTGCTCTTTGACGCAGGTAGACTCGCAACGCACTTCCGGTAGAGACGCCAAAATAGACGACGCGACGTTTATTGCCCTTCCCCAACACAGAGCAGAAACGTCGGTTCAGATCCATATCCTGAACTTTAAGGCCGCACAGTTCTGAGGCGCGTATTCCAGTATCCAACAGCAGGAGCAGGATAAGCTCATTCCTCTGCGGGTGCAGCGATTTACGGGCTGCTCCAAACAACGCCTTTACTTCGGCAGGTGTCAGTGGTTGCTTCTCTTCAAAGCGCACGACTGGTCGGGGGATGCGCTCCATAGGAGAGGTGGGCAGGATACCCTCGGCCACCAACCACTTAAAGAAGGTGGAGAGGCAAACGTGATAATCTTTGACAGTTACGGGTCGGACAGGCTTATTAAGATGCTTGCGTCCCCACCGGCCCCCTTCTTCATGGCCATGTCGCAGGTAATGCAGGAACTCCTTGAGTTCCCGTGTGCCACAAGTTTGATAGTGCCGGTGCTTAAGGAACCAGCAGAGATTGGTGAGGAACACCCGCCGCGTTTGGAGGGTTTGGGGTGAGTGCAGGCGGTACTCACAGTCGAGCAGCCACTCCTCAGCAAGTGACTCTATATCCCGTAGGGCAAGCTTGCCACGCTCCTGAGAATCGTCAGCAACCGTAGGTTTGGAAGCAGTTTTGGCACCAGCACTAGACGCAGGGTAAGATGCGGTCTTGGACGAAGTGGTAGAGGCAGTTTTGGCTGCTCGTGGAGTGACTGTGGGGGTACTACGAGGGGTAGCTCGTTTCGTAACAGTAAGCGGACGCCTTGACATAAAATTCTCCGAATCTTGAGATTTCGGAGAATAATCACAAAGGCGTAGGCCCTTGTCCCACAAGGGGCCAAGGACTTTTTGAAGATAAGAGAATGGAGCTGAGGGGATTCGAACCCCTGACCTCTTGAGTGCGATTCAAGCGCGCTCCCAACTGCGCCACAGCCCCGATGCACAGATTAGCTACTTTTAGGATTATACGCCACTAAGCTTTCGTTGGCAACATACACCAATAGCAACCGTTTTTGCTTTGCATCGCGCTTTCATGATAATCAGGAACCGCTCCCAGGCGGAACCGTGTAAAATGACAGCTATAGACAAGTTGATACTTTTAAAAGATGGCTTCGCTAAGACGTAATCCACTATGGTTGCTGCTCGCTTGCATCGGCATGTTGGCTATTGCCGTAGAGCCTGCTACTACTTGCTTCTGTGCCACCTCTGCTGCGCCCCGTGGGGCCACTGCTCCTGCATCGCCACTCATGCCCTGCTGTGCCGCACAGCCTTCCATGCACGGCGCGTGTTGTAAGCATCAACATCCAGCACAGTTCCACTCAAAAACTAATAAGCCAGTTGCTAATCTGCATTGCAGTATGGGTGACTCTTCCCATTCATCCACCCATCAATGCGCCTTCAACACACCGGATACGCCGCAATGGACACAGACGCCATCGGGCACGCTACGCGTAAACGTTGCAGCCTTGCCCTTGCACCCGCTGTCTCTTGGTGAGCCAAGCAAGAGTTGCCCGTTGTTCTTTGATAATGATGAGAGACCGCCGCGCCAAGTTGCTGTCCCCACCTCTCCTGGTCGCGCCCCACCTGCCGCCTAGTCAAAGCTAAAATCGTGTCGCTAAGACGAACATCCTCTCCTCAAAGAGAGGACAGTTTGTGACGCGTTATCACTCACAATTGTGATCCTCTTTTAGCTTTCTTCTCACTGCCGCTTTCCCATTTCAAGAAATTTATAAAAGGAAATATTTCAATGCGCAGTTTAGTCGTTATTCTGGCGGCGACTTTAGGGGCATCCCTGCCAGGTCTGGCCGCTGCTGATGCTCAAACTTCCACTAACTCCAAGCATGATACGCACAGCAACCATACCACTCATGAGAACATGAACAAGCAGAGTATGGATATGAAGTCGGGCGATATGTCTGGTATGGACATGAAAGGCATGAATATGTCCGGCATGGAACAACGTGGCATGATGCCTATGTCGTCATCCGTTGACCTCAATGATGCTATGAATCGTGAGGGTTCGGGCACTTCCTGGCTGCCGGACTCGACGCCGATGTATGGCAAGATGATTATGCGCGGCAAGGACATGCTGATGCTGCATGGCGCTATTTGGCCGCGTTACACTACCCTCCGCTCTGGCCGGGATATCTCTATAGCAGGTCAGGGCAGCGGCAGTAAATTCGATGCACCCTCGTGGTTTATGGGCATGTATGGCCACCCGCTTGGCTCCAGCGAGCGGCCTAAGGCACAATTTGGAGTGCGGCTGATGGTGAGCGCCGACCCGATAATTGAGCGGAGTCATGGTTATCCACTGCTCTACCAGACTGGCGAAACCGCGAACGGGTTACCGCTCCATGATCGGCAGCACCCACACGATCTCTTTGATGAACTTTCTGTCACATATTCACATCGTCTGGGGCAGCGCAATTCCGCTTACGCTTATCTGGCTTATCCTGGTGAGCCAGCATTAGGGCCACCAACGTTTATGCACCGCCTGTCGGCGATGGACATGCCGGATGCGCCAATCTCCCACCACTGGCAGGATTCGACCCATGTCACCTTTGGTGTCACGACGTTAGGCTTCTCAACGGGGAAACTCAAGCTCGAAGCCAGTGCCTTCAAGGGTCGGGAACCAGATGAAAATCGTTATAACTTTGAGTCACCTAAGTTGGATTCATATAGTGGCCGCCTGTCGTGGAATCCAACGCGTGACCTGGCACTGCAAGTCTCCCAGGGATACATTAAAAGCCCGGAGGCGTTAGACCCAGCCGTTAATCGTCATCGCACCACGGCCTCTCTCGTTTACAACAAACCGCTCCAGGGTGATGCTAACTGGTCGAATGCTCTGGTATGGGGCCAAAACAATGATACAGGTGAAGGTAAGACCAACGCCTATTTGTTGGAGAGCGACTATCAGAAAGGCTCTAACACTCTGTATGGCCGCCTGGAGCGCGTGCAAAAGTCGGGGCATGAGTTGGTTTTAGCTCCTGCTGATGAGCACAATATCTATAATGTGGGAGCTTATAGCATCGGCTATGTGCGTGATCTCAAGCACGGTTCGGGGCTGGATGTAGGGCTGGGTGTGCAAGCGACACTTTATACCAATCCCAGCAGCCTTAACGCTTACTACGGTTCCAGCCGACACGGTGGATTTGAAATCTTCTTCCGTATCCGTCCCTCGCGGATGCAAGGCATGGGCGGCATGGCAGGTGTGAATCATGACCAGATGACAGGAATGTCTGGCATGGATGCTAATACTGGAGCAATGGCCTCAAATACAGGCATCAAAGTCACAACATCTATCATTCCTAACATTCCTACATCGGACGGGCAAAACGTCCTGACTGTCACTCTCACCGATGCCGCGGGCAAGCCTGTGACCGGGGCTAAGGTTGAATCCAGTGTGGCTATGACCAGTATGGATATGGGCACTAAGCATCCGGTTTTTAAGGAGCTGGGCAAGGGACGTTACGCAGGCAATGTGTCTTTCTCAATGGCCGGGCCGTGGCGCGTGACGCTTAAGATCACACCCGCTAATAATGCTGCACCTGTTACACAAAGCTTCGATTATCAGGTGAAGTGAACTCATTCTTGTCCCTTACTGTGCCGACTGAGGACAGTAAGGGAGAAGAATGAGTTCGGGTAAACTTAGGGCAGGATACCCCCGCTGCTCAAGAGCCGCCACGCTAAAGAGCGCCAACCCAACACGGAGATGTCTCAGTTCAATCATCACCATTGCGTCGAGGTCAGGGCCACCTGCAAAGGTTCAATTTGTCCCGAAGTTAAGTCAGTCCCGGCACAGCATAGTCTAAACAAAGCTCCTCAACCTGCTGACGCAAGATGTTCAAGTAATTCTCATCTTGGTGGCGTGCGAGCGCATTCACCATCCATTCCGCTAACTGCTGCATCTGCGCTTCTTTCATGCCGCGTGTGGTGGCTGCTGGCGTGCCGAGCCGAATACCACTGGGTCGTAGGGGTGGGTTCGGGTCATCGGGGATGATCTGCTTGTTCGTTGTGATAGAGATAGCATCAAGCGTCTGTTCCGCCACTTTGCCATCCAGGGCGAAACTCTTGACCGTATCCAGCACCATCATGTGATTCTCCGTGCCACCCGTCACCAGTTGCGCACCCTGGGTCATCAGAGCATGAGCCAGGGCTTGAGCATTGTGGAGAACTTGAGCGGCATACGCTTTGAACTCCGGTTGTAGCGCCTTGCCCAGTGTCACGGCAATGGCCGCGATAGTATTCATGTGGGGACCACCTTGTAGACCAGGAAAAACGGATTTATCTATGGCTTTGGCGAATGGTTCGCAGCAGAGAATCAACCCGCCGCGTGGCCCGCGCAGGCTCTTGTGCGTGGTGGTCGTCACAATATCAAAACCGTAATCAAACGGGTTACGCATCACACCACCTGCCACCAGACCGCCAATATGCGAGATGTCGGCCATTGTAATCGCGCCCACTTCGTCAGCCACGCGCTTGAACTCGGCATAATCGTAATCACGGGGATAAGAGGTGTAACCACACAACACAATTTTCGGCTTCGTTTCGCGGGCAATCTGCCGCAGTTGCTCAAAGTCTATACGGCCTTGGTTCTCTGGCTCAGTGCGATACCTTACGAAGTGATAAATCTGGCCCATGTGCGAAACGGGTGCGCCATGCGTCAGGTGTCCACCGTGCGATAAGTCCATGCCCAGCACAGTGTCGCCAGGCTTGAGGAAGGCCATATAGACTGCCTGGTTCATGGGTGAGCCGGAGAGGGCCTGCACATTGGCATGTTCGCACCGAAACACCTGTTTGGCCCGTTCAACGGCTAAGGTTTCAATCTGGTCAGTATATTCCTGTCCGCCATAATAACGACGACCAGGATAGCCTTCTGCATACTTGTTGGTGAACACTGATCCTAATGCGGCCAGTACTTCAGGATAGGTGTAATTCTCCGAGGGGATTAATTCCACCCCTTTCTGCTCCCGTTCCTCTTCGCCCACCAGAGCACAATAAACTGCGGGGTCGTTGTGCTGCAACATCTCGCGTTGCGCCATCAGCCGATCTCTGCTTTCCATCGTAACCTCCAAAACAAAAATGCCCGGACTACCTTATCCGGTAGCCCAGGCGATCGGCTGAATTTCCCAGTCACGCGCTCCCCCGTGGTTAGCTCCACTTCGTTCGCCAGTTACGCGGACTTCTAATTGCTTCTCATTATAATCAGCTTTTCACTGCGGATGCAACTTACCACTTCATATTGAGGGCCAGGCGTGGATGTTCGCTAACGTTCATGCTGCCGCCATGCGCGCACAGATAATGGTAAAACAACACATCTCCACAGCGCGGTGTTAGTTCCACCGGCTCTCCTAAATCCAGCTTAGGCAACTCCTGATTCAGCGTCCACATCAGCTCAAACCGCGCCGGATCACTTTTGGCGAGGCTCTCCAGCTTTTGATGTGAACCCGGCCACACGACCGTGCCGCCACCATGCGGCGGCACATCGCTCAGATAGGTCATGGCCGCAATGCGAAAAGCGCGAGGAAAGACATGGTGCCCTGCATCTTTAATAGCATGGTCAATGTGCGGCTGTGGCCAGTGCCACTCGCCGACACGAGGAAAGACATTAATAGCATAAGCTCGACTGGGTGGCTTGAATGAAGCCGCATCATCGTCTGCCAGTTGCGCCGTAGCCGCACAGAGTTCCGGGGTGTAACAGGCCAGCAGCGCCGGGTCATCAAACGACTGGTGGGCCTGTTTGAAGCCTTCCCATGATGCAGGAGTTTGACCCTCAATGCCAATCAAGCGTCGCATAGTGGCCTCGGCTTCCCTGGCAATTTTAGCAGGAATGAGACCCGTAATCAGTAAGTAACCTTGAGCCTGATAGGTGTTTTGTTGTTCATTGGTTAGGATAGTTAGTCGCCTCCGGTTTCATTAGCATCAGTTTCGTTTGCGCCAGCATTAGCCTCGTGCAGAAACTTTGCCCGTTGCCAATCTTTAGCTGCCCCCAGCATATAGGTATACCAATCCACCTGATCTGTCACCTGTTTGGCACGATAATCCGCCAGCACTTTAGCCTGGTTCCCCTTGAGACCATGTGGCGAATAACCGGTGGCGCGGCCCATGTTATGCAGGAACTCATGCAGGCAATCGGTTGAGTTCATGGGCATACTTTTAATGCCGCCGCGTGCGGGCAGTTTACCTCCGTGATACGGCAATTCAATTGGCCCACCACCATAGGCGCGAGCGGCCTCGCCACGATGCCAGACGAAGACGACGCCGTCATACTCCCCCACTATTTTCTTAAAGAAGTCATCTTGGGGCGGATCAAGTTGTGCGGGATCGAAATGTCGCACATGCAGGCGGTCGTGCCACATCCAATCGTGCAGGCCGCGCAACGTCACCTGGGGCAGGTCTATCCAGGTCGTCTGCACCTTGAATTGGCCAGCCGTGGCGTGCTCGACAGCATCCATAGCAAACTGCCAGGTGTGTTGATAGAAGGCCAGTTCATTATCGTCCAGATGGCTCTGCTCGGCCTTTTGCTGACCTTTATCCTCATATTTCAAATCGGTGTTGCGGATTATGACGGCGGCCATTTTGAAAGTGACGCGCTTATCTTGGGGCGGCACATCCTGACAGAGCCGCAACTTGGCCTTGAGGAATGATTGATCCAGAATCTCATAGCGTTTAACTCCATCGGGAGTGTCATACAGATAATAATAGGTATATTCATCGGCCACCCGGAGCACTCTGGCGGTGAAAGCATCGTTTTCTGTTGGACTAACTGGAATTTTGCCATAAGCGTCCAGTGCCCTCTGATAAGCGGCCTGCGCCGTCCTTTTATCACCTGCTAAATAGGCTTCATCTCCTCTAACCAGGCCATCATAAAATTCAGTATAGGCTTCCAGTGCAGAGCGTTGGTCAGGGTAATAAGTGGGAAGTTGGCGCAGAAATCCAACGCCACGCGAGCGCATATTCAACACGGCTAAAGCCTGCAAATAGGTGTTCAGGTTATCTGTTTTAAGCTCGAGAGTCAGGGCCTTTTCAAAAAATGGCAGCGCTTCTTGGGGCCGATTGAGCTTATTGAGTGAGAGAGCAATACAAATGGTTGGCAAATAGTGACGTTCGCTTGGGGCCAGCAGTTGCGCAGCGGCGGCTTGTCCAGTCTGCAATACCTGAGAGTATGCACCAGCACGATACAGAGCAAAAAGTTGGTCGCCAAATGCCCGCCATTCCACCCCGCTTTGTGGCGGGCGGGCTGCCCCGGCACTACTTAGCCCAAGCAGCACCAAAACCATGTAGAGCCGTGCCCTTTGGTGCTGCGTCATCATAAAGGAATTCATTGTCCTTGGATTTTTCATAATCTTTCCTTGTTTGACAGGGAATGCATAAGATATGCAAAGATTATCACACAAAGGGAAACTCGCCTCTTAGGGCTTGAAAAATTTTTAAAATTTGGGCGTGACAAAATAATAGCGGCCCCGTTAATCTCAGTGAAAGCCACACAGAGGAACACGATAAGTAACATTGTGTCGGCCAAAATTATACTGATGAATTTTAAAGATCATCGGAAAAAGGATAGAAAAATGAAAAAGGTAATCGCACAGTTCGGCACCGGTCTCTTGATCGCCGGTATGCTCAGCACCGCTGCTTTCGCAGCTCCCAAGACCGCTGCCAAGGCCAGCACCAAGGCTACCACCAGCGCAGTGACCAAGTCCGGCGGCAAGGCCAGCACCAAGTCCAAGGGTGGCACCACCAAGTCCAAGGGCAAGGGTAAGACCAGCACCAAGGGCAAAGCCAAGGGCAAGAGCAGCACCAAGATGAGCGCCACCAAGAAGAAATAAGTCAGTTCACTCTGGCAAAAACGGGACAGCTTTAAAAAGCTGTCCCGTTTTTCTTTGTTTGCTGCTAGTGGCGGACTCTCTACTGGCAGGCTAAATGGGTCGCCTAGACTGAGGCAGATGGCACAATATTTCCTCTTTTAATAATACAGCAGTATTTTGGTGCCATTAATGACTTTTTAATGACTGCAAGTTAATCTGAACTCTATAATATCTAATTAATGCGGTTTGTCATGCAGGTGCAGCGACGAAATATGAATCTGCTGGGAACACCACTTTTAGCTTAATAATATATCTTCAAGGAGAGTTACGTCGTATGAAAAGGAGCAAGCAAGGCTTCACGCTGATTGAACTTTTAGTCGTCATTGCCATTATAGCAATATTGGCAGCTATTCTATTTCCCGTCTTTAGCCGCGCCAGAGAGAACGCACGCCGGGCAACGTGCCAGAGTAATCTGAAGCAGATCGGACTGGGTATTCAACAGTACATGCAGGATTACGATAGCAAATTTCCTATCATGGGCGATACGGCTCTCACAGGATGGGCACTTAATATCCAGCCTTATATCAAGAGTGAGCAGGTGCTCCAGTGCCCCAGTGAACAGAATGATGCACCAACTGGCGCGAACATAACTGCTCGTGCTTCGCTGGCTGGTTTCACCGATTACTACTATAATTCCAATCTAGGTTTTACGAGTTCTACAACTCCGGCAGCACCTTTCAAAGAGGTGGTGGCTATCAGTCCGAGCAGCACAGTTCTCAATGGCGATGGCGATGGCAGTGGCCTCAGCAGCGCCGCTAATTATAACACCGATCATGTAAATGGCGGAGTCGGAGCAAGTGGCACCCGACACTTTGATGGTGCTGACTACTCTTTTGTGGATGGCCATGTTAAATGGCTCAAACCAGAAAATGTGCTGTCAGGGTCTCCTGGCAAGTGCGGTGGCGGCAGCAGCCCACCCAGCCCTGACAACCGACCAACTGGCAGCAATAATACCTTCTGCTTGTTCTAAACCCCATATTAATTGAAGTACATTTTAAAATTTCAAGGAGAGAATGAATGAAACAGGAAAATTTAAAAAGCCATGTCATAGAGAAGCGCATGGTGAACACCCCAAAGTTGTTAATCGGCTCATTAGCCGCAGCCTGCTGCATCAGTAGCGTGCAACCTTCGTTTGCCCAGCGCACCCAACAAGACAAGCAGGAAAATCGAGCGGCTCAGCGGGCGGATAGACAGCAACGGTTCCAGGACATGACCCCCGATCAGCAGCAACAATATATCCAGCAGCGCCAGCAGCAGCGTCAACAGCAATGGCAGCAGCGGTGGGCGGCCATGACACCCCAGCAACGGGCCGATTTCCAGCAGCAGATGCAGCAACGGCAGCAGCAACGGGCCGATCAGCAACTGACTTCGTTGTTCCAGGCGGCAGGCATCACCGATCCAGAGATTATAGACCTGATCAAGCAATTCATTGCAACGCAACAGAAGGCGCGTGAGCCATTACTTGAAATGGCCAGGAACATAGCCAAGGGTCTGCCCGACAAGAATGTGACCGACGATAAGACCACAACCGCATTGGCCGACTTCCGCAAGGCAGTCGCGGATGACAAAGAGCGTTATGACAAGGCGTTGAAAGCCTTAGATGCCTCAATTAACTACTCGACCAATCCCAAACTGGAAGCATTTCTGACGTTAATTGGTGTGATAGGCAATGAGTCAGCCACCGTTGGTGGCACAGCCGCGATCTTCCCCCCTAACCCAATGATGGGTGGCTTCGGTGGGCGTGGCGGCGGCTTTGGCGGCCCTGGCGGGGGCGGCTTTGGCGGCGGCCCCGGCGGGGGCGGTGGATTCGGCGGTGGTGGCGGCTTTGGCGGGGGCGGCTTCGGTGGTCCCGGCGGTGGCGGGCCTGGCGGCGGTGGCTAAAAGCGGTGGCTCAGTGCATGTAACTAAAGTGCCTACAGCCATGCCACTAGCGCAGTAAGTCATTAACAGAGTTTTAACCGGGGATGTGAGGAGCGTTATATCCTTACATCCCCATCTTCTATTCTCGGATGCCATAAGACGGCTCTGATTACACATTGCAGCACTCTTGTGCTGCCAAAAGGTTTCTTTAAAATCAGGCGCTTAGGTAGCGATACGTTATGGACATCCTGCTGATTGAAGACGATATTGTTATCGCAGAACTGATTAAGACGGGTCTGGCGAAAGCTCATTTCACGGTAGACGTAGCGCATGACGGTGAAAAGGGCTTGCAGTTGGCACAGGCTGGCTCCTACTCCGTTATCATTCTGGATTTAATGTTGCCGCGCCAGGATGGGTGGAGCATCTGCCAATCGCTACGCGCTCAACGCGACACCACCCCTATTCTGATGTTGACGGCGCGCGATACCGTTGAGGATCGGGTACGCGGGTTAGAAACCGGGGCCGATGACTACCTGCCAAAGCCCTTTGACTTTCGAGAGTTACTGGCGCGGGTGCGCGCCCTCATGCGCCGTGATAAGGTGCATCGGTCACGGCTCATTCAAGTCGGGGATTTAGAAATTGATACGACCTCGCGTAGTGTGCGGCGGGGTGGGCAGGATATTGCTCTCACGCCGCGCGAATATACCCTTTTAGAATTTTTAGCCGCCAATGAAGGCCGTGTCGTGACCCGTGAGATGATTATGGATCGCGTCTGGCGTGATGACGACAGCTACTCGAACACGGTTGATGTTTACATTACCTTTCTGCGGCGCAAGATTGATGCGGCGCATGATGTAAAATTGATTCAAACCATCCACCGCATGGGCTATATGTTACGCAGCCCAGCTACGGAAGGCCATGCCCCATGAGACTTTCTTTTCGCGCCCGTTTAGCCCTCTGGAACATGGTTATCTTAGCCTTAGTGCTGGGTGGCTTTGGCGCGGCAATTTGCTATCGCGTGCAAGCTTCGATGGCGGCTGCGATTGACCAGGAATTGGTGGAACATGCCCGGCACGCATCTATTGGCCGTGCTCGTTTCTTGCGTTGGCGGGCGAGACATCATGATCACGGCCCCGACCAGCCGCCAGGACAACCGGGAAACGCCACCCATCAGCCGCCTCCTAATGCATCGCCAGACAGACCACCCTGGCCGGATGCGCCACGAGGCAACTCCAAAAGTTCAGCCCCGCACGCTGCTAACCCAGGCTCTCCGGGGAATGGCCCCGCAGATCATGCCGGAACCGCAGCCAACTCCAACGCCTCTCTCGATGCCGATACCGAGCGCATCGCTAACCTGCGCCGTCCTCGCATGTTAGATTTGCATGGCAAAAACATGATGCCATTCAATAACGATGGCCCGTGGGATAAACGTACTTTCAGTCTCTCTCTGAAGGGACAACAACACTATTCAACTCTAATGGCGGGCGATGACCATCTGCGTATCTTTTCCATGCCTTTACGCCAGGATGGTCAAACTGGCCCGATTGTCGGAGTCGTGCAGGTGGCGCGGGAACTGGCGCTGTATGACCGCCTCTTACAAGATCAGGTGCGCACGCTCTTGACTTTAGTGCCATTGGCGCTTTTGATAACTGGATTAGGCGGTTTGTTCCTCACTAATCGCGCTTTACGCCCCGTTCATGAAGTCACCCAGGCGGCGGCTGAGATTGGCGCTCACGACCTGGCGCGTCGGTTGGAAGTCAACGGGCATGATGAGCTGGCGGAACTGGCTTCAACTTTCAATGGCATGATCGCCCGTTTGCACGATTCTTTCGGGAATCTGGAAAAAGCCTATGCCGGTTTAGAAGCGGCTTATGACCAACAACGGCGTTTCACGGCGGATGCCTCACATGAATTACGCACCCCCCTGGCACGCATTAAAGGCAGCACGAGCCTGGCTCTGGCCGATGAATGGTCATCTGAAGAGTATCGTCATGCCCTGGCCGTAGCCGATGATGCCGCTGATAAGATGAACCGCATCATCCAGGACTTGCTACTTTTAGCCCGTTCGGATGCAGGACAACTGCTCCACCCGGATTTAGTAGAGTTATCCGTTATCCTGGAACACACGGTAGATGCAGTCCCTAACCCGTCAGCCATTCCAATCCGTTTAGATTTGCCGGTTGAACCACTGGAAATTGTGGGGGATGCCGATCATCTCAGCCGGGTCTTTAGCAACCTCTTGGAAAACGCGATTCGCCATACCCCCGCTGCTGGTGACATTACCATAACGGCCCAAGCAATCAAAAATAACGTGGAAGTCACCGTGGCAGACACCGGCGAGGGCATTGCCCCGCAGCACCTACCCCACGTTTTCGAGCGGTTCTATCGAGTAGACGCAGCGCGCAGTCGCAGCAGCGGAGGCACCGGTTTGGGGTTAGCCATTAGCCAGAGTATTGTGCAAGCTCACCAGGGCACAATTCGAGTTGAGAGTAACCACCCTCGCGGCACACGAGTGATTGTTACCTTACCCTGTGGCGACACGACCCCCTACCTCAACCACACTTCTAAACGTGCTCTGGCGATGGCTAATTAGCATTGACTAAATATTGACATTCAGGGTCAAGACACAATGAATCGCGTCTCTACGGTGTCGTCGGCATTGCAGACCAACCAGTCTCCTTATTTCTCCCTATACTATTCTCATAAGTAGCACTTGAAGAATCTATGCTGCATTATGAGAATAAACTCGACAGTAGGCTTTAAAGTAGTGCTTTTGGCCAGTATTACGTTATCTCTGGCCTGCTCCGGCAGCACCCACCTTACGGCTCGTGCCTCGAAGCAGCGTATTGTGTTCTTAGGTGATTCCATTACGGATGGAAATACCTATCCTCAATTAATCCGTCAGGCTCTGGGAGATGCAGCGGAACCGATCCCCACCATTATTAATGCCGGGGTGGGTGGGGATACAGCCAGGAGAATGCGGCAGCGATTAAAGCGAGATGTCCTGGTGCATCACCCCACCCTGGTTATATTAAGTGCCGGAATCAATGATGCCTTAAATAAAGTGAGTCCGGCAGATTATGAGGCTGATGTCACGGCTATTACAGATCAACTGCAACTAGCCAACATTCCATTACTAATCCTGACAACAAGCATTTTAGGGCCAAATAATGCTGAGGCCGAAACACGTCTGGCTAACTATGACGTTATTCTGCATCGCCTGGCAACAGCACATGGTTATCGCGTCGCGGAGGTCAAGAAGTTGATGCAGGAAGCGCGGGACAATGGGGAATCGCTTTTAGAAGACGACGGCGTGCATCCCAACTTTCGCGGCCAGCAGCTCATGGCACGGGCCGTATTAGATGCTTTAGGTTACAGGAGCGTCCCGGTAACGATCCCGCTCAGATTCGGCGTGATGCCTGGGGTTATCCGGGTATGGCAAATGCGCGCTGCCCCCGCCAATCACTCGCCCTTAAATACAGCAACAGTGCGGAATTTAAAAGCGGATGCTGGCTGGAAGCGTTTCGTTTTACCCGAAGCCAAACCTGCCTCGACGTGGTGGCTCGATGGTGAACGCAAACGCGGCTTCGCCCTATCATTGGATAAGCTCATCGGCCCCGGCAAAAGTTATCAGGGCATCGCTTCTCTCAACGCCAGCAAACCGCGCCACGTTTTCTTTAACACCGGAGCCGGGCTGCAAACGATCTGGCTCAATGGAGTGCGCCTCTATAAAAATACCGCGTGGACGGGTTGGCACGCTGGCAAAGAGCGCCTCCCTGCGGTTTTACGTACTGGGCCAAATAAAGTCGTCATCGAAACAGGTGCGAATTTCTTTCTCAGTGTGACCGATACGAACACCTGGTAATTGGCTCATAACAAGGAGTAGGTATGGTTAAGCCGAGCTTAGTTCTGTTTCTCTGCCTGTTGTTTTGCCTTCTAAATTCCCCGGCTGATGCGGCACCAACTCCCACCTCAGTAACAGCGGCAAGGGCACCAGCACCATCAACAGCTACGGCATCCACACCACCCTTGCTGCAAGGCGTCCACCGCATCGTAACAATGGGAGCCAGCATAACCCAATTCGGCAGCTCTCCTGGCGGCTATGTCTGGCTGCTGGGCCACTATCTGAACGCTCTTTATCCTCAGGCCCATATTCAAATCATTAATGCGGGGGTAAGTGGCAATACCTCGGCGGATATGCTGGCACGATTCCAGAAGGATGTGCTTGAGCAGCACCCCGATTTAGTTACCATTAAGCTGGGCTACAATGATTTAACGCTACGTTTCCAAGACCATCCTCAAGGCGATGGCCCCCAGGGAGCTTCTGCTGAAGACTATGGCAAAAATGCCGAGGCGATGGTTAAGCTGGCTCAAGCCGCGCATATTCGCATTCTTTTAATGACCCCAACCATTTACGAAGATAGCCCAAAGAGCATCCGCAACCAGAAGTTGCAGGCGTATGTGCGAGTCATGCAAGATTTAGCCGCCAATTATCATTTGCCTTTAGCCGATCAAAACGCTGCTTTATTGCAAGCCTGGCTTAGTCAACCTTCTGACCAGCCTCAACGCCTCACCACCGATGGCGTCCATCTCACCCCGACAGGCAACCAGGTCTTAGCGCGCACAACTCTTTTAGCAATGGGAATCGAACCCCGCCAATTGGCTGCTGTTGAACCCACCGTTCAGCAACAACTTACAGCAGCAACTTCAAAATGATGAAGAATGAAATTGACATCATCCGCGATATATCGGCTAAGTTCAGTCAACTCAATGTGCCATTTATGCTAACTGGCTTATTAGCCATGAACTACTACTCTACACCACGCATGACGCGTGACATTGATGTCGTAGTCACCCTGGAGGAGGTTAATCTAACACCCTTTGTAAACGTCTTTAGTCCCCAATATTATCTCGCTCCTGAAGCTATTGCAGAAGCTATGCTAAACGAGTCCATGTTCAATTTAATTCACAATGAAAGTATCATCAAAGTAGACTGCATCATCCGTAAAAGTAGTGAGTATCGGCAATTGGAATTTGAGCGACGAGTTAGAATTACTCTGGAAGATTTTCAGACTTACATCGCCAGCAAAGAGGATTTGATTCTTTCTAAATTGCTATGGGCTAAACCATCTCATTCTGAGATACAACTCCGCGACGTGAAGAACTTGTTAATCAGTGGTTACGATGTGCCTTATGTCGCGCACTGGGCGCAACAGTTAGAAGTTAACCACCTGTTGAAAGAGTGCTTATATGGATGACACACCACCGCACATTGAAAAACTGATGAGGGAAAAACTAATGGCCCGCTCTGGCGAAGAACGCTTCATCATGGGAGCCTTAATGTTTGACGCTGCCCGCACCATGATTTTGGCTTCGCTCCCACCCGACTTGCCAGAAGATGAGCTAAAGAGACAATTGTATCAGCGGATTTATGGAGAGCCGCTGCCACCATTCGCTCAGAACGAGGGGCTACTCAATAAAGAGCAAAAATAAAGAGGATAGTATCGAAATGCAGGGATGAGCAGACGTGGCCAGGCAGCCCACCCGTAGGGGCACCCACGAGGGGTGCCCCTACGGGTGCGTGAACAACGCAAAGCTTGCATAGACATGAAATCGCTAAACAGGTGTTTCATAACCGCTGCACATGAGTTACATTATATTTATTACTACAACTCCTCCGTTGAATCGTGGCATCTCTCACTAAAGAGGGCCGCGAAATCCAGGATCAGGATAAGGATTTATGATGCAAACGCATAAGCATCCCAGATTGCTGGGCCTTGCTGCCCTTGGGATTGTGACAACTGCCCCCATTCTCTTGCCACAACTGGCGCACGCGCAGCCACCTGATGCGGCAACTTTAATCTCCGAACTCAAAGGCGAAACTGCTGCCCAAACGCGTACAGCGGATCAGGAACAAACCGCCTACACGCAGGCGCTCGACGCCTTGCTGCCAGCCATAAGCAGTGACGACCTCAATGTGCGTGGCCCCGCCGAAGACAACTGGGAAAAGATTGCCCTCCGCGCGGCGCGTCCCGGTGCCGAAGCTGACCGCCTGGCAGCCTCCAAAGCGATGCTCTCGCGCCTGGGAACCAACACCTCTCAGGAAGGTCGGCTCTGGATACTTAAACAATTGGAGAATATTGGGCGCGGGGAAGCTGTTCCCACTCTTGTAGGCTTACTCAACGACCCTAACCCGCTCGTTAAAGAGCGTGCCCGTCGTGCCCTCTCTAATAATCCTTCAACCGAAGCCAGCCAAGCCCTGCGCACGGCCTTAACAGGTGCCGATACACCAGAATGGCGGATCGCCATTATCAATGCTTTAGGCTACCGCCGTGACACCGTCAGCATTCCAGCCATCGCTAAATTCGCGCAGGATACTGATGCCAGGGTTGCGGCCACCGCTGTTGCCGAACTCAGCGCCATTGGTGGCCCCGACGCCGTGCGCGACTTGCAAGCAGCCAAAGGCACCGCGACCGGGCCGCTCCGCAAGAATGTGATTGACGCCCTCCTGTTGAGCGCAGATCGTATGGTGCATACGGGCAATGCCGCGCCAGCCGCCGCGATTTATCAATCGCTCTATGTGCCAACGGAAGCGCGGGGAGTGCAGATTGCAGCCCTGCGCGGTTTGGTCGTGGCACGCGGCCAGAATTCGATTCCCGTCTTGACCACGGTGTTAAGTGGCAACGATGACCAAATGCGCATGATTGCCAGCCGCCTGATTAGCGAAGTGCCGGGCACAGCCGCCACCCAAGCCTTTGCTGCCCTGGTGCCAAAACTCCCCGCCGCTGGACAGGCCGCTTTGATAGATGAGTTGGGTAATCGCGGCGATGTCGCCGCCCGCGCCGCGATTGTGAATGCAACCCGCAGCACGGATAACAATGTACGCCTCGCGGCGTTACGCGCTCTGGGGCGTTTGGGGAATGCCACCGATATCGCCCTTTTAGCAAACGCGGCTTCGGGCACTCAGGGTGCAGATAGCGATGCGGCACGCGCCAGTTTAGCCAGTCTGCACGGCGCGGACATCAATAATACTCTGCTCACGGGCCTGAACAATGCGCCTGCCAAGACACGGGTCGAGTTAATTCGGGCCTTGTCCGCTCGCCACGATACCGATCAACCCGCCATTACGTCCCTCGTCCGACTTTTGCAGGATGCCGACCCTGCCGTGCGGACGGCTTCCGTTAACGCACTGGGTGTCTTAGGCAACGCGCAGGTATTGCCCTCCCTGGTGAGTCTTGAAACCAAAGCCACCACGACTGACGACCAACGCGATGCTTTAACCAATGCGCTCAGTGCCATCATCAACAATATGCCGGATAAGTCGGCAGGGGCCACGCCGGTTTTAGCCGCTTTGAATGGAGCGAACCCCGACGCCCGGCGCACGCTCTTGACTCTGCTGAAATATACCGGAGGCACCGCCGCTCTTGATGCGGTGCGCGCCGCCACCAAAGACACCAATGCCGATGTCCAGGATACCGCCGTGCGCACCCTGGCCGACTGGCCCGATCCCGTAGCCACCACCGACTTGCTCCAGATTGCCCGCACTGACCCCAAAGAAACTCATCAGGTGTTAGCTATGCGTGGCTATGTGCGCCTCGCTGGGTTAGGCGACCGTCCCGCAAGGGAGCGCGTCCGGCTCTTCCAGGAGGCTCTGGATGTGGCCCGTCGCCCGGAGGAAAAGCGTTTAGCCCTGGCTGGCCTGGCCGATGTAAATGACCCGGCTGCATTTCAGGCAGTTGCCGCCTATCTCAATAATAAAGACCTTGCCGAAGAAGCCGCCACCGCTGCCGTTAAGATTGGCAACAACATCGGCGGCACCGCAGGCCCCAGCCTGAAGCCTGTCATGCGCCAGATTATCGCCGTCTCGAAAAACCAGGACACCATTAAAGGTGCCAACGACGTGCTGAACCTGGCCGATGTCGTTTTGCGCGGCTGGCAAATCTTAGGGCCATTGCCCGCGGAAAATCAGGCCGCCGCCTTTGACAAGAACTACGGCCCCGAAACAGCCGTAGATTTAACCAAGACTTATCCCGGTGCTGGCGGCAAGACGGTGGGCTGGAAACCGGCAGTAATTCAGCCTAATGGTTTAGTCGCTCTTGAAAAGCAACTTGACCCCCACGAAAATGTAGTCGGTTATGCTACTGTCTATGTTAAAAGTCCCGACGCCCGCAAGGCCATTGTCTCAGTCGGCTCCGATGATGGCATTAAAGTCTGGATTAACGGCAAGCAAGTCATTGCTAACAATGCTAATCGCCCCGCCGCGCCGGGCACCGATCAGGCCAATGTAGACTTAAACGCCGGGTGGAATCAGGTGCTACTCAAGATCACCCAAGGTGGCGGCGAGTGGGGTTATTACTTCGATCTCTTGGACGCGCAGAAGAAGCCAATGACCGACATCACCTACGCCGCCAGCCCACAGGGTTAAATAGCAGTAACAGAAATTCAAAGTTGATGTAAAACGACGCCACGGACGAATAGTCCGTGGCGCGTTCTCATTATGAGTGCATTATGAAATTCCACAGCATAATAAGCCGCTTCATCCCTGCTGTCCTTGTAACGCTTCCCTTAATAGCAGGCGTGTCTGCACTGACTCAGCCGAGAAGCCGGGGCCGATTATCAATTAGTCCATCCACAAATACGCCTCTATCCATAACTAATTTGCGCTGTGAATATGCCATCAACCCCTTAGGCATTGATGAGTTGCATCCCCGCCTAAGTTGGATGCTGGCATCGCCACAGCGGGGTGAGCAGCAGACAGCTTATCAGGTGATGGTTGCCACAACTCTGGAAAGATTAAATTCTCGTCATCCCGATTTATGGGATAGCGGCAAGGTGGCATCCGGCGAGTCAGTGCATGTCGTTTATGGGGGAAAGCCACTGCAATCGCGCCAGCCCTGCTACTGGAAAGTGCGGGTATGGAACAGAGCGGGCCTTGTCTCACAGTGGAGCCTTCCCGCATCCTGGGAAATGGGACTCCTCAAGCCCCAGGATTGGCAGGCCCAATGGATTGGGGCGGGAGCAACCGAAGATAATGACAGCCTCACCACTGAACCCAGCCCGTATTTTCGCAAGACATTTACTCTCAACCAGCAAGTTAAATCCGCGCGAGCTTATATCTGTGGCTTAGGCTTTTATGAACTTTATCTCAATGGCCATAAAGTAGGCGGCCACGTTTTAGACCCGAATCAAACCAACTATGATACCCGGAACCTGCGCCACTTGCTGTATCCCGTGGCTGATGAAACCGCTAAACGTGTCGCTTATGTTACCTATGATGTCACCGCTTATCTCAAGCCAGGCCAAAACGTCATTGGAGTTGTTTTAGGCAATGGTTGGTACAACCAACGTGACCGCCGCGTGGAGGGCTGGATGTGGTATGGCACACCACGCTTTATCTTACGTTTAGAGACAACTTTGCAAGATGGCAGCCGCACTAACGTGAGCAGCGACGAAAGTTGGAAGGTCGCCACTGGCCCGATTGTTCATAACGGCATCTTTACGGGTGAAATCTACGATGCTCGCTTAGAGCAAGCTGGTTGGAACACCTCGGATTACAATGATGCCACCTGGACTCTTGCCCATCGCGTGCGTCCGCCAGTAGGCACATTGCGGGCGCAGATGGCACCACCCGATAAAGTCATGCAGACGCTTAAACCCATTGGGTTGACGAACCCGAAACCAGACATTTATCGTTTTGACTTAGGACAAAATCTGGCGGGTTGGGCCAGACTGCGCATTCAGGGGCCACGCGCTACCAAAATCACGTTGCGCTTTATTGAAGAGGGCGGACAAGATTACGGGCAAGCTGACACCTATATTCTAAAGGGCGAAGGGGTAGAAACCTACGAGCCGCGCTTCACCTGGCACGGCTTTCGTTATGTCGAAGTCAGCGGCGCACCGGGGCCGTTAACCCTCGATAATCTTGTGGGGCGAGTTGTCCATTCGGCGGTAGAACCAGCCGGTAAATTCGAGTGCTCCAATCCCCTGCTCAACCACATCTTACAGAATTACCAATGGACACAATTAAGCAATCTACATGGTGGCGTCCCTAGCGACTGCCCCCACCGGGAACGACTGGGTTACACCGGAGACGGTCAAATCACCGCGCCTGCGGCCATCTATAACTTTGACATGGCGCGTTTCTATACCAAGTGGATTAATGATATTGGGGATGCCCAGAATAGCAAGACTGGCTTCGTGCCCCATACCGCTCCCTTTGAGGGTGGCGGTGGCGGCCCGGCCTGGGGTTCGGCTTATGTGCTCATGCCCTGGTATGTCTATCTTTACTATGGCGACCGTAAAGTTTTGCAAGACCATTATGCAGGCATGAAAGCCTGGGTGCAGTATCTTAGCACACGCACTAATCAAGCTGGCATCGTAGATAAAGAGGAACCCGGCGGTTGGTGTCTGGGCGATTGGTGTACACCGGACAAGTTAGAGTTGCCGCCGACTCTGGTAAATACCAGCTATTATGCGCATGTCGCGCAGGTGATGGCAGATGCTGCGCAGGTTCTGGGTAAGAGCGACGACCAAACTTATTTCTCAGCCCTCGCTGCTCAAATTGCCGCTAATATCAATCGGCAGTTTTTAGATAAAACGCAGGGGCAATACTCCATCGGTCGCCAGGGAGCCGACGCGTTTCCCCTTGCCTTTGGCCTGGTGCCCGTCATAGATAAAGAGAATGTATTCCGCCACCTGTTAAACAACACGCTGAACAACGCGCATTTCGACACCGGCATCCTGGCCACTCCATTGTTATTAGACGCACTTACTCAAAACGGGCAAGCTAATACAGCTTATGCGCTCTTAAATCAAACCACTTTCCCCAGTTATGGTGATGCCATCAACAAAGGGGCGACGACGCTGTGGGAGAATTGGAACGGAGCCGCATCGCACAATCATCCCATGTTTGGTAGCGTCTGTCGCTGGTTTTATAGCGATGTGGCAGGCATCAATCCCGACCCGCAACAACCGGGGTTCAAGCACATCTTAATTCGTCCACAGATAGTGGGAGATTTAACTTATGCCAGAGCCGAATATCGCTCGCTTTATGGTACCATTAAGAGCGGATGGGCAAAGGCCAACGGTTTATTAAAGTTGAGTGTAGACATCCCAGCTAACTGCACGGCAACTGTCTTCCTTCCCGGCAAAGCTGCAAACGAGGTAAAAGAAAGTGGCCTGCCCATCAGTCAAGCACAAGCAGTTAAATTCTTACGCAGCGAAAATGGGCAAGTTGCTTATGCAGTGGGTTCTGGTCATTACGAATTTACTGTGCCGAACGCATAGCACTCTAGAGCCGGGGCTATAAAAGCCCCGGCAGGAGGGCCTGCGGCCAAGCGTCCTCTGGACGCCTCAAGGATAGAGTTGTAATCAGAGCACCGTCCTTTGGACGGTCGGCTTTAGCCTTCCTGCCGGGGCTATAAAAGCCCCGGCTCTAGGTGGCAACTTGGGTTGTCTTTGAGGCTCAATAACTGCTCTAGGGGTAACTCAGCCAGGGAAGCAACTTGCAAATCGGCTAGGTCGAAGGAAAGTTCTCGCGTGATAGCATTGGGCACCGCGACACAGAACAAACCCGCTCGTTTAGCAGCCAGCACCCCATTCGGTGAGTCTTCCAGAGCAATCGCTTCGGTAGGAGCAACACCCAGAGTTTGCACTGCTGCCAGGTATAAAGCAGGATCAGGCTTGCCACGCTCGACATCATCCGCGCTTTTGATTGTATCGAAGGCTTGCAGCAAGCCCAGAGGCTCCAGGTGGCGGCTAATCCAACTGTAGGGTGAACTGGAAGCCAGGCCCAACTTTAAGCCCCGTTGCCGGGCCTGACAGATGTAATCCTCAACCCCCAGCAAAAGCGATTGCGCGTTCATCAGTTCTGCAAAACGGGCACGCCGTTTATCTCGCATTGATAAACGTTCCAGGGCACGACCTAACTGCGTTTCCAGATACGCATAATGGTCGAACGTACCATGCGAGGTACCAATGGTTTCGCACCATTTAGCCAGTGGTAACTCGCAATTATGTTCCTGATAGATTTCTAACCAGGACTGATATTCGGGCGTTTCCGTATCTATCATCAACCCATCAAAATCAAAAATCAGGGCTTTTGTTGCTGTCACTTGCATAAGGTACTATCTCTAAGTCCCCGGTAAATTGCGCAACCGCTCATCCAGGTGCGTGCGGTCGGCTAAGATGTGCAGTAATGGCCCGTGCGTGCCAAATTCCACCATGCTCACGGAACCGACTGGGCAGCCAAGACGAAAGCGAAAGCGCCCAACATCAATACCGAGCAAGCTGCATAACATAATGCGAATCGTTGCTTTATGGGAAACCACCAGCACATTACCGTCTTTATGCTGGTTTTGAATTTCTTCAATTACCTGCAAGCTGCGATGGGCAATAGCGACTGCCGGTTCCCCACCCGTTGGCGGATACCAGGCCGGGTCAGCCGTCCAGCGCAGGTAATCATCATGGAAATCACGGCTGACCACCTCCACTGTTTTCCCTTCCCACTGGCCATAAGCAATTTCTTTCAACCCATCACGCAGTTGCATCTCTATTCCCACTGCATGACAAAGCGGCTGTGCTGTCATGACTGCCCGCTGCAACGGACTGGCATAAACCGTCTGCCAGGAAGTCGCACGATAGGCATGAGCAAAAGCCTGCGCCATTTCCTGACCTTCGGCAGTTAATTCCGGGTTCATACCCGCGCCACAAAATTCATTATCACGGCTGCATGGTGTTTGTCCGTGGCGCAGAAAATAAAGTTTCAAACTCATCTGCCATATTCTCCATTAGAGATTTTCTACAGTGGTCAAACTCATTTTAACTTCTTCCGGTGTGTTCCAGTTCTCGAACATGCGCAGTGCCGGATCAAATTGCCGCGCCTGCTCCCCCTCAATGAAGCGCACTTTCAACTGCTTATAAATGCTGCTCACTGGCCCGACCCGCTCTTGCTGCAAGGTGCTTTCGATGACAGGGAGACAGACGGGGGTATAAACGGCGTGCAATGGCTCAGCGTAGTCTCCTGAACAGGGAATGACGGCATCGAAATCTTCCAATTGCGCGCATAAATGGCGAATGTAATCCGCATTCAAGTACGGCATATCACAGGCCACACAAAATGTCGGCTGCTCCCAGTGTTTTAGCGCAACATGGATACCCGCTAAAGGGCCTTTGCCGGGGTAAATATCAGAAATAGCGTGGGCATGAGCGGCATCAGCGATAGTGGCATTGGAAGTGACAACCACCAAGTCTGGAAATATCTGGCGCAGCACCTCCGCAATGTGCGCAATGAGCGGTTGCCCCTTGATGGACAATAATGCTTTATCGCGCCCCATGCGACGCGAAGCACCTCCAGCAATAATTGTGGCGCAGCGGACATTCATAAATTCATTTCACGCTGGATGGTATAGATGGTCATGCCAGTATCCCGGAGAAAACCAATTAATGTTTGATTATTGGCAGCGGCTAATTCGACTCCTAAAGTCGAAGCGGCAGAAACCGAACAGACGATGGGAATGCGCGCCATTAATGCCTTCTGTGTAATTTCAAAGCTGGCGCGGCCACTGACAAGAAGGGCTACTGGCTCTGGTGCCGCATTCCACGGTAGCCAGCCTTGCTCTAACCCATAGCCAATCGCTTTATCGGTGGCATTGTGCCGCCCAATATCTTCATAGAGCGCCAGGCACTCACCCTTAGCATCAAAGATACCTGCGGCGTGCAGCCCACCCGTCTTTTGAAAAAGTTCCTGCTTCTCTCGCATAGTGTGCGGCATTTGCAACAAGACCTGCGGGTCAATCGCCCGGCTCATCGGCAAAGGGGACACTTTGGTTTGCAGAGCCTCGATGGAAGCTTTGCCGCAGAGACCGCAGGATGAATTCGAGATAAGATTGCGCTCCCATAAATGTGCAGGTATTTCTTCGCTATCCTGCAACGTGACATTGACGATGTTCATCAATTCATCATTACGCTCCCGGCACCAGGTGGTGGTTGTGATCTCGATAATGTCTTCATCCGCTTGAATAACGCCTTCGGTAAAAAGCAGGCCCCGCGCGAGTTCAATGTCATGGCCTGGCGTGCGCATGGTGGCCATATAGCGGCGATTATCAATGCGTATTTCCAATGGTTCTTCAACCACCAGGAGGTCATCTACTTCCATCAGGTTGCCATTGCGCAGGCGCATGACCTGTCGCTGTTTGGTAGCCTCCTGCCCGGCCAGTTGGGGCCTATTTAATTTATTGAATATCATAATGGCTCAAACATTTATACTATCGTTATAGCATCGCAGCAGCGGTGCGGCCTCTTCAAGAGGATACAGGATGTGATATGGCATAATGAAAGTGCGATGGACACACAATAGCTTGCGCTTACGAATCTCGCCATCGGAATTGGCTCAATTGCAGCAAGGAGAAATTGTCACGGAAACCTTAATGCTCTCGCCCGATGGTAGTTGGAGTGCAATTATTCAGCCTGACAGCGCCTTAACTAATCTGATCTTAGCAGCAGGCACCCTGCGTTTTCTCCTGGCCCCATCGGATTTGGAACGCTTGAGCGTGCCTGAGACGGAAGGAGTTTATTTTACAACAGCCAGTGAACCCCCAGTGCGCTACTTTATTGAAAAGGACTTTCCCTGCATTCATCCGCGTGCAGACGGGGCGCAAGAACCCGCCACAGAAACTTTTGCTCCACCCGCAGATTTTGCCCAGCGCAAGGAAGGGATTGAAGAAGATTGAAGCCGGGCATTGAAATACCCGGCGGGGAGGCAACTATCGTTGCCAAGCGTCCTGCCGGACGCCAAAGGCTAGGAGCTACAAGGTTAGAGGAGTAGTGAGAGCCGTCCGTGAGGACGGTTGGCTTTAGCCTCCCCGCCGGGTATTTCAATGCCCGACCACCCAAACAGGAGAATCGTTTATGTCTACCAATTACATTCGCTACAATGACGGCAGCAGTAACCCACCACGCCTGCGTGTGGGGCATTCGCTCTGGTCACTGATCAAGCTGCCGATGAATGCCGAGACGGAATGGACACTGGATGAAAAGTTTAGTCGCGTCAAAGAAGCTGGTTTTGAAGCAGTAGAGTGCTGGTTGGATGACAGTAACGAGCAAGAGGTCAAAGCGGCTCTGGATCGTCACGGCTTGCGTTTGGTGCTGGGGCATCGGCCTTTTAAGCTGGAAGATACGAGGGCTACGGTCGAGCGTGCGGTGCGGTTGGGGGCTGACTTTATCTTTGCGCAACCCGCAAATGCCTATGCGCCGCTGGAAACTGTCGTGGACATTATCCGTGATGGCCTCAGTCTGGCTCACGACAGGGGTATTCCGATGTTTGTGGAAGTTCACCGTAACAATTTTACGGAGAATATCCCACAAACGATAGAACTGATTGAAAAGGTTCCTGACATTCGTTTTACCGGGGACTTATCGCACTTCGTGGTGGTAGGCGAGTTCTACGGTTGGCCCGATGAGGGTGCGGCTAATCGCATGATGCCGATTCTAGAGCGCACTTCGCACCTGCATGGGCGCATTTCTAATGGGGAGGCGGTGCAAGTGGATGTGGGCGATGGCAGCGGCCAAACCGCGCAGTTCTTCGTGGAGTTGTGGTCTATTGCCATGCGCCACTGGCTCCAAGGCGCTGGCCCCGGCGACGTGTTCCCTTTCACCAGCGAATTAGGCCCACCTCGCTATGCCATTACCTTACCCGATGGCAGCGAATTTAGTGATCGCTGGGAGCAAAGTCTGGTCATGAAGCGGCTGGCCGAACAAGCCTGGGAGAAGGCACAAAGTTGAATTAGAACCACGAATGGACACGAGTAAATGCGAATGATGCTGGATACAAGATGCTGGATGCTCGATTTTCTATCCTCGATCTTCTATCCTCAAAACAATTCGCGTTTATTCGTGTCCATTCGTGGTTAAATTTTCTTGAGGGAGCAGGTTATTAGCGCGTTCTTTACGTTGATTGAAGTCATCATTGGGGCGTGGGCCGTTGGGGTTGCGCTCTTTGACGTTTTCCAGTCTATCGTCGTGCCGCGTATGACGGCGCGAAGCTTCCGCATTTCGCCGCTGCTGGTGCGCAACCTATGGGCTTTGTGGCGACGGCTGGGGCAGCAGATGGCAATGGGAGAAAAACAAGAAGACTTCCTGGGGTCTTTCGCACCGCTGGCCCTGGTGTTTCTCATCGCAGCGTGGGTTACGACTTTAATTTTTGGCTATGGGCTGCTCTTGTACGCGCTGAAGTCGCAAATTAGACCATCACCTGACAATTTAGCAACAGCTTTTTATCTGGCGGGCACATCACTCCTCACCATAGGCTTTGGCGACTTAGTGGCAGTGGGCACTCTTGCCCGTTTTGTGCTACTCACGGCAGCGGCTTCCGGCCTGGCAGTCGTGGCACTGGGCATTTCCTTTATGTTCACACTGCATGGCTCATTTCAAAAGCGCGAGGTGCAGGTATTAACTCTCGACTCACGGGCAGGCACCCCACCATCGGGCGTAACGATGCTGGAAACTTTTTGCAAATATGACATGATGGATAGCCTGCCCGCTACTTTCGCGGCCTGGGAAGTCTGGTCAGCAGAAATTCTGGAAAGTCACCGTGCCTTCCCCTTGCTTTATTATTTTCGCTCCTCTCATGATAGCGAGTCGTGGGTCGGCTCGCTGGGTGCAGTCTTAGATGCCGCCACCCTCGTGCTCACCACCATTGAAGCTGGCCCGAAAGGTGCCGCTAAAATGATGTATGGGTTGGGCAGCCATGCGGTGCTCGACTTAGCGCATTTTCTGAACCTCAAGCATGATAATGAGCCAGGAGTTGAACGTCTAGAATTTGAGCTGGCTCGGCAGCGATTGGCGCGTGCTGGCTATAAAGTGAGTGACGATGAAGAGTCATGGCAGGAGTTCCAGAAGCTGCGTGGGGTCTATGCCGCTCCGCTCAATGCAATGGCTCGCCACTTTATCATTCCGCCCTCTCAATGGATTGGAGACCGTTCCAGTGTCGCCCACCTACACCAGCACGCCAAGCAAATTCATCAAGAACAAGTTAAAGCCGCTTAAACAGCATTCCGATTTAACCTCAGCACTTTCAGTTGTAATCTACTCGCCCTTCATCTCCTGCCATTCCTCATAGCTCATACGCGGCATCTGGAACAGGTCGGTGGTGCGAGCATACCAGCCTGCGCCGTGCATCCGCCCGATGGCGTGCAATCGCTCGGTATTTACATAGAGCTTTTCAACATCTATCAGATCATCGCGGATGTGGAAATGCAGCACTTCACCGATGACCAGGCGATTGCGGCCAATCTCTAAAGTCGTGTACTCGCGGCATTCAAAGTTGATGGGCGATTCGGCCAGGCGAGGCGGCTTGACACCCACGGAAGCCACGGTCGTAAAGCCCGCAGCGGCCACCTCACTGGTGCCATGCGGAAAATCCACCGCGCAAATGTTCATCTGCTCGGCCATTGATTCATCCACGATATTGACGACATATTCTCCCGTCTGGCGGATGTTTTGCGCTGTGTCTTTTGGAATGTCGGGGTCACGGTCGCCAATGTTAATCACCAAGAGCGGTGGGTCGCTGCCCATCGCGTTGAAGAAGCTAAAAGGGGCCGCATTAAGCTGACCATCGGCTCGCATGGAAGTCACCAGAGCAATGGGGCGCGGCACCACTGTGCTGACCAGTAGTTTGTAGCGGTCGCGTGGCGAGATGGTGCTAAAGTCAATGTGCATAAGAATTTCCCGTAAGTTGAGAGGTCAACCAGGCAGCGGCAGCCGCCACTTCCGGTTGACTCAATTGATGGCCACCGGGCTGCCATTGCACAGTCACTCCCGCCCCACATTCTTTTAAGAGGGCTGCTAAACGCTCGGTTTCCGCTTGCGGCACCATTGGGTCGAAGCGGCCTGCGCCGATAAACACTGACGTGCCAGAAAGGTCGGGCAATGGCTCTGGCACCAGGGGCACCATCGGATGAAAAAGCGCCGCGCCAGACAATACACCGGGCCGCAACAGCATCACACTGGCCGCAATGTTCGCCCCATTGGAATAACCGACCGCAATCACCCGTGCCACATCGAATCCATAGCTCTGCGCAGCAGCGGCCACAAATTCTGCCAGTTCATGGGTGCGCAGCTTCAAATCTTCCATATCGAAGACGCCTTCAGCCAGACGGCGAAAGAAGCGTGGCATTCCGTTTTCTGACACTTTACCACGCGGGCTGAGCAAGGCCGCCCCCGGAGCGAGAGCTTGCCCCAAAGGAACTAAATCGGCTTCACTGCCTCCGGTGCCATGCAGCAAGAGCAAAGTCGGCGCATCACTGCTTTGTGCCGGGACAAATTCATGAATGAATCCTAAAGTATCCGTTGCCATATTTTCTCTTTCTCCTTGCTCGTTCACGCACTGCTTGAGGTGTTTATTGCATGGGGCAAACGCAGCGGGGGCAAAGCGCCTTCGATGCGCGAGCGATAGCTTTCCAACCAGGGCGGCAGCTTGAGATGGGTGCCCAATGTTTCAGGCGACTCATCCCAGGTAAAGCCCGGCGCATCCGTGGCAATTTCAAAGAGTATGCCGCCCGGCTCACGGTAATAAATGGAATGAAAATACTGGCGATCCATCACCGGGCTGACATTTAAGCCCCGCCGCACCAGCTCAGCACGCCAGGCTAATTGCGCGGCATCATCTGCCGCACGCCACGCGATGTGATGCACCGTGCCCGCGCCCATCAAGCCATGCGGCGCACCCGGTTGACAGACCACGTCCACCGTCGCTCCTGGCCCACCGTCACCAGCCGCATACCGAAAGCGGTTGCCCTCTTCCTGGAGCAAATGCAAGCCCATTGTTTCGGTCAACAACTTAGCTGTGCGCTCATAGCCTTCTTCACTCAACGTCGCACTATGAAAACCACGAATGGCGTGCTCCCCCGGCACTGGCCCGCCCGACCAGGCCAGTCGCTCATCGGGCGTGGCTGCGCCAATAAGTTCCAGCCATAATCCATCACCATCAGTAAAGCTCAACACGGGTTCCCCAAAGCGTGTGCTGGCATCGGTTTGCACCCCATGCTCTTTTAAGCGATCCTGCCAGTAGGAAAATGAACTTTGCGGAACGGAAAAGGAAGTCACACTCACCTGGCTGGTGCCAATGCGCCCGCGTTGCGCTCCAGGCCACGGAAAGAAAGTGAGAACGCTGCCAGGTTGTCCCAGAGCATCGCCATAATAGAAATGATAGGAACCGGGATCATCAAAGTTAATGGTTATCTTCACCAGCCGCAAGCCCAGCACACCCGCATAAAAATCAAGATTCTGCTGGGGATCACTGGCAATGGCAGTAACATGGTGAATTCCCGCAATCGTTTTGGTCATAACTTTCCACCTCTTGGCTTATGTGTTTTTTGACACACAAATATCAATCAGTTCTTCTGTGACTGTGATACGTGATAAGTGCATCTCATACAGTTCCGTCACAACGGCAACAAACATTAACAATAAACCAACGACTAAGCTAATGGCACCCATAACACCAATGCGCTCGGCCCGCTCTGACAATATGACTGAGATAACAGTAGTCAAAAAGCAAAGCTGCGCCAGGGAGAGAGCAAAAATGGATAACCACATGAAGTGCAGGCGACGTTGAAAAATCAACAATTGCACTTTGAGGTTGCTGCGCCGGGCTTCATCTGTGGCCGCGTTGCGATATTCCATCGCCAGGCTGCGCATTTGATTCGAGATGCTGATATGTTTCGAGGTGTAGCCCGACAGCAAAATCGCCACTGCCGAGATCAGCACCACCGGAGCGACAGCGGCACTGATCAGGCTCATTAATCCCGAAGATGGCGCATGAGTCATTGGCATTTTGTTCCGGGCATTGAAATACCCGGCGGGAAGGCGGTCAAGCCGCCAAGCGTCCTGCCGGACGCCACAAAGCTACAGTTTTAAACTCTTGTTGAGTGTGCCGTCCGAGAGGACGGTTGGCTTTAGCCTTCCTGCCGGGTATTTCAATGCCCGGCTTCAATCTACTTCCCCGTCCCCATCCCCGCAATAGCCACATGAATCTGCACATCAGGGGCCACCAGCGGCGCGGGCATAGCAGGAGCAATACCATAATCACCGCGCTTGATTTTGAAGTTCGAGCGCAGAATGAGCAAATCACCTTTAGCCATGCCCATGCTGCGATCCGCCACCTTGCCCGGCAAAAGTGTCGCTGTCACGGGTACAGTAATGCGCTTGGTAACACCGTGCAAAGCGAAATCGCCCGTTACATTGGCTGCAAAGACATTAGGAGCCGTAGTTTTCACGCTGGCGACTTTTAGAATGTTGAAGCTAATCTTAGGGTATTTCTTGGTATCCAAGCCCTTATCACTCTGCGCCGCCTGGGTGTACATCTTATTCACAAACTGTAGGGTCGTGGCGTCCGCCGTAATTTTACCCGTTAATGCCTGCGGGTTTTTGGGATCAAAGCGCACGGTGCCTGCTATCCCATGTGCTAAGCCGGTGGATGGCTCTAAAAGTGAGTCGAGGGTGACATCAATGACATTAACCCCTTTGGGGTCTTCAAAGTTAAAGGTTTGGGGAGCCGCTTGCACGTTTCCTGCACCCACACTCGCCACACCAACAGCAAGGCCCATCAGGTAAATAGCACCCTTAGAAGTTAAACGACGATTCATCTGTTTCATAAAAATTTCCTCTGTATTTAGCAAACACAACTCTTATAGATCAACATGTTGTCTTCACAACTTTGAAAATCTGACTTTTACCAGCTAGTTTTCAACCTTCTTAGTACGCTTTGGCTTAGATTCTTTTGCCTTGCCTCCATCACCTTCCTTTACATCGCTCCTAGGTGCATCATTTATTTGCTGCAAACCTAACTTGCGACATAATCGCCCCAGTTCTTCTTGCTCGTTAGCAGTTAAAACACTCATCTCCTGCACAATGCTGGAAACATGATGAGGGAATTGGGTGCTAATCAATTTTTCTCCCGTCCTCGTTAGGTAGACTGTGATGAAGCGGCGATCCTCGCTGCTACGTTCACGGCGCACCAGTTTACGCTTTTCCAGATTGTCCACCACCAGAGTGATGTTGCCGCCACTCTTCAGCAACTTGGTGCCTAGTTCGCTCTGACACATTGGCCCCAAATGGTAGAGCACTTCTAAAACTCCAAACTGGCTCCAGGTCAATCCGGCTTCCGTAAACTGCGGCTGAAGCCGTGCTGCCAGGGAGTCCACCGCACGCAACAACTTAATGTAGGTGTTGAGTGCTCTCTGCTCTTGAGCATTACCTTGATGGCGAGTTGGCATATTAATTCAATATTAAACTATTTAACATTAAAGTATAAATTCAAAACCTTGTCAAGAGCCTTTGTTAGTGAAACTTAAATCTGCTCCTTAGCCACCGACGTGGACGGCGGGACGACGATGCGGGTCTGGCTCCGCCTGACGCAATACTTCGCGGGTGACCGGGGCTATATCACCACGACCGGATAACAGGTAGGTAATCAGGTGCAGGAATGGATTGCCTTCACCCCAGGCAAAATAGACGTGGGGAATCTTGCCCGTCATATCACGGATATGCAACAACAGGGCTGCAATGGCATTGGGCACAGTCGAACTCTCCACGCGCAACACTTCGTAGCCGTCGCGTTCTTCGCCCCGCACTTCCAGGACATCGGCAAACTCCGAGGGATCGCAAACTGTGACTTCCAAAAACAGCACCGGATGTTCCGGCGGCATGTGGTTATCTTCACGCATCTCGCGTTCTTTGTCGGCATATTCTGCCGCGTCACGCTCATTCGGCTCATTGGCAATAATGCAGAGTTCATGGGTTGTTGCCGCTGCTTGCTCGATAAAGCGTTGCGCTGTTTCATCCATTTCAATCCGCTCGGTGCGCAGTTCTGTGGAACGATAGATGCGCGAAACCAGGGAAACGATAATAATGCCGCCAATAAAAAAGGCGGCAATTTTAATTCCTTCGGGACGCTCGTGGACATTGATAATGGTGGTGTAGATGAACACCAGAGCAATCAGGCCATACGCATAAACCGCTGAACCTGCTCCCTTTTCGCGCACGGAGAGGGTCACAGCGATAGCGGCTGAACTCATCAGCACTAAGACACCTGTGGCATAAGCGCCGCCCTGCGCGTTCACATCGGCTTTAAAGATGATAGTGACAGCGAAGGCAATAACGGTAAAAACGATCACGAGGGGGCGCGTGGCTGCGGCCCAGTCGGGAGCCATGCCATACCGTGGCAAGTACCGGGGCACAATGTTTAGCAGTCCCGCCATTGCCGAGGCCCCAGCAAACCAGAGAATCAGAATCGTGCTAACATCATAGACCGTGCCAAAGCTATTGCCCAGGTATTGATGCGCTAAATAAGCCAATGCGCGGCCACTCGCTTTGCCACCATCTTGAAATTCTGCGGGGGGAATCAAAAGAGTTGTCACAATGCTGCTGGTGATGAGGAACACGCTCATAATCAGCGCGGCGGTCAGGAGCATTCGGCGCGTATTACGAATGCGGCCCACTGGTTGCTCACGGGTATCCCCGGCTTCCCCTTTCACCAGGGGCATGACAGCAACTCCGGTTTCAAATCCCGAAAGCCCCAGGGCTAATTTAGGGAAAAGCAACAGGGCGATAGCAATCATCATAAAAGGATTGCCATGCACTCCTGGCGCGGCAAAGAGGGCATTCTTCCAGGCCGGAATCGCCTGGGGGTGAGTCATCACTTCATAGATGCCCCGCGCCATTACGACCAAGTTCAAGGACAGATAGACACCCACCAGAGCGACAGCAATACCAATCGCTTCTTTAAAGCCCTTGAGAAAAATACCGCCTAAGAGGGCTATGAGAAAAAGCGTCACCGCCATGTTGTGGTGCAGGAATGCGGGGACAAAAGGATTCTCCACCAGGTGCTCCGTGGCATCCGCAGCAGAAAGGGTAATCGTGATAATAAAGTCGGTGGCCGCAAACCCAATCAGGCAAAGCACAAAGAGCTTACCTTTCCACCAGGTCAGTAAATGCTCCAACATCGCCACCGAGCCTTCACCATTGGGGCTTTTGGACGAGACATAGTTGTAAATTGGCAATGCACCAAAGAGGGTCAGCAAAACGAGAATAAGGGTCGCAATCGGCGAGAGGGCACCGGCTGCCAGTGCCGCAATACCGGGCTGATAGCCAAGCGTGGAGAAATAATCCACCCCGGTCAGACACATCACCTGCCACCAGGCATGTTGGTGATGCGTCTCTTTGGTATGAGGCCCTTCCGCATGGGGCAAATGCCCTTCTAACAACCAACGTTTAAAAGAGCTATGGGAATGCTGCGGCGTCACGGCCATGTCTGCCATACAACCTCCGATTTAAGGTGTGTTAGAGTGGCAACTTGCGCCCTCTTAGAGCATAATGTGGGCCAAACTGATAACCTGCCTGTCGAGCTCTAGTAAAGATAAGGGATGCGCTGAACCAAGACATCCCTTATTTTAACGCCTCAATTTGATCCGCTACCGCATCGCGCACGGCTAGTATTTCTGCCGGGTCATTGACAGTTTCACTCGTGCGCAAGCCGCCGGGATTTGGAATAGTGACCAAGCTTTGCGCACGGGCTAAGACAGCCTCGGCAGCAGCGGTTGGTTTTCCGGCTTTATGGGCGGCTTCGATGCGCTGTTTGAGTAAGGTGAGGTACTCATAATCTTCTTCGCCATCGCGCACCGCTTCCAGACGGATGCTGCTGACCGGGCCATCCACCCCAACGTCCTGGCCAGGATAAGCTAAATAGCCATCACCATCAGGATAGCGCACAAAGTAGGGCGCTTCCTTTTCGCTGTCGGACTGGGAGATAAAGTTGTGCCAACCATACTGCCAGGGATCGTAGGTATACCAGTCCACACCCCAGAACTCAAAGCCCTTCACTCCATACTTGGAGCAATACCATGACAGCAAACGCTCCGTGCCAGCATAAGGTGTATCCAAACATTGCTGGCCATCAGTGGTGAACCAGAACGTATCACCTGCCGCCTTGCGTTCCTCGATTCGCTCTAAGGGAAAATCACCAAAGTGACCTGCACCCCAGCGCGTCACGGCTCCATTAAGTCCCGGCATATACGTCCAGGTGCTGGAATAAACTGGCACACCAGACGCGATAGCTTGCACGAATTTCGAGAATTTCTGGAGATTGGCGACTACCTCCGGGCGGGTGCCAAATGGCTCATCGCTGAGATAGAAAACAATGCGGTCGAGCCAGCCTTTTTGCCGCACATGCTCAATGTATTGGCGATACGCTGAGCCAAATGCTTTTTCCCATTCAGGCGTAAACGCCTCAAAGCCCAAGAACTTCTTCGGAGAATAAGCCCAACCCAGCGCATAGAAGTAGTTAGGCGTATACATTGTGCTCATGCCCAGTTCATCAAAACAGTAAGTGGCAGCCCGGTCGAAGTCGGTAAAGTCCATTTTGACCGCGCCGTTTTCCAGCTTGACAACAGGATCGGGCAAGTAGCTGGGTGAGGCGCGATGCTCGGCCATAAAACGATACCACTGATTGCGCGTCCCCCCCGTCGCGCCGCGCATGTCATAGGAAATCTGTAACGAGGGTCGCTTAGGCAGAGCAAAACTGCGCACCGTCACCTGCAAGGGAATAACACGCTGCACTCCCGCGCCACTGACGGTAATCTGGCCGCTATAAAGGCCGGGGACGGCGTTGTCGGGAGCATAAACCGTAAGCCAGATGGGTTGTGCCTGCGCTGCTTGCAGGTCTACCTTGCCACCGGGCGCTAAGGGGTCGGGCCAATCACCGGGCCAGCCATCGGAAGAGGGTGCCCCGGTGGGAATCTTGCGCTGCCAGGCCGGAACCTCGGTGCGATAGTAATTGGTGGGCCAATCCACTGGCACATAATCTACATGCGCCACCTCCACCGGGGGCAAGGTTTGCCCCGCCGCATTGCGCAGGGAGCTAACCTGCACTTGCAGGCTGCCTAAAGCTCTATCACTTTTTAGCACCAGTTGCACTGGCTCCCGCTCGTTGCGCGCTAAATGCGCCGCTACCCTACTACTCTGAAGCGCCACGGGTTCATCCCGAAAGACTTTGATGATGGGGTTCACCTGCCAGACAGCCAGGCCAGGCTTGGGGGGTGTTTCCAGAGCTAAGGCATGGGCCGGTATGGTGTCCGCCAAGCGGCGCAGCACCACTCCATCGTGCCAGATGGTGCCATGCGCGTTGGAAGTGAGATGCAGTTCAATAAACCGCGCATCTGCGGAGGTAGTGACCGTCGTTTGCACCCATGTCCAATCGGTCGTGCCGTTCAACGATGGCAACGCCGAAGACATCGGATTGATCGCAACCAGTTGCTTATCGGCGTTGCGCACATGCACATACATAGTGACCGGGCCATCTACGTCGCGGGTCTTAATCCATGCTCCCATAAAGTAAGTGCCGTTAGGTTCCACTGGCACGAACTGGTGCCAGCCCGACCAGGCCGGGTCAACTCCTGGCGGGATGTTTAACTCGACACACCACGGCCCCACTTTACCCGCGGGCACCTTGCGCCCCGTGATTTGCGCGGCGGTTTGTACCGTTTGCTTATCCGGCTTCTGCGCCGAGAGTGTCCAGCCTGTGGGCAAGGGGTCGCCTGCTTCAAAGTCAGGGTTTTGCACCCGGTTTTGTGGCCCGACAACTAAAGCCTCCGCCCCTAACTCCGGCTCTGGTGCCGTGCGGGATGAAGTAGGCCATAAGCACGCTTGAAATAACCTATTCGCGTGCGCTGGCAAATCAGCCTGAAAAATTAATTTCTTGTCCTCCATACGGGCTGGCACAGCACGGCCAGTGGTCGCATCATAAACCCGCACCGGGGGCACTTGCGCAGATGCTTGCGATAGACGCGAGACGATAAAAGAGCGGCGCATGTCTACAGAAATCAGGGCACCTTTTTGTGGCGTGTCTTGAAAGTTATAAACCCGCAGGGGCACGCGCACCATTGCGCCTTCTGGCCAGGCGGCTCGGCTCGGCTGCTCCTGCAAATTCAACGTCTCCACGGCACCGATGTTTAACGTCACGGCAGAGGGCGCATCCGGCGTATCCAGGGCAGTTAAGACACAGTCATCATACCAGGCACGCCCTGTGCCATAGAGCATGGTGCCAAGTTCGGCATTGGTGCTACCTGCCGGGGCTGTGAAACGGAATGATACCTGCTTCCAGCCATAGCTGCCTGCGCCTCCATCCAGGCTGTGATTCACCAGTTGCGGCTGGGCGCCATTAATGTGGATAAACCAACCCGCAATGCCCTTAACGTTTTCGGCGCGCACCCAACCACTGAATTCATATTGCTGCCCCGCGACAACAGGCAGGTTCGCCTGCCCATATTTGAACCAGGAAGCCTCCGCCCCTGTATTAACTGTCGCCTGCACACAACGCTGGCCCGAATGGGCACCCTGGCTCACCCAGGCTAATTTATGCTCGGCATCCTCCCCTTCCTTTTTCCAGGCCGCAGGCTCCCCTGTGCCGCTTTCAAAGCCGCCATTGGCAAAACCACCCGGCAGATAGTCCGGCACTTGCCTCGCCTGCGAGTTGCCAAAATAAATCCACAACTTGCGCTCGGCCTGAGCCGGGCACGCGAGGGGCACCGTCAGCACATCACCTGCTCGCAAGGCCCCTGTGCGCCGGGATTCGCCACCCGCGCTATTAAGGCCATACAGTAAATCGGTGCCACTATCGTCAATAACTCGCAGGGAACATGCTTCGGCACCGACTAAGTTGATCTGGTGCAGACCGGTGCCAATAACAATGGCTTGAGGACGCCCTGCCAGTGCTTCACGACTGGCAAAAGTGACGGGCACACGATGCGGCCAGTAACCGCCGCCATCCAGATAAAGTGGATAATGCCAGGCGGTTGCAGCCTTGGCCGTTGCGAAAATAAAGCTCAGAGCAAATGTCAGCATTAACAACAGAATTGTGTTGAATAGACGCATGTTTCCTTTACCAGTGAATCAAGAATTTGGGGAGATAAGATTGATTATACCCTGCGCCGGGTAGCGCGTTCGGGGTGGCGCACATAGAATAAGAAGTGATTTCCCAAAGGAGATGGCTCGCATGTTAAATCAGGAACAGATTAAGTCCTTTCAGGAGAACGGGTTCATCCGGCTCCCCCAAATTTATACTCCCGCCGAAGTTGAGGCCATGCGCACTGAACTTGACCAGTTGATTCAAGACTGGGCCACCACCAACATGGGCTGGAGCGGCCCGTGGCGCAATGTCTATATGGACCCGGATACCGAAAAGCGTTCGATGCTGACCCATCTGCACGACCTGCACTTTTATTCCGAAGCCTGGTGTCATGCCGTGGCTAATCCTACGTTAGCGGCCTCCCTAGCCGATCTCATCGGCCCTAATGTTGAACTCCACCATACCACTTTGCATGTTAAACCACCCGAAACCGGAATGCCTTTCCCGCTGCATCAGGACTCGCCTTTTTATCGGCACGAAGGTTTTGGTTACATAGATGCCATTGTGCATTTAGACGATACCAACGATGAAAATGGCTGCTTGCGCTTTGTGCCAGGCAGTCATAAGAATGGCCACATCGAGCATATTACCCAAGTGGATGGCCAGGGCTGCTCACCGCACCTGCCGACCGATCAATGGAATCTGGAAAACACTGTTGCCTGCCCTGCCCAAGCCGGTGATGTGGTAGCGTTTAGCATTTATACCGTGCATGGTTCCTACATTAACCAAACTAATCGCTGGCGGCGTCTGGTGCGCCTGGGCTATCGTGATCCGATGAACAAACAGCTTGCCGGGCAATCGTTAGGCCGCGCCGGTTTAATGGTGCATGGTGTACGCCCGGCAGGTTCATTAGCAGCAACTTAAACGGCAAGGATGAAGGCTGACGCAGACCCGCCCCTAAAGGAGCGGGCTGAAGAGCCAAGTCCCCTGAACGGGGCTGGAGAAACCACAGTAGCGCATCTGTAGCCCGGTTCACCGGGCTTTTACCCTCAGCCCGCTCCTTTAGGGGCGGGTCTGCGTCAGCCTTCATCCAGCATCTTGTATCCAGCATTCAGTTCTCTTGGTTTGTTCAATTGAAAGGAAAATTAATGGCATTTTGTGAGTTGCATTATTTCAGTAAAGCCTTGGGGATGCAGACCGCAGCCAATGTGATTCTGCCCGAAGGCGATAGTAAAGGCCCGTTTGCCGTGTTCTATCTTTTACATGGCCTCTCCGATGACCACACCATCTGGCTGCGGCGCACCAGCATTGACCGCTACGTGCAAGGACTGCCTCTCATGGTCGTCATGCCCAACGGCGGGCGCGGCTTTTACACCGATGCGGCGCAGGGCTTTGCTTATGAGAAGTCCATGATAGAAGATTTAGTGGGCTATATAGACGGTATGTTCAACACCAAAGCCGAACGCAGTGGCCGTTGCATCGGTGGCCTTTCAATGGGTGGCTACGGCGCGGTGCGCTTGGCCTTGCGCCGCCCGGATATGTTCTGCTCGGCCAACAGTCACTCTGGCGCGATGAACTTTGGCCATGAAAAGCGCGATAGCACCAGCGATGAACTGATCAACGAGTTTCGCCGCGTGTTGGGCGAGAATCATGTCGGTGGCAAAGACGACCTTTACACCCTCGCCGAGCAAATTGAGCGCAGCCAACTCCCCGCCCTGCGCATTGACTGCGGCACCGAAGATTTCCTGCTCAATTCCAATCGGGAGTTTCACGCTTACCTGGATAAAATCGGCTTGCCCCACGAATACGCAGAGTTCTCCGGCGCACATGAGTGGAGCTACTGGGATGTGCATGTGCAGGAAGCCCTCCGTTTTCACACCAAGAATTTAGGGTTGTAAATTACAGCATAATTGCAGTTGAAAGGTAACACCCATGAGCATTAGCCTGGGCATAGTGGGCGTGGGGCAGTTTGGCCGAGGGTTCATTGAATTATTTCAAAAGCACCCTCTGGTTAGCCGTGTCGCCCTCTGTGACGTGCAGACCGAACGGCTGACCGCTGCCGCGCAACAATTTGGTATTGCTGAAACCTATAGCAGCCTGGACGAAATCTGCAAAAGCGACCTAGATGCCCTGGCCATCATTACCCAACCCTGGCTGCACGCGCCGCAGGTGGTGCAGGCATTGCAAACGGGCAAGCACGTTTATAGTGCGGTGCCGATGGCCTATGCTGAGAATGGCGATGAGGTATTGGAATGGTGCGACCGCATCATTGAAACCTGCCGCACTACGGGCTTGCACTACATGATGGGTGAAACCTCCTATTATCGCCCGGAGGCGATGTATTGCCGCAAGCGGGCGGCTGCCGGTGCCTTTGGTAAATTCGTCCATGCCGATGGCGCTTATCTCCACGATGTGGAGTCGCCAGATTGCAATCTGCTCGATGTCTGGAAAGCGCGTTGGGGCAAAGACTGGACACCGGCCAAATCGGGTGGCGTGCCAATGCACTACCCCACTCATTCCACCGGCGGCTTTCTTTCGGTGATGGGCGCTTATGTGACCGAACTTTCGGCTTTTGGTTTTCATGACCCGGACGATAAATTCCATCGCGCTGATACCGAATCGGGCAATATCTATGGTGATGAGATTGCGCTAATGCGGCTCAGTAACGGTGCGATGGCGACGGTTAAAGAATTCCGCCGCGTAGGAGCCTGGGAATATGAAGGTTTTAGTCTCATGGGCACACGCGGCTCGTTTATAGATAGCTTCGGCCATTGCTGCTGGCAGGCACCGCATCACGAGGGCAGTATCACTTTAACCGCGACCGAAATGCGTGACCTCTTGCCAGAAGAAATAGCAAAGGCTTTTAGCAATGCCAAAGGTGAAACGCAGTATGGCGGTCATGGTGGGTCGCACGCGTATCTGGTGCATGAGTTCGTGGATGCCGTAGCGCATGATCGCCACCCGGCCATCAACGCCTGGACAGCCACCCGTTATCTGGCCCCTGGAGTTATTGCGCATAAATCTGTGTTGCGCGGTGGGGAACTTCTTAAAGTGCCGGACTGGGGCGATGCGCCGGGACATAAGACATCCAACACCTAAAATAGAGAGGTTAAGCAAAGGGTTTGGCATTAGCGGCTGCCCCTGTGAGCCAGACACTCTTGTCTGTCTGAGCCTCAAGGTCTGGCTTAACCTAAAGCAGACAGACAGGAGTGCCTGTCCCACAAGATTTCAATCCCCTTCTCAACCTCTAAAATTGCACACGAGATTTACTTATAGCGGCGGACTGTTTTAACCGCCCGGAACCGGATAACCAAAATGAAATAGTTTGAAGTTCACGAAACTCTTAATCTCTCTGTTTAAGAATTGTATAATGTTAAGCGCATAGCCGCTGCTGCCACGTCAAGAGTCTCTTAACACCTGCCACAATAGAATGGGCCAGATCATAAGGTGACGAAAACTGCGGCGTCTTAGGGCACTGGGAAAGCATGGCGTCGCCCCTTGAACTCACACAAACCTGGTGGAACCGCGTCATCTATGATGAGGATATATTTCTCGTCCTGCTGGGCGCACGCTGGCTGAGCCTGTTACCACCACTGCTGGCCCTCTTGCTCCACCCTGAGTCACGCGAAGCGGGGCTACTGATGCTAGGCATCGCCTGCATTAGCAATCTTCTGCTGAGCGTCTGGCATCCCAAGATCAATGGTCGTCTCCAACAACAGCCGCTCTTATTAGGCTTAGATTTCGCCCTGGTCACCATTCTGACCGCACTAACGGGCGGCACCCTCTCGCCTTACGGCCTCTATGCTTACACGCCCTTAGTTTTATCCGCTTTCTTCTTTCAGATTCGAGGGGGGTTGATAGCAGCCACCACCTTCACGCCGCTTTATCTGCTGTCCATCGCAGTCGCGCAACGGCTGACGGGTAATCAACCAGATGCTATCCAGGCTTTGGGTCATATTTTAAGTATCTATTTAGTGGTGCTAATTTTTGGTTATTCTGCGATGCTGCTGCAACGGGTGAAGCAGTCGGCGTTAGAGTTACAACATACTCAGGCTGAATTGGCTCAGGCCGAAACCCTGGCGGCTATTGGTAAAATGGTCGGGCACCTTAGCCATGAAATCCGTAATCCCCTGACCACTTTAGGCGGTTATGCCTACCACTTAGCACGCAAGCCCGATGATGCCCAAATGGTAGCGCATCATGCGCGCATTATTGGTGAGGAAGCCCACCGTCTGGAAGAATTGCTGACCGATATGCTCAACCTGACGCGCCCGGTTAAACAGAGCATCAGCACGGTCAATCTGCACGAGATTCTGGATAAGGCTTGTGTCCTTGCCGCCGATCAACCGCAGAACAGTCTGGTCATTGAAAAGCAATATGACCCCACGACGCCAACTGTCGAAGCTGACGCGGCCTCGCTGCTGCGCGCTTTTCTGAACGTGATTCGCAACGCCATGCAATTTATGCCCGATGGCGGCACGTTAACCGTTACCACGCATACCAAACCGGAGGAAGTCGAAGTGGCGATTCAGGATACTGGCCCCGGTATTCCTCCTGATGTCCTGCCCACCATCTTTAAGCCCTTTGTGACACATCGTGCCAACGGCACGGGCCTGGGCTTACCCATCACGCAGCAGGTCATCGAAGAGCATGGCGGCTGCATTGACGTGCAAAGCGAATTCGGACACGGAGCCTGTTTTACCTTCCGCTTGCCGCGCCATGCCGCTTTCGCAGATTGATGGGACTTACATGGCCCTACCCTATCCCCAACCCTTCCCCTTGCCAAGGGGAAGGGAGCGAGACTATCTCCGTCGGGTGATGGACTAGATTAAACCGTGGGATGCCATCCTGTAGCATGGATGCTGTCCCGACGGTAGGCCAACGCTCCCTTCCCCTTACCAAGGGGAAGGGTTGGGGATAGGGTCTAAACCACAATACCCAGAATCTGCTGACGGATAAGCGCAACCTCTGCGGCATTATGTGGCTCCCCTTGCGAAGTCAACAAGTCGTGAAACCATATTTGCGGTTCTGGTGCGTGCGGTGACGAACCCCACGGGAAGTGCGTCTGGGTGTGACCATTCACTAAGCCCCAGAAGAAGCTGCCGATGTTTTCGCTGCGGAAGTAGGGCAAGTGAGTCTCGAAATGGCTGCCGTGCCCGCGCCGCATCCACTCTGTGCATAAAAGGGGACGACCTAAACCTTTAAGTTCTTCGACCAGTTTTTGGGTAGCCTCCAGCACGAAGTAATCATGGAAACTGACAATATCGCATAACTCGCCCAGGGCGGCATTGATCTCCGGCAAGTTGCCCGACCAGATGCCAGTCGTTAGTGGTTGAGTGGGTTGGGCTTCGTATGCCCAATCAAAAGCGATGCGCAGCAGAGGCAGGCTTTTGACACCCATATCATCATTGCCCGGCTCGTTGTAGATGTCCCACGCCAGAATACGCTCATCACGCGCAAATTGCCCAATAGTATCCGTCACGTAATCCTCTAAGCGAGGCCAGTAACTTTCATCCAAAACGCGCGACCGTCCGGGGCTGGCCGTCCAACCGCTGTTGTGAATACCGGGAATTGGCTCATCTTGTAGCCCCAGATAAGGCTCTTTGCCAGCAAAGGCGCAGTCATCGAAGAGAATGGGGAGTGTGCGTAATCCCCGACTTGATACAACCTCTAAAAGCTGCGCGAAGCGTTGTCGAAAACCTTCCGCGTCAGCTTCCCACACCAGATATTGCAGGAACACCCGGCAGCAGTTGAAACCAATCTCTTGCGCCCAGCTTAATTCCCGTTCAATGGTGGGCAAGTCGAATGTTTTCTGCTGCCACATTGCTGTGGAATTGACCGCTGTGCTGGGCACATAATTAAATCCACACAGCCACGGTAAGCCACGATACCACTCCCATGCCCGTTCAGACGTCCATCTCATAACTTCTGTTATTTCTCCTGTTACAAATTTACATGTAGCAGCAACTTTCAAGTAGGCTTTTGGTGCGTTAGGATTCTAACTGACACCTGCTTGCACAATCAGTGTCTTATATTTTGTTTTGCATCACTGTTCATAAGGCAATCTCATGTCCTTAACTGCTATGCCTGCTAAAGCACATACCTTGCTCCCCCGACCACCTGGCCCCAGAGGGGGCTTCCCTGGTGCGTTATTAGTGGAGTTACGCCGCGACATTCTCGGCCTTATGACCCGCCTGGCGCGTGACTATGGCGATATTACTTATATCGAAACGGGTGGCATGAGGTTCTACTTCGTGAGCAGCCCCGAATACATCCGTGATGTGTTGATAACCAACCATCGCAATTTTACGAAAAGTCGGGGGCTTGAAGTCACTAAAGTGGTGTTAGGCGAAGGACTTCTAACGAGTGAAGGAGAATTTCACCGTCGCCAGCGTCGCCTGATGCAACCTGCTTTTCACTGGCAGCGTATTCAGACCTATGCCCAGATTATGACCGATTACAGTGCTCGCCTGCGCTCGCAGTGGGAAGCACGGGGAGACAGCCAGGCACCACTCGACATCCATCAGGAAATGATGTGGCTTACGCTGGCTATTGTGGGCAAGACGCTTTTCAATACGGATGTTGAAGAGGAAGCTTCGGAAATTGAAGCCGCCATGAACATCATGATGCCGATGTTTAACTTCGCGCTGTTGCCCTTTGCGGAGTATTTGGTGCGCCTGCCTCTACCCATGAATCGCCGTTTTGAGCGGGCCAAGCAGCGTGTTGATGATACCATCTATCGCATCATCAACGAGCATCGTCAGCAGGGGGTTGACCAGGGCGACTTAGTTTCCATGCTGCTCCTGGCGCAAGATGAAGAGGGCAGCGGCGGCATGACCGACTTACAGGTGCATGACGAAGCACTCACCATTTTCCTGGCCGGGCATGAAACGACCGCCGTTGCCCTCAGTTATACATGGTATCTCCTCGCGCAACACCCTGAAATCGAAGCGAAACTCCATGCTGAAATTGATGATGTATTAGGCGGACGATTGCCGACACCACAAGACCTACCGCAACTGCGCTACACCGAGATGGTCTTAGCCGAGGCGATGCGGCTTTATCCTCCGGCCTATGCCATTGGGCGTCGCGCCATCAACGATTATCAATTGGGAGAATATTGTGTGCCTGCGGGAGCTACCATCATTATGAGTCCGTGGGTGATGCATCGTGATGCTCAATACTATCCCGACCCCACGCGTTTCGATCCCGAACGGTGGACACCAGAAGCCAAAGAGGTGCGCCCTAAATTCTCGTATTTCCCGTTTGGGGGTGGCCCGCGCATCTGTATTGGCGAAGGCTTCGCCTGGATGGAAGGTGTCTTACTTATTGCCACCCTCGCTCAACAGTGGCAAATGCGCCTCGCACCCGACTTTAAGCTGGCGCTCAACCCCTTAATTACCCTGCGCCCTAAAGGTGGCATCAGCATGGTATTAGAGCGGAGAATCTAAACCCGTTACTGGAACAGGAAGGGGAACAGGTTAAGTCACTGCTTTGGTATTTTGCATCTCTTGAATTCTGGCAAATTGTTCGAGGCGGCGCACCGTGGAGAGAGAAGTGCGGCGGCGTTCAAGGGCTTGCTCGATTTTAATGCAGATTAGCTCGTAGACATCCACACCAGGGATATTCTTCTCTACGTAATCGAAGGCTCCCATCTTCATGCACTCAACGGCATTGGCCACATTGCCGTAGGCGGTTAAGATAACCACTTCGGTAAAGACATCGCGCAGCAGGGTGGCTTTCAAGACTTCTACGCCGGAGTTGGGAGACTCCATAAGCATGTCCGAGAGCACCACATCGTAAGGCGTTTCGGCCTTTTCGATGCATTCCACGGCTTCCGCCTCTGACCCTGCGGTTTGGACGCTATGCCCTTCCCGCTCTAAGCGGCGTTGCAAGGACAAACGCACATCGTCTTCATCATCAACAATTAAAATCTTTCCCATACCGTTATTCGCTCTCTACCCTGCCTATTTCTCTTTAGCCCTACCTCTAACATCTACTTGACCCTTGGGCAGCTTAATCTAAATTTCCAAGCCAAAATTGCTTACACAATCTTTGCCAATATCCCAATTGTCTACGGATGGTGGAGTCCTGGTTTACGCCCCATCGGACGCAGCTTCATTGCTCCCATTGGCTGGAGTATCAGCCGGCAAAAGAATCAAAAAGTGCGCGCCACGAACGCGCCCCTGTGATCCCATAGGCATCCCAATATCCGCATCGCCAACCTCTTTGATGATGCCACGGTGCGCTTCAATGATACCTTTCACAATGGATAACCCCAGCCCCATGCCTTTGGCCTTGCGTGTGTAAAAGGGTGTAAAGACGCGCTCCCGATCCTGGTCAGATAAACCAGGGCCGTGATCAATGAACTCGATTTGCAGAATTGGCCCTCGCGCCGCGTTGCGCGCCCATGAAGCGCCCGAAGTGCGTACTATGGTTTCATCCGCGAGTGACGTGCGAATCGCTAACATGCCGCCCTGCGGCTGAAAATCAATGGAGTTTTCAATTAACTCGCTAAAGGCCCGCTTCAGTTTGACTTCATCGGCCATGATGGGCGGCAGCTTGGGCGCTAAATTCAATACTAAGTCAATATCGCTATGTTTGGGAAAGCTTTCTGCTGTAACGGTGCGCAAAATCTGGTTGATGTCGCTTTGGGTCGTGTGCAGTTGCGTTGCCAGCACGAAGTCGCGGAACTCGCCCAAAATCTCTTCCAGGCGGTAGATGCCTCGCGTAATATGCTCGCTTAACAAACGCGCTTCATGCACCGAAGCGGCAAAAGCCACAGTGTCCACTTGATGGGGTGCTTTCTCGCTCGTGGCAGGATCGGGGGTTAGCTCTGCATCATGCTCATTAACCCGACGCGGCGGCTTGGCTCGTCCGTGAGCTTCTAAATCCTTATCCACCCCTTGCAAGAGATGCGATAGCTCATTTAAGTGGCCCTTGATACCGAAAACCGTGTTGCCAATCATGTGCGCCGAACGCGCACTCATCTCGCCCCAGGCCGCCATGCGCTCGGCACTTAATAAGCGCCGGGTTAAGCGGGTGCGATCAATGGCGACTGCAAGCTGCCCGGCCAGAGTTACCAGAACATCTTCATCCGCCTGAGTAAATTCCTGTGGTAGAAAATAGAGCGAACCCTTACGATGGCGCACAACGCGCAACACGCCGGGCTTGCTGCGTTGCGTGAGCACGGGCACCGCCATGACTGCCGCCACTTCGCCTGCCGGAGCTTCTTCAAACAAACCTTTCCAGCGGGGGTCGGTGCGCGGGTCGCCTACTCGAATGACTTCACCGTGCTGCGCGACCCAACCCGTCAAGCCTTCACCCAATACATAGCGCACATCGGCCCGCCCCACAGCCTCATGCAAGGGGCCATGACTGGCGGTTAAGCGGAGCATATCCGTCTCTTCATCCATGACAAATAAAGAGCAGTCATCGGCGCGCAAAATCTTGGTCGCCTGCTGCACGACATCTTCCATGATGGTATCTACATCAGCCGTTGAGTTAAAATCACGACCAATGGCGATAAGGGCCTCTTCGCGCAACTGATGCTCGGCCATAGCGATAATAACCGCCGCCCGTCGCGCCAGGATCGCCAGGAGATTGGCGTGTTCCTCGTTAAAGGCATTATGCTCGGTGCTCTCAATATTGATAACACCAATGGTACCACCACCACGCGCTGTTATCGGCACCGCTACTTCACTTTTCACATCCGCGAAAAAGCCAATGTAATAGGGGTCATTCTGCACGTCGCCCGTCCAGTAGCGGCGACCATTAATAACCACATGGCGAGTAATACCCTGCCGCGTGCCCAGGGAGGCAAGCGAGGGGAAACTTTCCGGTAGGTCCGCAGGGGTGCCATTCTCCGAGGGAGCAGAAGCAGGCTCATCCGCTGGCGGGGTCGTTGCTTCGCTGTTAGACGTAGTGTTGACAGGCGTTCTATTGATGAGTCCACTGTGGGGCCAGGCACGCACATTGACGCGCAGGCGGCGAATATTTTCTGTCCAGCCATCACCTGCCGTGAAGCGTAGCACCAACTCGCCAGACAGGGTATCTACGAGGGCGAGAAATGCACGGGTGCCACCGACGGCGACCATTGCTTCATCCAGAGTGGCCTTTAATAGCTCATCGGCTTCCGCGAGGGAGGTCTGGGATAACTCCACATCAAAGTCATCCGGGTGAAAAGCTGCGCCGGGTAATACAGCATCCACCAATGTCCCCCGCGTGACGCTGCCCCCCGCCTTGGGAGCCGACTCTGGGAAAGAACTGGACACCTTCGATTCGTTTTCCATAGCGTAACTTGGCCTCAAACTAACCTATGCGCTCATTGCGGCACAAACTGTTGCATAGTATAGCGTATAAGGTTGGGAACTCTGGTGGTATTAAACGATTCACTACACCTTTAAGAGCAGAAAATATCGGTTAAAAGATTTACTCTCAACAAATGTTCATCATGACACATGGAGCCTTCCCAATGGCACAAGATTAGGTATAATCTAAGGCCGTGCCACGTTTCATTTCGACTACTCTCAAGGAGCCTGACCAATGCCCCAGTCATCACGACTGCAAAAGCGGCAAACGCCAGCGCTCCCCTCACGCCTGGCACGCCTCCACCGCCGCTTCCCGCGCAAATCTAAATTAGCCCTTTATTTAGCCGTAATGGGGCCAGGCTTGATCGCAGCCCTGGCTGGTAACGACGCGGGCGGCATCTTCACCTACTCCCAATCCGGGGCCGATTATGGCTACCGCCTGTTATGGGTGCTTTTCGTCATCACGTTCATTCTGGCTCTGGTGCAAGAGATGGCGGCCCGGATGGGTGCTGTTACGCAGAAGGGGCTAGGCGAACTTATTCGAGAACATTATGGTGTAGGCTGGGCGTTGTTTGCATTAGGCGTAATGTTCATGGCAAATACGGCGACTGTCGTGGCTGAATTCGCAGGAATAGCCGCCGCTGGGGAAATTTTCTCTTTAAGCAAATATTTAACTGTGCCACTTTCCGCTCTTATCATGTGGCTACTGGTGACGCGCGGCCCATTTCGCCTTGTGGAACGCATTTTTTTGGGAATTTGTTTAGTACAATTAACTTACGTGTTAGCCGCCTTTCGCGCTGTTGACCAGTTGCCTGCCCACTTGGGCTGGGCCCATATAATGCGAGCAACAGTAACACCCCAGTTCTCCACAAATCCTAAATTTATCTTAGATACTATCGCGGTTATTGGCACGACAGTAACGCCTTACATGCAATTTTTTTTACAAAGCAACATAGTAGATAAGGGGATTCGCATTGAAGAGTATCGCTATCAAAAAGCTGATGTTTATTTAGGTGTCATTGTCGGCAATACTATCACTTTCTTCATTATTGTCTGCACTGCCGCTACCTTGCACCTTCAAGGTCTGCACATCGAGTCTGCCAAGGAAGCAGCGTTGGCCTTGTCAGGCCCCCTCGGACATATTGGCACTACATTATTTGCCAGTGGTTTAGTAGCGGCCTCGCTATTGGCAGCCGCCGTCTTGCCTCTCTCAACCGCTTATACTTATTGCGAAGCGTTTGGTTGGGAAATCGGGCTAAAGCGTAGCGTTAAAGAGGCCCCCATGTTCTACGGCCTGTTCACTGCTACGATGATTTTCGGGGCTGCCGTTGTGCTGCTACCTCGTGTCCCCCTTGTTACTGTCGCTCTTCTGTCTCAAGATGTTAATGGCATTCTTTTGCCTGTTGTCTTAGTGTTCATGCTGAAATTAATTAATGAACCGCGTATTATGGGCCAGTATGTCAACAAACGGTCTCAAAATTTCTTTGCCTGGAGTACCGTTGTAATTCTGACCGTTTTGACTCTCATTCTAGTCATTAAGAGCTTTCTACCAAATCAATGACAACACAACATAACCTTTTTTTCGATGCTAACGATACGCCTTCCTCGCAGGCTCTCAAAGAGGCTGGCGCGATTCAACCTGATGCCACTGGCGCTGATGCCACTGGCGACGCCACCATTATCGCCCAGGTTCATGCCATTGTGCGGGCTATACCAGAAGGCAGAGTTATGAGTTATGGTAGCGTTGGGGCACGCTGTAAACCGCCAATTAGTGGCTACATCTGTGGCCGCATCATGAACAATAACGTAAGCCATCTCCCCTGGTGGCGAGTGATTGCCAAAGATGGCTCGTTGCCAATTGGTAAACGTAATCCTGACCTGGCACGCGAACAACGTAAGAAATTGGAAGCGGAGGGCGTGACATTTAACGAGGCAGGATGCGTATTGGCTGAGTGGTTTGTGCAAAGCGAATAGATGCGGGCGTTACTTTGCCTCTTCTCGTGTGAGATGAATAGCCCGAAATAGCACAGTCCCACTATTGTTCTTGCTGACTAAATTCACCCGCACCACATCAGCATCATCAGGAACTGTGCCAGTTACTTTCACTGTTTGCCAGTCAGTTGTGCCAGTCACCGTTGCCGTCGTTGGCCCCCCACGCCAACCCCAACCAGAGCCAGCCAGAAAAAGTATCTGCACCCCATTGTCGCCGGTTGCCGTGTTCGTCTTAATCTGCGCCGTTAGCGTGTATTTTTCACCAGGCATTGCGGGCACCGGAAAGGATTCCCACATGGCTTCTGAGGTCTGGCTGAGAGATAAGGAATGCTCCTTATTAACGTTGGTTTCTACACCGAATTTCCCCTTGTCTGCTCCTCCATAGAAGACCCCCTTATGCCAGGCGTAAGGATTACCATTCTTATCAAGCTCTTCAAATGCAGGATTTATGATAAGTTCATTCGTTTCTGGACTAGGCCGTTGGAGCATCACTTTAGCTAAGAGATCATGCGAAACTCCATCTATACCGAAAGGGGTTTCCGCTAAAGTGAAGGTTGGCTTTTTCTCCCAGGACAACAGTCCATTATCTTTATCTTGCTCAACTGCCGAGGGGCTATAGGCTCTTATAAGGACAAATGCGCCAAGCGGCAGAATTGCAGTGCGATGACGGTGTGCCCAGGCAATGACCAAGTCTGAAAAAACATAACCCTCGCCACTTTGAATTGGTAAGTAGCCGCTAAATCTTGCTCCCTTCAAGCTATCCACCAGATTGCGATACACTCTCAGGGCCGTTTTAGGCTGTAACTCAGGAGAAGTCAGCCCCCATCCTTCTAATTTGCCGTTTTCTGTCCAATCTTGCAGATTAAACCAGAATAGATGTTGTACCCCTTCCGCAGCAGCAATAACATAGCTTTGCACCATGTAGCGAGCTGCTTTGTCCATTGCTGCTTGGTCGTTGATAGTGGAAGTCCAGCCCATTTCGGTGATCCAGATAGGCAAGTCGGGACGCCCCTGGGAGCGCAGAAAGGTTTTGACATTTTGCAACTGGCGAGATAAGTCCATCTCCTCCGGGCCATCAGCCATCGAATAAGGGTGAATGCTGATGGCATCCATATATTTCATACCACCATTTTTGGCGATGTCGAGCAGCCAATTGATGTCTGTCTCATTGGCGGCGGCTCCGACAATAACGCAGTCTGGGTCAGCTTTGTGCGCTGCGTTGTAGGCGGCTTTGAGCAGTTCCGTATAAGCAACAGGATCAGGCTTAGGCTTCCAGAAAGTGGGAATATTTGGCTCGTTCCAAACCTCCCAGTAATGCACGCGGTCTTTATAACGCGCTACTACGCGCGCCACATAATCGGCAAAATCGGCGTAGTCTTCGGGCGTATGGGGCGACTGCTTCATCCACGATGCACTGTAGGAGAGAATCGGCAGCATGTTGACATGGTTGCGCATATAAAAGTCAATTAGCCAATCGGCTTTGTCCCACTTCCACTCGCCTTTCTTTGGCTCCATCTCGCCCCACCAGAAATCAAAGCGATCCCAGGTCGCGCCGGTTTGCTTAAAGACATCCATCTTCTTTTGCGCCATCGCAGCGGCATCCGGCGCGTTCCGGTAGTGGAAGAAACCAATGGCATTTAAGCCAAATAAATCAGACAAGGGGGCAGGCACCGGCTGGCTTGGGTGCTCCACTGGCGCTGCTATTGCACATCGAGCAAGAATCCACAGGTTAAGCAGCAGCAGACTAGACCAATGCCAGGCGACAGGCTTCATAATTTCCTTCTTTGCTATGAATCATTTAATTGTAAGCAGGCACGACCAAATGCACCACGCCTAATATGCCATAGAGGAGCAACATAGCGACTAACCAGCCGCCTAAGACGAACACCAGACGTTGTGAAAAGACATCCCGCAGGCGACGCAGGGTGCCATAGCAAGCACCGAGGACACCGCCCATAAACATCCACCCGCCCGCTGCCCATTGGTGGGTTAGGCTGCTCATAAACGGTTTCATCGCCATGTCGCCAGCGATCAGGCATTGGTCACCCGTTAAAGCACACACGAACGCCAGCACTAATGACCAGAAGCCACCACCAAACAACACCCAGCAGCTTTTGCGCCGTAACGCCTCGCCCACTACAAACAACATCAGGCTACCCCAGAGCGCAAATCCAAAGAGCGGGGCCGAGGGAAACCAGTGTAATACTGTTGAGGAATTCAACCACTGCCAGCCGGGAGGATCGGGTTGACCGATGAGCGGCAAAGTACGCATAAACTGGCCGCAGAGCATTCCCATCATCGCCCAAAAAGTAACAGTGGTCACGGCTGCGGCAGGCGAGCGGCGGTCTACTGTGGCGGAAAAGGTCAAGCGCACTTCGCCCGCGGAAGAATCAATCACCAATTCGCCGTGATGCCTACCACCCTGTAAATGCTTGGCTCGCAACGTCACGGGAATATTCGCCTGGTTGCCATCGAACTCTGCAGGGAACTCCAGGCCCACAAAAGTCGAGCGCAACTCGCCAAACAAGAAGCCCCGCCCAACGTTGCGCAGATGTACATCCAGGGTTTTAGAGGTGCCCATCGGCACGCTACCAAAATCCAGATATGGCGGCTGCACATCCATGCGCGGCGGCTCCACGATACCAGTGAACTGGGCCAGGGCTTCCAAGCCCTGCCGCTTACGGTTGGGAAATTGCTCCCGAATCTCGCGCCCGCGCTGTGCCAGGTCTACGCGGCCAATTTGCGCCAGCCACAGCATCAAGTCACCACTATACAAGTATTCCTTCGATTCCTGCGGATACTTATCCATCAAATGCACCAGTTCGGGCACATTAGTAGCGACTTCACCCGAAGCAAAACGCAAAGGTGGCACGGGTGCGCCAGGGCTGCCCAATGGCACCGGTGCAGGTGGCTCAACAATAGCAAAGACGGCCTGGGCGAACTCGCGGATATTCTGGGGCCGCCGCTCCGGGTCAGGGTCAATGGCTTTAAGGATCAGGGCTTCAAGAGTTAGAGGAATAGCCGTATTAAAATCGCGGGGCCGCTGCATCCGCATATCGGCCAGGTCATCGGGTTCCTGGGGGTCGCGTCCGCTAAGCAAACGATAAAGCGTCATGCCCAGGGCGTGAATATCACTGCGTGCATCTGGGTAGCGTCGCTCTAAGGGTGACTCCGGCGCGTAGCCAAAGGTGCCACCTCCCGTGGTGTGGCGAACCTCGCGGGTCGAAAATTGGCCTTCTGCGCCGGTCGCGGTAGCAATGCCGAAATCGAGCAGCACGGCGTCATCGCTTTCAGCCCGCACGCGAATGTTTTCAGGCTTAACATCACGATGCACCCAGCCTTTGGCGTGAATGAGTTGCAACGCTTCGGCGATCTGACGAATATACCAGAGGGCTTTTGAGACTTCGAGGATGCCCCCGGAAGTTTCGGCGGCTTCGGCTAAATTTGGCCCATCTACATATTCCATCACCAGATAATGGCGCTGGCGCACCACGACGGGCAACAGGTTGTGCTCCGGGCAACGCGGGACACCGCGAAAAGAGTGCCCACAGAGTGGACAGACAAGCCAGGTGCCAGAGTGCGGCTGATAATGACCGGAAACGATGTGGGGATGCCGCAGGTGGGACAGATGAATCGCTTCCTGGCGAAACTGCGCGAGAGCCGCATCGCGCTCGTTCTTAGCCGTTACCGGATCATCCAGGACATGCAGTTCTTTGATGGCAACCAGGGTATCCAACTCGCGGTCACAGCAGCGATACACCGTGCCAAATGCGCCAGAACCGAGAACGCCCTGGATTTCGTAGCGGTCTTGGATGAATTCACCAAGGCGATGTTGGAGCGCGGCGATCATGAATGGCAGTAAACAGGCGGTAATACAGGCATAATTTCACCAGAGTTCTTACTGTTTATAATCTTACCTGCCTGCACGCTCTTGTGCTTAACCCGGTCTGAGCCAGGCACTTGAATTTACGTCTCGCCTTCTTCCATCTCGTCCTCACGCCATTGGGACTCACCTTCTTCACCTGCCATGTTGCGTTCTAAAATCTCTCTGGCTCTGTCGGCATCGGACTCCAAGACTTGCACCTGCACCCCACCCGTCGCTGCGGCTAGCGGCAAATGCACCCCAGCAATTTGTTCATTAAAAACCAGTGATTCAATACCTTCAGATTCCAACAACGAGCGCACCATATGCGCTTCCAAAGGTGTGGTAAACGAAGCAATCGTGACTAACATAACCCTCACCTCCATCTTCAGTCTAGTATTTCAACACAAAGGGCACAAAGAACAGAAAGGGGCAAACATGATAGAGAAATGGTGCCTCCCTGCGTTGAATCAACTTTGTGTCCTTTGTGAATTCTTTGTGCCCTTTGTGTTGAAATAAAAATCATGGTAAAGAGAATGAAAAGAGAAGGCCCGGTATTGACAGGCAAAGATGCCTGGATTGCACGCTTAAAAGCCGGTGAAACCGTCAGCTTTCGGGAAGGCGGCAATTCCATGGCTCCGCGCATCAAATCCCGTGCGAAATGCACCTATACACCGGTTCAGAGCATGGCAGACATCAAAGTGGGTGATGCCGTTTTCTGTCGCGTCGGCGGCAGCTACTTCACCCACTTAGTGACGGCGATTAAAGGCGACCAGGTACAAATTTCCAATAATCATGGCCATGTCAATGGCTGGACGCCGATCCACCACGTTTACGGTAAAGTTATCAAGGTTGAACCGTAACACATTCCAAGATACTCAAAGGATGAAGATGCAAGAGAAATTGAAATGGGGCATTTTAGGCACTGGCAACATCGCCAAAGTCCTGGCACGGGCACTGGTTCCTTCCACCACAGGAGAACTGATAGCGGTGGGTAGTCGCACACAGGAGAGCGCCGACAAATTCGCGGGAGAGTTTTCTCTGTCCCGCGCTTATGGCAGCTATGAGGCTCTGTTAGAGGATACAGAGGTTCAAGCGGTTTATATCTCGCTGCCAAATCACTTGCACCTGGAATGGGCGACCCGTTGCGCCGAACGGGGCAAGCACATTCTTTGTGAAAAGCCCCTCACCACTAATCGCACTGAAGCCGAAGCCATGATTGAGGCGGTGCGGCAGCACGACGCTTTCATGATGGAAGCTTTTATGTACCGCTGCCATCCACAAACGGCACGCCTGGCAGAGCTTATTCGCAACCAGGAGATTGGCGAAGTACGCGTGATTCAGGCGCACTTTAGCTATAACATGGGCTTAAAGCTTGATAACATCCGGCTGCAAAACGAAGCTGCGGGTGGCGCGATTATGGATGTCGGCTGCTACACCGCTTCTATGGCTCGCCTGGTCGCAGGCGCGGCGTTGGGACAGGAGGTAGCGGAGCCGGAAGAGGTTAAAGGCGTGGCGCACATCGGCCCCGAAAGTCGGGTAGACGAATGGGCCACTGCGGTCTTGCGCTTTCCCAACGACATCTTAGCCAACCTCACCTGTGGCAGCCAGGTCAGCGTAGATTCCACCCTGCGCATCTGGGGCAGCAAGGGCCATATCTTAGTGCCAAATCCCTGGTTTCCCGGCAACGATGGTAGCCCTGGCAAGATTATTATCCAGCGGTCAGGCCAGGAGCAACCGGAAGAAATCTCTGTGCCCGCCGACGCCCCTCTTTATACCCTCGAAGCGGACATTGTAGCTCAACACTTAGCGCAACATCAGGCCCCTTCGCCTTGCATGACGTGGAACGATAGCTTAGGCAATATGCAAACCTTAGACCGCTGGCGCGAGCAGGTCGGTTTAGTTTTTGATCGAGAGCGATAGTATTAAGCAGCCTAACACCAAGTTCAGCCACGCCTGGTTGAGCCGCTGTTAAATCGCTCCTTAGGCGGCTATTTCAACGTAAGCTGAGGACGTGCTGGGGGCAGGAACTTCATAACCCGCTGCTTGCAAGCCCTCCACATGAAATTCAATAGCTTCATGCATATTGCGTTCGACTTCGTCGCGGGTGCGGCCCGTAGAGACACACCCTGGTAAATCAGGTGAATACGCCGAGTAACCCGTGTTAGTGGGTTCAATGACAATGAGGTATTTCATGCTTTGAGACCTGCCTGTTTAAGAATACTGTTGAGCGTGCCGGGAGCCAAATCGTCCCCCAAGTGTCCTGGCACCGTCACTAAGCCACGCTTATCCGCGTGTTTGAACTGGCGATGACTACCTTTGGTTCTATCGAGATACCAACCATCCTGTTCAATGACTTTGATAATGTCTCGAACTTTCACAGTGACAGTTTACACCGTTAAGAAATGCGGAACACCCATAAAGTAATGCGGAGCAACCCAACGCTAAGAGCAGCCGCACCTGCCAAAAGCTGCGCGAGCCACCCGACAGGGAAATGTAAGCAATGGTTGAACTAGTGCCGATGACTCACGCGGCTTTTGAAGTTTTTCTCGATTCAGCGGTGCGAGATTACGCTCAGGACAAAATCACAGCAGGCACTTGGAGCGAGGAGCAAGCTTTAGAACTCTCCACGCAAGAATTTCAAGCCCTCTTGCCCAATGGAGTAGATACGCCCGACCATTATCTGTTTACCATTGTGGCTCGTGACACTATCACGACTGAGACTCAAACTGCTGTGGGGATGCTGTGGTTTGCCATCAAAGACTTTGGCGCAGGGCAGATAGCGTTCCTCTACAATTTTGAAATTGCAGAACCTTTTCGGCGGCGCGGTTATGGCACTCAGGCTCTCCAAGCTTTAGAGCATGAAGTCGCGCAACTCGGACTGACGAAGATTGCCCTGCATGTCTTTGGGTATAACCAGGGAGCCTTCGCGCTTTACCAGAAGATGGGTTATGCTATCACCGATATTAGCATGGCTAAAACTATCACCTCTCAGCCCTGATGATTGGGGCTGTCATTCTACTGCCAAGGTTGTTCGCATTGGAACTATTGGTGCGTGTTTGTGGTCGAATGCTGCAAATAATTACTTCGGGAGATGTTCATGAAGCCATCCGCCTACTGCGTCCCTCGTCCCATTGCACTTCCTGTCCTCCTCGGCATCACCGCAGCCATCACCGGGCTGGCTGTTCCCGGTCTTGCCCAAACACCCAAGCTACAGGATTCTGCTGCACCTAACGTGATTCAGGGCGTGGAGAATTCTCCACTTCCCTTACGCGCTGTCGTCCTCTTCAGCAGCGGCGTTGGTTATTTTCAGCACACCGGAACGGTGGATGGTGCTACTAACATCACGCTCTCGTTTCGGGCAGAGCAAATCAATGATATTCTCAAGTCCCTGGTGCTCTTTGATGCCAATGGCAACGTACGCCCGGTGACTTATACCACTAAAGATTCCATCTCACGCCGTTTGAGTGCAGCGGGACTGGACATCAATGGCACTATTACGCTCGGCACGCTGCTGCGCCAGTTTCAGGGAGCTATGATTCGTTTAACAGTGCGTGATGTTAAGGGCCATGAAGAAACGGTGGAAGGTCGCATTCTCAGCGTCAGCACGAAGCCTATACCACCGGCCCCTCTTGTGAGTTCCTCTCAAGCAGCTAACGCGGATGAAACGCAAACGGTTGTTACCACAACTACAGACACTGAAACGCCACAGCTAGAAATTCTCAATATGCTGGTTACCTCTGGCGCTCGCCCAGCCTTACGTTCAGTTTCCCTGGAGAAAGTTCAACAGGTCGAACTGCTGGATGACCATCTTAACGGAGAACTACAAGAGAGCCTGAAATTATTAGCCACCGGACTAGATCAACAGCGTCGCACGGTGCAAGTCGCCTTTGGCGGCAATGGCAGCCGCGAGGTGCGGGCTGGTTATTTAGAGGAGATGCCCATCTGGAAAACCAGTTACCGCTTAGTGCTGGACAAGGCCCAAAAGCCCTACTTGCAAGGCTGGGGCATTGTCGAGAACACCACCGATGAAGATTGGAACGATATTCATCTCAGCCTGGTTTCAGGCCAGCCGATTAGCTTTATCCAAAACTTGTATCAACCGCTTTATATAGCACGACCCGAAGTGGAGCCACAAGTCGTTGGTTCTCCCCTGCCCCAAACTTATGGGGAGCGCATTGATAACGCGCCTAAAAGACCGACGGCTTCTCCTGCTTTGGCGATACCACCTGTAAGCCCATCTGCGAACCCTGAATCTTCGAGCGCAGCAGTGGCAGGAAACGCGTCAAAGGCAGGCGGGGGGTTCACGACCACAGCACCTTCAATGATTACCTCGGCAGATGGGTCTCTTAGCGCGAGTGTTACCAATGGCAAGCAAGAAGTGCAACACCGGAGAGAAGATATTGCGCTTTCTGCCCAGAAACTCGCGCAGAGCATCGCAGCCCAGGCGCAGGGAGCCGAGCGCGGCGACCTCTTTGAATATGCCATCAGCCAACCCGTAACGCTACCGCGTCAGCAGGCCGCGATGGTGCCGATTGTTAGCCAATCCATTGATGGCGAACGAGTTTCAATTTATGACCCCGCCTCTTCGGACAAGCGCGCACTCAACGGCTTTCGCTTGAAGAATACAACAGGGCTGCATCTTTCCGGTGGCCCTATCACGGTCTTTCAGGAAGGCGGCTATGCCGGTGATGCGCAGATTAACAGCGTGCAACCCGGCGAAGATCGCTTAATCTCTTATGCGGTTGACCTGGACTTAGTAGTAGACCACAAGCAGCCTGAAGCGACCGAAGAAATAACGGCGCTGTCCATCAAGAAAGGCGTGCTGTTCAGCACCCAGAAACAGCGTCAGGTCAACCTCTACAACTTCCGCAACAAGAGCGATGCTGCTAAGACGGTATTGGTGCAACAAGCCATTCAACCGGAGTGGGTGCTTGCGGCACCCGCCACGCCTGCTGAGAAAACAGCCGATCAATACCGCTTTAAAGTCGAGGTGCCCGCCAGCAAAACAGCCGAGTTAAAGGTCGTAACGGAACACCCGCAAAGTGAAGAGGTGGCCTTGCTGGATGAATCCTTAGACACTCTCATAGAGTATGTCCACAACACCCAGGTATCGCCTCAACTGCGAGCCAGTCTGGTTCAAATAGTGGAGCGTCGCCGTAAGCTGGGGAACTTTCATCAGCAACTCGTTAGCCGCGAAAACGAGATTAAAACCATTGACCACGAGCAGAGCCGCATCCGCCAGAACATGGCTCAACTCAATCGCACCAATCCTCTCTACTTGCAGTATGTTAAAAAGCTAACCTGGCAAGAAGCGCGCATTGAAAAGTTGCGCCAGGAAATTGTGGCAATTCGTGCTCGTGAATTAAATGCACGGCAGGAACTCACCAGATTTACCGATAGCTTAAGCGTTGGCTAGTAAAACTTCAATAATTAATTCATCCTCTCAGCATTTCAGCCTAAGCTTTAGCAGATAGAATAACGACCAAGCTGATAGAATAAGCTAATAATATCGCCGCAAAGCACTGGCTTACTTGGCTATCTGGGGTCGCCTCCTTGCCTTGGATACCGGTTTGCACATAAATCAGCAAGAAGACGAATGGGATAATTATTGTCGAGGTTACGCTTGTAGTAACACTCTAGCAACGGTTACGGAGAGAGTCTTAATCCTTATGCAGATACCAGAATATGTTAGCAACGAACGGCTTATCAAGTGGGTGCGGCAGATGGTTGCCCTCTGCCAACCGGATGCTGTCCATTGGTGTGATGGTTCGCCAGAAGAATATGACCAACTCTGCAACCAATTAATTGAGGCAGGCACCTTCACGCGCTTGAACCAAGAGAAACGTCCCCATAGCTTTCTGGCTCGCTCTGATCCCAACGATGTGGCTCGTGTGGAAGACCGCACTTTTATCTGTAGCATCAGCAAGGGCGATGCGGGGCCAACCAATAACTGGGTTGCCCCTCGTGAGATGAAAGCCACGCTTCATACACTGTTCGAGGGCTGTATGCGCGGGCGCACCATGTATGTCATTCCCTACAGCATGGGGCCATTAGGTTCTCCCCTGGCGCACATTGGCGTCGAGCTTAGCGACTCTGCCTATGTCGCGGTGAGTATGCGGATCATGACGCGCATGGGGCGTGGGGTCTATGATGTCTTGGGGGACAAGGGCGAGTTTATCCCCTGTTTACACTCCGTCGGGATGCCTTTGGAGCCGGGGCAACCGGACGTGCCCTGGCCTTGTAACAAAGACAGCAAATATATCGTGCATTTCCCGGAAGAGCGTTCGATCTGGTCGTATGGGAGTGGCTATGGCGGCAACGCGCTTTTAGGCAAAAAGTGCTTTGCCTTGCGTATCGCTTCGGGTATGGCGCGGGCTGAGGGCTGGCTGGCCGAGCACATGCTCATTCTGGGGGTTGAATCACCAGAAAAAGAAAAGACTTATATTGCCGCCGCTTTTCCCAGTGCCTGTGGCAAGACCAACTTCGCCATGCTGATTCCCCCGACGGCAATGGAAGGCTGGAAGGTCACCACCGTGGGCGATGATATTGCCTGGATTAAACCAGGTAAAGACCGGCAACTGTATGCGATTAACCCTGAAAGCGGTTATTTCGGGGTCGCCCCTGGCACTTCGTGGGACACCAACCCGAATGCAATGGCCTCCATGAGCAAAAACACCATCTTCACCAACGTGGCCCTCACACCTGATGGAGATGTCTGGTGGGAAGGCTTAACCAAGGAGAAGCCGCCTAAGCTGATTGACTGGCTGGGCCAGGAGTGGACGCCCGATTGTGGACGCAAAGCCGCCCACCCAAACGCTCGTTTCACCGCCCCCGCCAGTCAATGCCCCTGCATTGACCCCGATTGGGAAAACCCACAGGGTGTGCCCATCAAAGCCTTTGTGTTTGGCGGCAGGCGCAGCACTTTGATGCCCCTCGTTTATCAGGCTTTCAACTGGATTTATGGCGTCTATCTCGCCGCTACAATGGGTTCGGAAACCACCGCCGCGGCAGCAGGCAATATTGGTGTCATCCGCCGCGACCCCTTTGCCATGCTGCCCTTCTGTGGCTACCACATGGCTGATTACTTCAACCACTGGTTAGAGTTTGGCCGTTTGATTCCCAACCCGCCGCGCATCTTCAACGTCAACTGGTTTCGCACTGATGAAAATGGCAACTTCCTGTGGCCCGGCTTTAGCGACAACATGCGCGTGCTCAAGTGGATTGTGCAGCGCGCCAATGGCCAGGCGGTGGGCATCGAAGGCCCCATCGGTTGGATGCCGCGTTATCGAGACTTAGACTGGCGGGGGTTGGAAGATTTCTCCCGCGAGCGTTTTCATGAACTGATGTCCGTAGACCGCAACGAGTGGAACGCTGAAATCCTCTCGCATGAAGAGTTGTTCATCAAGCTCTATGACCGACTGCCAAAAGAACTACTGTCGGTGCGCGACTTGATCTTATCGAGTCTGTGGCGCTCACCGGAGCATTGGGAGATTTAATTGTCGTTTAGACCGGGCACTAATCCCGTTCTAATTCCTGGCGATTCCACTGGGCGAGGTTAGCGCCCGCTTCGTAAGTGCTTTGTAAGAATTCCATCAATGTCGCTTGCGGGTCAGCCGCCTGGCGCACATCATCATAAAGCAGGATGAACTCGAACATCTCTGGACTGTAAAACGCCTGGCTTGGACGAATCACAGCTTTGTCCAGACCAGGGGGCGCAGGAGCAGCATAAGCATAAAACGCGGGGGCTTGGATGGCACCACTGCCCGGCCAGAAACCACAGCTTATCACCTCATGCGAATAGCCTTCGCGTGTCATCGCATCAGCATCTGGACGGGCCGGAGCGCGGCGACCCGAAAAGCGCGAAACGGCCAGGTCAAAGCTACCCCAGAAGAAATGCACCGGGCTGCATTTGCCCAGGAAGCGTCCCCTGAACTCTTTGAACACTTTATCGGACTGCACTAAAATGCGCCAGCAGCGGTGGACATATTCGGCATCATAAGCGGCGTGCTGGTAATCTGCCTCAAAAGGTATCGGATCAGGAACTTCAACGGGCGTGGTATAGATTTTGATGCGAATGCCCAATGCCTCTAAGGTGGACATCAGCTCTTGGTAGAAAGCAGCGACAGCACACGGCTTTAAAGCGATCCTTCTCGTGGCTCCACTATCAGTGCAAATGAGGAGTTGGTGGTCAATAAAATCAAAGTCAATCTCGAAACTTCCGTCACCATAAGGAATGGGTGAGGTGGTCAGCCCGCGTGCCGTCACATAAAGCGGCACCTGCCACCAATGATTGACCATTGGACTCTGCACCAGCCGGATTTTGCCGACGATCTGCGTCCACATATGCAGCGTGGCATAGGTGTCCTGCCACTCCTGCAATGGCAAAGCAGGCCAGATTGTTGCTCTTTCGTCCATGCGACCATCATCAGCCATCACTGCCTCCACACTGTAACCTTTTTTAGAGCTTATCATGACGGGCAGAGCTAGGAGTCGTGTCTATTCCCAATTTTCCGCTTAATCCATCCGTCCGTTTGATCCTCCACAGCGTCAGCCCCGTATCTTCTCCAGTTGTCACCCCATACTCATGCGATATGTCACGCGTTTAAGCGTATAACTGAGCAGTGGCCGCAAGTGTATGCAAGGAGTGGACAGTAGTTGCATTAAGTAGGCGATTAAGGTTACAATCATGTATCTCATCCAGAAAACATAAGCAAAATGCCTGCATTTTAAGTTGTAGTTCTCGCACCTTCGCCAGAAGATGCCTACTATCGCAGGTTTTGAAAGGGAATTGTTGATGACAACAAAACAGCTTAAGGCCGCGCTTTTAAGCGTATTGGCGGTAACTAATGGGTGCATCATCAGTGGTCGAATCAGGGCGCTTCGAGCGGCTACCGAGCCAGTGATCTCGTTAACGGCAGATGCGACTGGCGTCTATAGCGTGCGGGCCTTTGGTGCCAAAGGTGATGGGACGACGCTCGACACGTCCGCGATCAACCACGCTATTGAGGTGGCAGCGGCGGGCGGGGGTGGCACGGTGCGCTTTCCAGCTGGCACTTATCTCTGCCGATCTATTCACTTAAAAAGCAACATCACGCTGTACCTCGACCCTGGTGCGACTATCCTGGCTGCGCCTACCCCATCCGATGGTCAGGGCGGATACGATGCGGCAGAGCCTAATGCGTGGGATAAATACCAGGATTTTGGCCATAGCCACTGGCACAATAGCTTGATCTGGGGCGAGGACATTCAGAATGTGTCCATCTTCGGCCCCGGCTTGATCTATGGCAAGGGCTTAACCAGGGGCCGGGGAGCCACCGATCCGGGGGTAGGCAATAAGTCTATTAGCTTGAAGAACTGTCGCAACATAACCTTACGCGATTTTTCGATCCTCCAGGGTGGGCACTTTGGTGTGCTGGCGACAGGAGTTGATAACCTCACGCTGGATAACCTGAAAATTGACACTAACCGCGATGGAATGGATATTGACTGCTGCCGTAATGTGCGTATTGCCAATTGCAGTGTAAATTCGCCGTGGGACGATGGCATTTGCTTGAAGAGTTCCTTTGGCCTGGGGGTCGCTCTCGCCACTGAAGATGTGACGATTACCAATTGCCAGGTCACGGGCTACGACACCGGAACATTTCTCGATGGCACCTTCCAGGTCAAGGGCGATAAGCTGCCCGATGGTGCCCCCACGGGCCGCATCAAATTTGGTACTGAATCGAACGGTGGCTTCAAAAACATCACCATCTCCAACTGCATCTTTACCCATTGTCGGGGGCTGGCACTGGAAACAGTGGATGGAGGGCTGCTCGAAGATGTCACGATTACCAATATCACCATGCGTGACATCATGAACTCCCCCATTTTCTTACGTCTGGGCAGCCGAATGCGCGGGCCTGCCGGGGCCGCCGTGGGTGCTTTACGACGGGTCACCCTCAGTAACATTGTCGTCTACAACGCCGATCCGCGCTATAGTTCAATCATCAGCGGTATTCCCGGTCACGATATTGAAGATGTGCGGCTCAACAATATCCGCATCTACTATCAGGGTGGAGGCACAAAGCAGCAGGCTCTGCTGACGCCACCAGAAGAAGAGAAAACATATCCAGAACCTAAGATGTTTGGCGTGATGCCTGCCTACGGCTTCTTTCTCCGTCATGTGCAGGGGATCGAGATGAGCAATGTCGAGGTTAGCCACCTAAAAGAAGATGCCCGTCCCGCTTTTGTCCTCAGCGATGTGAAAGGGGCCGACTTCCAACACCTGAAAGCCCAGCATGACCCTGGCGTGTCAACTTTTGCCTTACAGAATGTAGAAGACTTCACCATTTCACAGACCAGAGCCGTGCCCGATACGCGGTTGGAGCGCGTGGAGCATAAGGAGTTTTAAGCGATCAAGGCATAGCAGCGATTGAAATCAACAGGAGGGGTAAAACGTCTATGTCCAGGAAACTACGAATTTTCTATAGCGTAAGCCTGATGTTAATGGTGAGTCTGGCACGGGTCGGCCAGGCAGCTAATGAGAACGTCATCGTTAGCCCCAATGGTCAGGTGCAAGCCAGAGTCTTCTTGCAAGGTGGGCAACTGAGTTATGCAGTAACCTTTCGCACTAAGCCAGTCATCGAAGTCTCGCCCATCAGGATTACGATAGCTGGTCAAGACCTCACCAGCAATGTCGCTGTGTCCTTGACGCAACCATATCAGGTGCAAGAGAGTTTTCCGTGGTATGGCAGCCATGCCCTGGCTACCAATCACTGCAACGGTGCCACGATTGCGCTCCGTGACCTGAAGAGCAACACCTCTTACACCCTGGATGTGCGAGCCTATAATGATGGCATGGCGTTTCGCTATAGCGTGCCGGGCAACGACCAAGCCCGCGTGCCCGATGAAACTACGGCCTTTCTGATTCCGGCTGGCAGCGTCGTCTGGCATCATAATCTGCGTGGTCATTACGAAGGCAATCATAGCCGGAATGATGTCGCTACAATCGCAGCCGGTGAATGGGCTGCGCCGCCCCTGACCTATAAACTGCCGGACGGTGCTGGTTATGCTTCTATCACTGAAGCTAACCTCGTTAATTATCCCGGCATGGCCTTGCAAGCCGATGGACAGCGTGGTTTCAATATAGGGCTAGGGCACAAGCACCCCATCTCTTATCCCTTCGAGTTGCGTTATAAAGAGGACATTGAGCGCGTCTCTAAACCGGCAGCGATGACTGGCACCATTACCTCGCCCTGGCGCGTGGTCTTGATTGGCCCTGATCTCAATACTCTTGTGAACAGCGATATAATTCCCAGTCTGTGTCCACCGCCCGACAAGGCTCTCTTTCCCGACGGCATTAAAACCGGGTGGGTCAAACCAGGACGGGCAGTATGGGCTTATCTTGATGGCGGAGCCAGAACCCTGGAAGGTGCTAAGGAATTTTGTAAGATGGCTGGTCAATTAGGCTTTCAATATAACGTTATCGAAGGCTATTGGGAGAAGTGGAGCGATGCCGAAATAAAAGACATGGTCGCCTATGCAGCGCAACAGGGGGTAGGTATCTGGGTCTGGAAACACTCGAAACAACTGCGCGATGCCACTGTGCGGCACCAGTTTTTTCAGCGGTGCCATGATCTTGGAGTGGTTGGGGTCAAGATAGACTTCTTTGACAACGAAGCCAAAGAGCTGATTGATCTCTACCAGGCGATTCTCAGGGAGACCGCTGAGTCTCACCTGATGGTGAATTTTCATGGCAGTAATAAGCCGACTGGTGAAGCCCGCACCTGGCCCAATGAACTCACTCGTGAAGCGGTGCATGGCATGGAAGGGCGCATGACAACGCCAGGCCAACGTGCCCTGCACGATGTGACGTTGCCCTTTACGCGCTATCTGGCAGGCCCGGCAGATTATACTCCAGTGCATTTTGGGGCGCGACGGGCCGATACCTCTTGGGCGCACCAAATCGCCAGTGGCGCGATCTTTACCTCACCCTTATTGACCTATGCCGCTAACCCGACGAACCTCCTGAGCAACCCGGCGGTTGACCTGATAAAGAGCATTCCCAGTGTCTGGGATGAAACTGTTGTTTTGCCACCCTCGGAGATCGGTGAGGTGGCGATTTTTGCGCGGCGCACAGGCACCACCTGGTTTCTGGCTGTCATGAATGGCACGACCGCCAGAACCATCAATCTCCCGCTCTCCTTTCTCGCCGCAGGTTCTTATCATGCTATGCTGGTGCGCGATGATAAGAATGATGGGGGCGCAGTGCAGATTGAGCACACAACTGAAAAACGCAGCAATTCATTATCCATTGATTTGCGCTCTGGCGGTGGCTTCATCGCCCGCTTCACTCAGGAATGATTGATGGTGAAGTTGGTGGCAGATAGCGGCTCTGCTGTCTATCAATAAGTCTTATATGCTACACCAAGGGGCAGGGATAGCTGATTCTAACCAACTCTGTGAGGCGTGCCGATTTTTAACATGGCAGCACCGTGAAAGGGAACTCTGGCCGAGACTTTACCATTGGCTGCGCCTAAATCTTGCTGCCGCCATAGGTCACGGACTGGCTGTGCGCCATTTAGGTGCAGATCAGCCCAATCGGCGCTGACTTCAATGGTTTGCGCGGTTTTTTGTAGCGCAGTTTGAGCTTCGGCGTCACTGGTGAACTCGGTTGTCTTGCCCGTAGCGCGATCTAATAACTTCCAGACTTGCGGTGAAGTTTGTTCTCCGGCTCTGGGGCGGCGTGGCGACTCCACCTCATAACGACCACGATTGAATAATCCCACCGCCAGAGTGCCATCAGCCAGGGGGCGTGACCAAACTTCCAGGCCGGTTTGCAGGTCTTCTTTGACGCGCCGCGCTTGCTGGCCCAGAGAGTCTTGATCTACAGCCAAGACTTCATCATTGGTTAGCAGGCTCAACGTAAAATCATCTAACTGCGTCATGTCACAACCGATGAGCAGCGGTGACGCCAGGAGGCACCAGAGCGTAATGTGTGTATATTGCTCGTCAGGAGTCAGGCCCGTCGGATGTAGTTTCGGCCCCCAACCGACCTGACCCACGACCAGCATATCGGGGTCATTCCAGTGGCCTGGCCCGGCAAACGAAGCCCACTTATCCTGGGAGAAACCATTACCTGTCATGCTCTTCCAATTATCTCGGATGTCGCCAGTCGTGCGCCAGGCATTAGCCAGGCGTGCCCAGTCCGCAACGCCAGCAAATGGCGCACTGTTGGAAAGGCTGTAAGCGAAGTCTCGCCCACTTTCTTTAAGGGCATTCGCCATCTCTTCCACTTGCGGCACTTCGATGGGGTTCCAGTCATATTTAAGATAGTCAAAGCCCCAATCAGCCCACTGTTTGGCATCTTGTTTGGCAAAGGAGTATTTGCCCACTGCATAAGGCAAAATCTTTTTATTGACTTGTTTGGGGCCAGGGGGCGGAGGTGCCCACGTCCCTTCGGGATTCTCCGCAGAACCACCCGCATGACGTGCATAGGAAGTCACCCACGGAGTCGAATAAATACCGGCTTTGAGACCGAGAGCGTGAATCTCATCACACATCTGTTTCATATCGGGAAACTTCTCATTGCCCTGTAGCGCGTTATATTTGCCGCCGCGCTTGCCCTGCCAGGTATCATCAATGTTGATGTAAGTCCAACCATGTTTAACGAGGCCACTTTTCGCCATCGCTTGGGCCTGAGCGCGAACTTTCTCTTGATCTACCGCGCCACCGAAGCAGTTCCAGCTATTCCATCCCAATGGAGGGGTAAGGCAAATTTGATCGCCGATTTTAATGAGCAGGGTTTTGGTATCTTTGCCTAACGCATTGCTGGCCGTAAGCCTCACCTTGTAATCCCCCGCATTTGCCACCGTGCCGCTGATACGCCCTAATTTAGCATCTACCTTTAACCCAACTGGCAGACCCTCGACAGAATAGGTCATTGGCTCATCGCCCGTTGCGGGAATCGTATAGAGGAAAGGTCGGCCCGGTCGCTGGCCATAAACGCGCGGCCCATTAATGCGAGGTGTCGCGGGCGGCTTAGGCGTGAGTATCTCTGCACCCTCGGCACACAGCGTAAATGCCATCAATGCCAAGAGAAAACTTATGAACTGAAATTTAATCATTGTATAATCTCCATTCCTGAATTTCTCATGCTGGATTTACCCACAATACTGGTTGACGCACCGGGAAGTTACGAATCACTTCTTCATTGGTTGGGTCGGGTTCCAACTTCTTCCATAGCTCTAAGTAGCGCGTCTCTTGCAGTGCGATGCTGGCAAAAAGCAACGACGGCAGGCGCACCGGGAAGAACTCAAAGTACATGACATCAGGCGGCAACGGCCATTTTGTCTTGTCCACAATGTAGGGGTAGTGCCACTCCATTGCTTGCTTTAGGCTGCCTCCGGCGACGTTCTGCATCGTCCACAAAGCGGTGTCGCCGGGTTCAGAGAGGATACGCGCCGCGATGCCCATAACGTCTAAGTTGAAGAGCGAATAAGAGTAAGGCTTGGTGCGCTTTAGTTCGAGCGGGAATTTCCCTTCCGCGTTGATTTGCTTTGCTACAATGGTCTTCTGGAACTGCTCGCGGCAGCTTACCAGCATTGGCTCGTCGCCCACGAAGCGCGCAAAGGAGGCGGCTTGCATCACCCAGCAAGTACCATGATTATTCGCAGCCCGTCGCTCCTCTAAACCATAAGGATGCGTGCTAATCCATTGAAGATATTCAGCAAACCACTGCCGCAGCCCTTGCTCATCCGCAGCACTCAGCGCCGCCGACGGTTTTAAAATGGGAATAGACTGCACGACCTCCGCCAGATGGATGGTGTCTATGATACCCGTGCCACGTCCGGTAACGCGCCCTTTGATGGCCTGGGCATAGAGGAGATGCGGAGCCATGCGCGTATCGTCGTTCAGGAACCACACCTTCAAGTGCTGCACCGCACATCGAGCATACTTCCCATCCCCCGTAATACCATAAGCCGCTGCCATTGCCCCAACGATGCGGCTCAGGCGAATGAGAGCCAGACGGTGCGTATTAAAGTTATCCGGGTTGCTCATGCCATCGCGCTGGATGTAGGGGCCATCAGGATGCTGGGGGTCGGGCCACCAGTAGTCGCCTTCGGAAAAATAATCGTGTAGACCTCCTGCACTACGGGGCGAGTGGGCGGGGGTGACGCTACCAGGCGTAGCAGCCAGCCAGCCATCAGCCAACCTCGTCACGCGCTGGCGCTCCCATTGAAAAAGATCAAACTTTTCCGGCAGTTGGTCTGTGGTATGCTTCATGGTCGCTGCCTCGCGTTTTTCTTGTGCTTTACCTGTCCCCACTATTGGCTCTGTTGTCATCAATCCCAGAGTCAATGCAGTATGCCTCAAGAACGTGCGTCGCTTCATAGAATCAGTGGCTCCTGGAATTGCCAACTCTGCTTGCATAGCCAATGTTTTTAAGGGCCTGTTCACCCAGACGCTCGCGCAGTTGCGCCAGATAAAGGCTAGGTGGCATAACAGGCGTGCCATGCGAATCGAAGATACCCTCTGGCAACCGAGGTGCCTTCGTCTTGTCACCAAATGGCATCACATCGGTTTCTGGCGTGCCCTGGCAGCCGATGGCCCAGTTAGCTGCGCCGGGGGGCTGCTGGATAACATAAGAGCGCGCCAAACAGTTCCACGCCACTGACCAACCAATCGTCCAGCCATGCCCCGATCCCATCTCGCCCCGGTTCATAAAATCAATCCCACTCTCTGACACCCGGCAACCATCCACCAGCAGCCCCGTTGCCCATCGCTGGTGGGGTTGAATGTGCCCGTTACCACGAAAGGTGCAATTCAGGAGCACGTTCGGGCCAGTGACTCTGGCACCCGTGACAAAGTAGAAAAGATTGTTCCCGGTTGATGAACAATGGTTAAAAAGAGTTTGGGTGCCGTTAGTCGCAAAATCGGCAGGCTTGGCAGCACCGACGGTGGCGACACTATGGCTGGTCTGAACGTTGTCCACCGTGATGCGCCTGGTATCACTGCTCAGGGACACGCTGTTGATGGTATCTACGATAGCGATATTTCTCACCCAGGCGTCCGTGACACCCTGTATATGCAGGGCGTGATGCTGCGGTTGGTTGATACTGACCACCTGCGCTGGCGCAACGATTTTCAAGTTCTCCACTCCAACCTGTGAAATTTGCCCGGTATTATCACACTTGATGACCGAACTACCCGGCGGATTTAGATAGCGAGCATCCAGGCAATCCGAGAGAGGAATATCAAGAGTTATCATATTGCCTGTGATCCGGCCTATGGTTCGCTCGGTCGAGATTGACCCAGAAATCCAAGTCTGGGGTTTACCGTTGCGCACCAGATGATCCATCCCCATAAAGTGAACCCAGGCCGGTGTCACCGGATGATTGATGAGGACTGTATCGCCCGCCTTAAAACTGGAGGCATCCGCGACACGGAACGCAGTTGACCCCGCAGGTACATAAGCATCCGCAATGAGCGTAGGGTTTCCCACAGTTCTCATGGTACTGGAGCCTGCAATGGAAATACACAGGTGTGGCTTCCCGGTCATCTGAATGATGGTGTTATTGTGTGGATCATTAGCCGCACCGCTGCCGCGTAGTACAACGCCACTGTCTTTAATGACCAGTGGTTCTTTACAATGAAATACACCGGGGGCGAGGAGCACTGCTCCCCGGAAGCCGCCCACCAATTGCCTCTGCGATACGGCGTTAATCGCGGCTTGAATGGCATCCCCATCATCGCCACCGGAAGGGCTTACCGTTTGGCACACTGGCACCCAGGGAATCGCCATCCCACCGCCGCCATAGCCAGCGAAGGAAAAGTCCATAATCTTATCGCCACGCAGCACAGTTTTGTAGGCGAGGTGTCCCTGATCATCTAAGTAAACCCATTGACTTCTTGCATTCTGGCGCTTTAGCTGCGAACTCTTGGGGGTGCTGGCTGTGCCACCAACGCCCCGTGGTGCCGACATCATAGCCACCACAGCCACCGCCGCCAGGAGCATCAAGATAGAGAACAAGCGCGGCTGCAACAGTCTTTTCATGGTTTATGCTTATTGCTTGCTCGATTGAACCAGACTGGCCCCACATCAGCAGCGGTCAGGGGCCGATTGGTGATGGGTGCCGAGGAGATTTGATCGCATCCAACATCCCGACGCCCCCGACGCAGTTGACCATCTATATCCCATTTCACTGCACCGAAATCTCCTTCGGCGGTGCGGCGTGTCGGGCTACTGGGTTGGGGTCGCCACAGTCCGTCTTTAGCTTGCCTCAGTTTCAGGTCAACGGTGCGAATGCCCTTATGTGGGGGCGTTACAGTCGCGTTTGTCAGATTTCCCATCCACCGAAAACCAGCACCCTCCGTTCCCTTGAGGAGCGTACCATCTTGAGGCACGGCAAAGACATTGTTGGCTACCGTGATATTCTCTGGTCCCAGGGTACGCCGCGAAGTCCCCATCCCGGCATCCAGTGCCAGATACGGCCCGCGAGAATCTACGACGGTGTTGAATGCAATGGAGCAGCCCCGCGCCTGAAAATAGCCATTCAATGGCGAGTTGGGTATTCCTGCTGTGATCCAAAAGGCACCCTGGGTAACGCCCTCAATGTAATTATTCAGAATGATGTGATCTTCCCCAATCACACGAATACCGCCTGAGCCTTGCTTATGATGCCCTAAAAAGAAATTGCTTTCAACCCGGCAGCGATTGCCGTGGCGCAGTGTCAGCATCCCGGCACAATCCAGGAAGGTGTTAAAGCGATAAATGTTCTCACACGATTTACTGGAAATGATTTCTATTTCTCCATCACACTGGTCAAAGAGATTTTGCTCAACCAGGGTGCGGGAGTTACGCATAGATTGATGACTGTAGCCGACGCGCATGGTCTCACCACCATTACGTCCCAACGGCGGGCGCGGGCCAAAGTGGTTATGGTCTAGGCGGTGATAATTCGGTGCGCCTTCCACCTCAACCTGGAGCGTTGGCGATTCACTGGTTTTCCCCGCCAGGTAGCAATGGTCTACACGATTTTTAGAACCATAGAGGTGAACGAAAAACTTGTAGGTGCCGCCAATGAGCGCGGTCTCGGTCAAGCGGCAGTGGCTTCCCTTGATCGCTATGCCATCGGTGGCTGAACCGCCATCCTTCAAGCACAATCCACTAACCACAAGATATGTTCCGTCCGTCGTCACCGACGAACGGCCTGTCAGCACAACCTTGCCAGGGTCTTGCGCACGCAGCACTATCGGTTTTGCCGCGGTGCCGTTAGCCTCAAACTTAATCTCCTGATCTTGCCAGGTGCCGTCTGCTAAGACAACCACATCACCCGGCTTTAAGTGGCCCATCACGCGAGCAATGGCAGCGGCTGAGGAGACTTGATGCTCGGCTGCCTGAGCCAGTGCGGGAGCCGCTCCGCACAGCAGCATAAGCATCAACTTTAAGTTCAATCGCATGGCTGCTTGGTCGTTCAAGGCTTGGGGTTCAATTCTATTTGCACTACGTCCACTAATCGTGTGCGACGGGTTGCCGGTAACGGCACTGTAATTGTATCGCCTGCATAGGAATACTCTAAGGGTTTCCCATCCCCTAACAGTGCAATGGATTGCGGTCGGGGCACGCCTTTGAGGGTCAGAACAGTGTCCTCAGCGGGTAACAGGTCTCTATCGTTGCTGCCCCCATTTTTGAAGCGGGGCAATGCGAACAGATAGCGGGCTGTGCCATGCGCGGTGGCTGGCACCGAGGCCGACTCGCCTTCGGGTAGGGGATTAGTATCCTGCACCGCCTTGCCGTTGACTTTCATCCAATCACGGACAACGGCCATATTACTATAAACATCATCAGACATCTCGCCATCAGCCGTCGGGCCGATGCCCAGTAGATAATTAATGCCCCAGGAGCGGCTCAGCGCCAACTGCCCTAAGATAAACCCGTTGGAATGAAAGGGCAATTTCTGATACGACCAGGAACCATTCCACGGGTTGCAAAACTCAGCCCACCCAACCTCTGGCCTTGCAGCAGGCAATCTTCTTTCATAGGTCACAAAATCGCCATGACCCCACAGGCGCGGATTAACCACAATACCCGGTTGCAATTGGCGAATTTCCTGCTCAGTAATACAATTGGCACCATTGGGGCCGGGCGGCTTGCCATCGAACCATAGCAAATCTATTTTGCCATAATGGGTCAACAACTCTTCGACCTGGCCTTTAACCATCGCGTTATGCGCGGCTTCATGCCGGGACACCTCCTGCGGCGATGGTTGCACGGTGCGGGGCTTGAGGTCTGGCCCCAACGAGGGAAACTCCGGGTTCTCGCGGGCTGCACCATGATAGAGAAAGTTCATGTAGTCTCGATCAAAGTACCAATCGGGCGGTGAATAATAGAGGCCGACCTTGAGGCCATTGCGACGGCAAGCCTCCACGAAGGGTTTCACTAAATCGCGCCCACCCATGTAATTTTTGGTGTTGAAGTCGCCATAAGCACTAGGCCAGAGAGCAAAGCCTTCATGATGGCGAGCAGTCAGAACCGCATAGGTAAAACCCGCGGCTTTCGCGGCTTTGAGCCATTTATCAGGATCATATTTCTGGGGGTTAAACTCCTTCGCCATCGTCCAATATTCGTTCGGAGTAATGCCCGGCGGTTTACCATTCAGGTTATAGTCATTCTCGCGGATAATGCGCTCTCGCTCGGTCGCATCAATCTTCTTAGTGGCTAAAACCCGTCCTGGAATCATAGGCCAGGAGATGTTCATCGCCCGCACCGATGCAATCCCCCAGTGGATAAACAAGCCCAATCCGGCGTGAGGATACCATTGAGCATCCGGGTGCTGGGTATGGACGCGACCCGCTGTCTTGTCCTCTACTACGCCGATCTCGCTGTGCTCTGCCTTCACCGTATCAGCATCACCGGCCCGGCTCGCTGATGGATTGGCTGCTACAGGGATTCGCGTGGCTGGCGACGTTGAAGAGGAAGTTAAGGCGGCCCCTCCATCCTGTTGAGCCAATATGGGAGCCGCGATTCCGAATGGCTGCCCACTCAACATTATCATTATGACTGGCAAAACTCTACAAGCCATTGCTGGCACGCGCATTCTTCGGCTCCTTATCTATTCCTATTCACGCCGACCACACTGGATTATGAAACAGCTTGTAGCACCCAGCTTCTAACACAGTGCGGGGGTAAAATTAATTTTGATTTGGTGAGCTGTAGGCAGTTGGGGTGACAGCGTTGGTAATAGCGACGGCTCCTTCGCCAGCCGCGTTAACAGCCGCTACGTCAAAGGTATAAGACTTCCCATTTTCCAATCCGTCCACGACATCGAAAGTCGAATGCTTGCCGCTCAATACCAATACTTTACGACCCGTTAGTGTAATTTTGCGCCCACCGGGATTAACCGTAAAGGTGTAGGCCATAATCGGGCTGCTGGTATTCTCTGGAGCCTGAAAATGAATGCTGACCATACCATCACCAGCGCGGGCAGAAACGTTAGCGGGAGCCTCTGGTTTGCTAATCGTTTTTGCTTCCAGAGTAAGAGGGCGCGAAGGTAAGGAAGGTGGACTGTTGCCCGCTGCATTCGTGGCCGTAACAGTGAAAGCGTATTGCTTACCATTAGCTAGCCTTGGTATCTTAACTAACCCATCCCTCTGAAAATCCGCTGCTGCAATATTCACTTTGTCGCCCTGCGACGAACTGACGGTATAAGATTGCACCGGTGAGTTGCCCTGGAGAATAGATGGACTCCACGTTACCAAGGCAATTCCACCTTCGAGGGAAACAGCCACTTTCAGCGGTGCTTCCGGCGGGGTTGGCTTCTCAAGCTGTTCGTTGAGCAGGTGCTTATAGGCTGGCTCTAAACCGGCATCTTGGAGGATAGTGACCGGGGCCTGGCTAAGCGCGTTGATGAGGTGGTTATCTTTGATGGTAACATTCTGTTTCGACGAATCCGCATCACCTTGCTGCCAGTAGTTATGCTCAAAACGAAAAGCATCATAATCCTGCCCAGCTTGCCCGTTGTAATAATCTTTATGGCGGCTGCCCCAGTTGTCATGGTTGGTATGAAAAAGGACATTATTCATAGCTGTAACATTCTTACAGCCATTATCGGTGTAAATGCCATGACCGGAACTGAACTGGTTATAAATGACGTTGCCTATAAGCTGCTCACCCTCGTCCAATGTCGGCCCGGTAAGGCCCTGCGTATAGATACCACCGCCATCAGCCAGCACCAGCATGTGGTCGAAGATTAAGTTGTGAGCCACTAAGTTGCGCTGCGAATTGTTGGCTTGCCCGGCCTGTTGAATTTTATCAGGCCAACCGCCCCAGCCCATTGAAATGCCAGTATAGGGCATGTGGTTAATCTGGTTGTGCTCAATCTTTGTTCGTTGCGCATAGCCTACGCAGATACCTACGCCACCATGATATTCGACTCCCACCTCATGGATGTAATTGTTGTGGATCACGTTATCACGGGTGGCTTCATCGCCGGTGCCCAAGGGTAAATCCACACCGCCCAGTTCCAGCCCATTCGCGGAATTATCGGTGAAGATACATCCTTCGACGGTATCTGCTTGCGAACCATTGCCCAGTTCCAGGCCAGCCCCACCAAGATGGAGAAAGGCGTCATTAAGAAATTGAATCTGGTTATCGAAGCTAAAAGATACATTGCCAGGAGTTTTCGTCCACGCGCCAAAAGGACACTGCCCATTGGGAGCCAGGCTGCATAAGCCCTGCGTGGCATAACCACCCTCTCCTGTTACCATGTAGTTAGCCTGAATTTCGGAAAACCCTTCATTGGTGCTGGGCAATAACCAGGTTGCATAGGAGAACCGCAGATCAGAGAAGACGAGATTATGAATCGGATGGCCCACAGTGCCACGACCGGCAATCAAGGTTTCCAACACAGGCACTTCAACATCTGCCCGCCTTAAGTCTTCACCCGCACGCGGCACATAGTAGATTGTGTGGGTTGAACGGTCAAGATACCACTGGCCGGGTGTGCCGAGCAGTTCAAAAGCATTCTCGACATAAGCGGGCTGCTTGCCTACACTGGCCGGGCCAACCAGATTCGCTGTCCGTTTAAAGCCAGAACTTTCCGGCAGCATCACACGTTTGGTTGAATTATCCCAGCAGGGCTGGGCCATTGTAATAGTGGTGCCCTGGATACTGGCTACCGGGCAACGCGGCTCCGTCCAACCGCCGAGACCAAAAGAGCCTTCCGACCACAGAGCGTTGCCGCCGGTATAAACAAATTCAATGTCACTCTGATTGCGCCAATTCGACATCAGAGGAGAGCTGGTGGTGTAACCAGTCGGGGTGGTCGTGACATCAACGGGCAAGCGGCCTCGCGTCCGAAGGGCGCGCATCCCATTGACATAAAACTGCCGCGTATTGTTAAGCCCAGCCGGGGCAGGAGCAGCCCATAGATTCCGGCGCGCATCCACCTGCTTCCAGCCCGTAACCGCTACGCCCCCGCTAATGACTGGCTGCTCTCCAGCCACGGCTGTGTAAATGACATTATACCCATTGGAACCGGAGTCGCTTGCATCCAGTATCAGAGGTTGCGTCAAACGATAGGTGCCGCCATGCAAGTAGACCGTAACATCGCCCCCCATATTGCGATTAATACGGCGCACCAGGTCGCGGGCGTGCTCTAAAGTTCTGATTGGGCGCTGTGGCGTGCCAGGGTTACGGTCGTTACCCGTTGGTGAAGCGTATAGCCCAGGCCCGCGCAATGCAGTAGCAGCGAGAATGGATTGGCTACTGGCAAACAGCGACGCCAACAAGACGCAGCCCGCCATAGGACTTAATGTCCTCATTCAAATCTCCAAAAGTAAAGTGAGTGATAGCGGTTAAACCCTACCGCATGACACTAAGAGCGACTAACAAATAAAGTGGTGAGGGGAAAGAGGAGTTTGTCATGCTGAGCGGAGCGAAGCATCTGGTAAGAGTGTCCATAGAGCAATGGTCAAACCTACGACTCTTTAACTCCCAGAGGAGATGCTTCGCTGCACTCGGAATGACAAACTCTTCGGCTTACCTTTTACCTTCTTATTCATTGCGTTAGAG